>JAEEGK010004284.1_pt1 | contig 35130 bp, 30 predicted proteins | sample 8958771 | NCBI WGS metagenome assembly JAEEGK01 (sample SAMN16246547, study PRJNA631951) | gut metagenome | biome: gut microbiome; feature: rumen; material: SC-attached | host: Bos | place: Iran: Karaj | collected 2018-10 | reverse complement strand
AATAATAAAGAAGAGAATATAATAAATGATAAAGAAAATAACTGTAAAATTATACATGATGAAAATAGTAAAAATAATGAAAGTAATGTAAATAATGAAGATGGAAGTAAGGAAAATGATGAAGAAGATAATTTTGAAATAATACATGATGAAAGTAATGAGAATAATGAAGAAAAAGGAGATATTAATAATAATTTGGAAGAGAGTAAACAAAATGATAAAGAAAATAATAATGAAGAAAATTTAGTAGAAAACAAACTAAATAATGAAGAAGGTAATATACAAAATAATGAAGAAAAAAATATAAAAAAAATAGAAAATGATATACAAGAAAGAGAAGATAATAATGAGCAAATTGAAAATAATAAAGAAGAAAATAATATAATTTCAGAAAATAATATAAGTGAAAAAGATAATTTGAAAAATAAAGAAAAAGATATTATTGAAAAAAATGATAAAAATATAAAAGAAGATGATAAAAATGTTGAAAAGTTATATAATGAATTTATAGAAAATAAAAATATAATAAATGATGAAAATAATAATGAAGACATTTCTATAAAAAAAAGTTCTTTTGAACAAAATGAATTAAGAGCGACTAAATTATTGGATAATATTTTCAATAAAATTAATACAGAACAGATTTTAGAAAATGAAAATAAAAATGATAAGGATGAAGATATAAATAAGGAGGAAAATGTAAACAAAAATAATATTGATAATAAAAGTAATAAAGAAGACAATGAAAATAGTAAAGATTTTCCTATTGAAATAAATAATTTTCAAAATAATGAAATACTAGCTTCACAAATGCTTGATGTTATTTTCCAAAAAATTGATAATAATGAATACATTGAAAGTGAAAATAAATCTAACTATGAAAATGATGAATTAAAATCAAATAATGAAGAATTAGAAAATAAAAAAGAAGAAAATAGTGAAAATAATAAAAATAAAGAAATAAATAAAAATGATACAATAAAAGAAAAATTTATTGATTTTAAAAACAATGAAGAAGTAAGTGATTAATAAAGAAAAAAAATGGAAATTATTTGACTTATTCAAATTATTCAATTGTATAATAAGAAAACTAATTATTAAAATTTAAATATTTTTTTTAATTGAAATTTATAGATTATATTAAAAAAAGAATAAATATTTTTAATATCTAATAAATTTAAATAATACATCAAAAAATCATATATATTATCAATGTAATTCAATAAAAAATTATTTATAAAAAATTCATTTTCAATTTTATTCTTTTTTTATTTTTGAGATATATCCTTAATATTAGTTTTATTATTATCATCATCAGGCTCTTTAGCATTAATAATAGTTTCCAAACTAAGAACATAATCAACATATGAATCATCTAGATTTTTATTTTGTTCACTTTCAATATGTTCATTAATACTATCTTTTAAATTTTCAACATCAATATCAATTTCATTTGATTGCTTATTATATTTACAACATTGAATATTAAATGAAAAAATTTTTTCAAAAAAACTCAAATTTTGTTCTAAAGAAAGAGTAAAACAATGTTTTCCAGATATTAAACATTCAGAATTATTAGTCATTTTCATAACATTCATATTAATAGATTTTTTAATATAAATTAAAGTCCCAAATTTACTTCCTTTATCAATAACATATAAATTATTATTTTTTCTAATGATATTACAATGAACTCGACTAACAGAAATATCTTTTAATTTAATTCTATTTGTTTGAGTTCTACCAACTGGTATTTCATCATAATCTTCATTAATTTTAAATACAATTAATCCTTTTCTAAAAGTTCTTTTTTTTGCATCATCATATAATGTATAATCACATATTCCATATGAATCAAATGAATTCCCAATATCTACCATAGGATAAATATTATTTCTATATTTTAAATATTTTGGATATTCGCATTTACAAATTTCACATTCAAAACTTTTCCAAGTGAAAAATTTGAAATTTTCATCTTCTTTTTTTTGAATTTTTGCTTCAATACATTGTTTCAAACATTTAAAATGAATATATTCCATTGAACCATTACATTTACAAGGTGAAATTAAAGGGTTGTTTATATTAGAATCACTTCTATAACATATTCGACATAAAAATTTATTATTTGATTCATCTGAATTGTTATCATTTTTTTCATCTTTAATTTCACTTAATGTATTATTCACATTTGATATATTATTCATTGAATATGTTCCATTATTACTTAAAAAATTATTTGTTCCTTGTTGAACTATATTGTGATTTGTTAATGGTTGATTTATTGTTGTTTGAAGATTTAAATTTTTTAAATATATTTTATCAAATTTTAACCTTACTCGACCTAATTTTATTATATCACCTACTTTAATTTCTGTTTCTTTATTTTTTGGTGATATTTTCCATATTCTTGTTAATTGATTTTTATTTGAAATTATGTTATTTAAATCTTTTGATAATATTGGGTTATTAATTTGAAATGAATTATTCTTATATAATAATTCATTTAATATTAAAAAATTAGATTTTATATTTTCATTTGATTTATTTTGAAGTTCTTCTAATGATGTAATTAATGATATTTTGTCATTATTACTTATTAAATAAGATTGAGGTGGAAAAGTGTTTAATCTTTTTTCATCTATTGACATATCCTGAGCTTCAAAATCAAAAAGGTCTTCTGTATCTTTTCTCCAAGTTTTAGTTTGAATAACTAATGTTCTTTTGATAAATTTATAAATATATATTTTACATATTTTTTTCTTGATTATTTGACATTATATATTATGAAAAATAAATATTTTTATATTATATATAAATCAATTAATTGAATGAAGAATAAAGTAAAAATAAATAAAAATAAATTATATTTAAAATTTTTTTAATTTATGGATTATAAGGGAATATATTATGGAGATTCAAAATCTCAAAGATTTTTTGAATTTGGAGCTCATTTTAAATATTCAGAATTATATAAACAGTTAGAATTATTAGGAGGAAAAATAATTGAAAATAATGATAAATTTCATTTAAGGAATAAAAGTATTGACATACCAAAACAAATATTATTATCTGAAGAAAAAAAAATGTTAACAAGAAATATAAATAATAATAATAATCTATATTTAAATAATCCAAATTCCCAAAATTTTGTTTTTAATAAAATTTTTAATTCAAACAAAAATAGAAAAAAAAATAACTTATTTAATTCAACTAATACATTAAATTCAAATTATGGGTCATATTATAAAATGAAAAAAAGTATTTTATTAAATATTCCTATATCAAAAGAAAAAAAGAAAAATAATATTTTAGAACAAAATAATTTAATGAGTAGAAACAAATTTAAAAATTTATTTATTCATCAAACAAAAATAGAACATGAAATTCCTTCTTTAAAAACTCAAGTTCCAAATTTAAGAAACAATTCTAGTAATTTAAAATATAATAGTGTAAATAGTCCTCAAAATAATATTAAATATAATTTAATTCATTTTCAATCTAGGAATAAAAATAATATAATTAATTCAAATACAGATGGAAAAAGAAAAGGGCTTTTCTCAAGTATAAAAAGGAAAACATACGAGAATGAAACATTAATTAATAAAAGTAAAAATAAAAGAAAATTTACAATTACATCTCAAAATTTTAATAATTTAAAATTAAATATTAAAAATCCTTCAAGTAGGAATTCTCATAAAAAATATATTACAAAAAAATTAAATTCAAATAGATTTAATTCTGAAGAAAATATTTTGAATAAAAATTTTAAAAAGTAATAATTTAAATCAATATAAATAAATGACTAATAGTTTAAACCATTTTTCATATATATATTAAATTAAATAAAATTCTTTTTCTTTTTTTTTAAGGAAAAAAAATTTCTCATTTTAATTTGTCTCATTTCTTTCATAAAATTTTCAAATTCAGAATTTGAGGAATATGATTTTAAAAAATTATTTTTATTTGATTTTTTATTTTTTAAAGGGAGCATTCTATTTATTTTATGGCATAAAGGTTGTGATATTGGAACAATATATTTTAATTTAGAAGGGTTCATTAATTTTTCAGGATTAAGTTCATATAATGCCATTTTTGGTCTAAAATTTATAATTGGTCTATTAATAAAACTGTCATTTAAATTCTCAACATTTATGGTTTTGGTTAAAAATAATAGTTTTCTTCTAATATTATTATTATTATTTTTATTTGGTGTGTATGTTTTATAATTATTTAAGAAATAATTATTACTTTTATTTAATAGTTGTGAATTTGAAAATGATTGTGTAATATTAAAATGATTTTTTGAATTTTTAGTTTTATATAGTGAGTCTTTAAATAAATAATTTGATCTTGATAAACACTATTATTTAAATATTGGTAATAAATTACATTTTCTAATTTTTTATTTTTATTTGACATATTATATAATATAATTTTTAAAAAAATTCATTATAATACTTTAATTTTAAAAATAAAAAAATTTTTTAATATACCAATTTTATTAATAATGAATGTATTATCCATTCAAAAAAAATATAAATATCAATTTATTCATTAAATAAAAAGAATATATTTTTTCTAAAATATAGAAATTTTAGATTTTTTAAAAATATATTTTCAGAAGTAAAAAAGCACTATTCTAAAAAAAATATTTTAATAAATATTTTTAAAGAAATTAATTAATTTTCTCAAAGTTATACAATAATATTCCATAAAGAAAATTATAATTTATCAATTCATTTAATTTATTAAAAAATAATACTTTTAAAAAATTATCCATTTAAATAATAAATTATAAATATATTATAAACAATCCCTCCATTAAAAAAGAAAAAAATCTTTAAAAAAATTCAAAAAAAAATCTCAAAAATTTAAATTTTAAAAATAAATAAGAACCCAAAAACTTTTTCAAATTCTTCTTCTTCTACCAAGACTTCTTTTAAAAATTCTTCTCTTTCTTATTCCATTATTATTATTATTATTTCTAATTCCTCTTCCTCTAACAATTAAATTTCTATTTCTATTTCTTAATCTAATTCTTCTTCCAATTCTTCCAATACTTCTCAAACTAGAAAATCTAACAAAAACCATTTTTCCATTAATATCAGCACGATTTAATTTTCTAATAGCAAAAACTGCATCTCTATGTCTTTCAAATTCAATATCAGCAGTTCCTTTACTTTGACCTAATTGAGTAAAATTAACACCACATCTTCTTAATTTTCCAAATTTTTGAAATAATTTTTTTAATTCGTCGTTTGTTACTGTTTTATTTAAATTTGTTATATATAATCTTCTTCTATTATCTCTTTGAAAATTTCTTCTTCTTCTATTAATTTGATTGTTTATATTTCTTCTTTGGTTATTGTTAAAATTATTTCTTTGATTTCTATTATAATTTGTGTTGTTTCTTCTAAAATTATTATTATTTCTTCTAAATCTTCTATTTCCAAAACGACGATTTCTATTTTTTCTCTGAGCTGATATTTCATCTAAGGATTTGTTTATGTTGTTCATTTTTTTTTTAAATAAATTTTAATTTTTAAAATTTTTTTCCTTTTATTTTATTTTTTTTTAATATTTTTTTATTATATCTTATTATTAATATATTTTTAATATTTTTTTTATTAATTTTTTGTGGTTATTGATGTTTATATTTTTGTATATAACAAATAAAAAAAGATGTCTGGAAAATATAAATTTTATTATAATCAATCTTTTTTTAGTGATTACACTATTAAAGAAGATGAATTTAATTCTTCATGTGAAAACGAAATTTCTTCAATATCTATAGAAGAAGAAAATGAATTAAAAATTCAAATTACTAAATCAATTATTTCAGTATTGACTGAATTAATTGAAAAAAACCAAAAAAATATTAATAATAATAATTTAAATTTTGATGATGATATTTTTAATTCTAAATCAATTCCAAATATTTCAACTTATGATTATATGCTAAGAATAGTTGAATATTCAAATTTAGAAGAAAATACTTTAATTTTAAGTTTAATTTATATTGATAAAATTGCCAGAATAAAAAAAATTACAAAATATAACATTTACAAATATTTAATTACAAGTGTTTTAATTGCTTTAAAATATAATGAAGATGAAATTTATAATAATAACTATTATTCTCAAATTGGAGGAATTAATTATGAAGAATTAATGCAATTGGAATTAAATTTTTTGGTTTTAATTGATTTTAATGTATATATTAATAATAAAACTTTTGAACAATATAAGTCTGCTTTGCAACTGTTAATTAATAATAATTAAATTTTATATTATTATAAATTTATGAAAAAAATGTAAAGTAAGTAATATCTATTTGATAAACAACTTAATATATATAATTGTATATTTATTTATTAAAATATATTAATTTAGAATGGAAAAATTTATTATGGTTCTACTTTATGGAAAATATATAAAAATTGTTATTTTCAATTTAAGGTTTCAAACAATTCAAGAGTAAATTATATCATTTGATATAATGTTGATAATTCCATTCTAAATATGCCATAAATTTGCATCAAAATAAGTTGATTATATTTTTTATAAATTATAAATTTAAACATTAAAAGTAATGTTTTAAATAAATATTTTAATAATATAAAAAATAATATTTTTACCAAAATAAAAATAAATAAAAAGAAAATATTCATATATATTATTATTTATTTTATCTTTATTTATAAAATTTTTTCTTACTTATGTTTTCCTCTTCTACTTTCCATTCCAAATAAAATTTCATTATTATTACTATTATTATTATTATTTTTATTATTATTTTCCCTTCTATTAAAATTCATTTCTCCAATTTGCATATCATTATTTATCTTAAACTGATTTGAAAAATTTTTATTATTTGGAGTAATACTAACAAATTCATTTGTATTAAATCTATTAGGGATACTTGAAAATTTTGCATTCATTTCATTTTCAGTATTTTCTAAAAATCTTTTAGCACTTCTTTCTCTTGTATTATTTGTAGTAGGTTTTAATTTATAATCAGTATCAAAATCAAGAGTAATTCCAATATTCTTATTTTTATTATTAAAATTAAAATTATTATTATAATTAATATTCCCTTCACTATGAATACTTTTATAAGGACGATTTGATTTTTTATAATCAAATTCATTTTTATTTTCATTCTTTCCATAAGATACTTTTTTATCATCAATAATTAAATTATTAAAATCATCATTTTCATCATCTAATTCTTTTTCTATTTCTTCATCTAAAATTCCTTTTTCTTTTTCAAGTGCTGCATCCTCTTCTTTAATTTCATTTTTTAATTTATTAATCAAAGATTCAAATCCTTCATTATCTTCTAAAATTCTACTTATACTATTTTTCCTATAATCAATAAATCCATGATTACTAATTCTCCTTCCACTTCTAATTGAAAGTTTCCTTTTAAATTTATTTTTTTTACTAACTCCCTCAGGATTAGAAATAATATTACTAATAGTATAATTGGTAAAATATCTATGATTTAATAAATTATTAGCAGTAGCTCTTTTATTAGGATCCCATTGAAGCATTAATTTCATTAAATCAATAGCATCATCACAAGCTTGTGGAATAATAGTTTTTAAATCAATTCCTGTAAAATTAGGTAATTTAATATTAACCATTTTTGCTTGTTGAATACCTTCATTCCAAGTATTATGATTAGGAGTTCCTAAAATAGAACATATTTTATATAAAACCTCTTTTTCATTATTACCAAAAAAAAGAGGTTGAGGATGTAAATACATTTCAGCCATTATACAACCTAATGCCCAAATATCAATTGGTGAATTATAATTTGTACTTTTTAATATACATTCAGGAGCTCTATAATATCTTGTAGAAACATATTCTGTATATGGAGGCATTGATCTTATTTCTCTTGCTAAACCAAAATCTGCTATTTTAATTGTTTCATTTATTCTAAGTAAATTTTCTGGTTTCATATCACGATGGAAAAAACCGTATTTATGCATAAATTGTAATCCTAATAAAGTTTGATAGACTATTGATCTTATTTGATTTTCAGACATTTTTATTGGAGATTGATTTTTCATTAATTCATATAAATCTTCATCCATATATTCAAATACTAAATTTAAAGTTCCTGTTTCTTTTATGAATATTATTTGTTTTAATTTTATTATGTGATTATAACCTGGTTGAGATGATAAATGTTCTGCATGAAGTTTTTGGAGGGATTTACATTCACGAAGCTCAAGACAATCTTCCCATTTTGAATATTTTTTTTTTAATGTTTTTATTGCTACAAATGTTTTTGTTGATTTTTCTAATGCTTGATATACATCTGCAAATGTACCTCCTCCAAGACGGGTTATTATATCGTAATCTTCCATTTTTTTTTTGTATTTTAATTTATTTTATATAATGTGATGTTATGAATATTAAATAAAAATTGTATTTAAAAAAATTAAAGTTTAATTTCATTTTCTTTTAATTTAAGTATTTTATCCAAAAAATTAAAAATAATATTTATTCTTCTTCATCAACTTTTTTCTTAGTATTACGTTCTCTTTCCTCAATAATGGAATATCTAGTATGATTTTTAAGTAAAGTAACTTCAGGTTTCTTATCTCCAATTACGAAAATATTTCCTAATCTGGTAGAAAACTCCTTACCAAGAGTATCTTTAACATACACAATTTCATATGATCCAGGATGTTTCTCAATTTCAACAATAGTTCCAATTCTTCCAATATTATTACCACCAGTGATCATTACATTAGCACCAATTTTATATTTATAAAACTCAACAATTTCATTTGTATCTAAATTCAATTTAATAGAATCATGTCTTTTAATATCAGGATTAGGAAATCTTAAAGTTCTACCATCATTTGTGATAATATAAGGAATTTTTTTAGGTCCCATTAATCTTTCTTTAACTCTGCATAATTTATATTTTGATTCATCTTTTGAAATTTTAACTAAACCAAATCTTCCTTTTACATCATATAAAATTCTATAATTTACATTTGATTTAAGTAAACTTATAACATCCATAAATCCAACAGGATATTTTACATCTTTTCTAATTTTTCCATCAACTGCAATGTTACCTTCTTTAGCTTTTATGATTAGTTTTGCTTCACGACCTGTTAAGGCAAGTTTTAATTTGTTTCTAAGGAGAACAAGAAGAGGCATACATTCACGGAGTTTATGTGGACCTTGACTTGGTTTTGTTGCCCAGATTCCACCTACTTTACTTAACATCCAGTTATGAGGAGCGTATATACGCTTTAAATGCTTTATTTGACCACGCTTTCCCATTTATTTGGTTAAATGATTTTTAAAGATTTAGATTGAGAAATAAATTATTTTTTAATTTTTTTTATTAAATTATATATTTTTTTATTTTTTTTTTTTATATATATTATTTTTTTATTATCAAAGGCTTATTTTTAATTTTAAAATTTATAATTTATATCATTTATTTTGTTTTTTTTAAATGATGTAGTTTTTAAATAAAAAAAAATTTATATTTAATGTTTCTTTTTTTCAATTGTTTTCATAATTGATATAAATTTATTTTCATCAATATCTCCTCCAATTTTTTCAATTAAATTTTTAATTTCTTCATCACTAACTTCATATCCTAATTCCTTAATAGTGTCATTTAAAATTTTATCATTAATATTTTTTCCACCTTTTCCCAAAAAATAAATTTTAAAAATTTCTTTCCAATTATCAAAATTATAATCATAATTATCATTAATAACATTTTTAACAGCATCAATAAAAGTATCAACATCAATTCCATTTAAATTATTTTGTTTATTATTTAATTTTTGTAAAGCATCATAATAAAATGGACTTTTATTTTTAAAATTTTCATTTTTATCAATGAAAATTAATATTAATCCAGGTTTAATTTTTCCTTCATGTAAAATATCCATTTCATTAAAATCATTTTGAATTTGAGTTATTTCATCATCTGTTAATTTAGGTCTATTAACTTTAACTTTAAGAGATGCAACTTTAATTTTTTTTTCTTCTTTTTCCTCTTTTTCTTCAATTACTTCTTTTTCAACTTTTTCTTCAACTTCAAATTTAGAAATTTTTGATTCTTGATTTGTTTTTGTTGATTTATTTCTTTTATGAATTGGTTCTGTATTTGTCATATTTTCATCACGATTTTTCTGTTTTGTATAAGTTCTTAATTTTTCTCCATTTTGTTCTTCATTTGTTTCTGGATTTGTATTTTTATCTCTTCTAAAAGACCTTGGCATTTATTTATAAAAATTTTAAATTATTTAAAATTTATACAATATATTATAATTATCAAGTTAAATTTTACTTTTTTATTATAGTATAAATTGTATATTATCAAATAACAATATATACAAAAATAAAATAAAATTAAAAAAAAAATTGTTTTATTTATTTATTTTTAGTCAATAACTTATAATATTTTCATGCCATTTTCTAAAAAGAAAAAATACTTATATTTAAATGCATCATTAAACCAGAATTAGGCAGTTTTTGTTGTAGTAGTACCAGTTGTTTTTGCAGTAGTAGTAGTACCAGCTGTTTTACCAGAAGTAGTAGTTCCTGCAGGGGTAGTTCCAGCAGTAGTTCCAGTAGTTGTACCTGTTGTTGTTCCAGTAGTTGTAGTACCTGTTGTAGTTCCTGCTGTTGCAGTTGGTGTTGCAGTTGTAGTTGTAGTTGGTGTTGTTGTAGTAGTAGTTGGTGTTGTTGTAGTAGTAGTTGGTGTTGTTGTAGTAGTAGTTGGTGTTGTTGTAGTTGTAGTTGGTGTTGTTGTAGTTGGTGTTGTTGTAGTTGCAGTTGGTGTTGTTGTAGTAGTAGTTGGTGTTGGTGTTATAGATGGAGTTGTAGCTGTGACTGTAGCTGTTACTGTTGGATTATTATCATCGTTTTCATAACTATTTATTGCTCCTGGTTCAATAAGTCCATCATTATCACCATCAATACCAAACATTTCTAATACATCTTCATTAAATTCTTGATTAGATTCAGTTGAATTTTTCAATTTACAATAATTATCAACACATTTATAACCACTTTGACAATGATGGAAGAAATTACATTTTAATCCTTTAGGAGACCATTCTTGTTTTACATGAACCATTTTTTCTTCTTTATATAAACATCTATAATCAACACATGTTAAGTTCCCTTTACACCAACTTAATAACCAACATGATTCACCATGTTTTGAGAAAAGACCTTTTTTTAAATTTTTAAGTGCCACTATTGATATTAATGATAAGAAAATTAAAATTTTTCCTTTTGACATTTTTATTTAATTTTTTTTATTGAAATATTATCTTATATTATTATAAAATGATTTAATTTGGTTTTTTTTATATTAAAGTTCTTTACAATGAAGATAAAATTTATTATTTTGATTAATTATTAGATTTTGGTTTTTATTTTTGCAGAATTGTTTTAGGAATAAATGTTTTAAACTATTTAAAATAAAAAAAAAAATGATTTAGAATATTAAGGAAACGCTTAATTTTTTTTATTTTTAAATAATTATAATTTATAAAATTTACTTTTTCTTTTAAAATTAAATTAATAAATATTTAAAATAAAAAAAACAATTAAAACAATTAAAAAAAATTTATTTTAAATTAAGCATCCAATCTTTTGAACCATTAATAACTCTTTCTTTATCTAAAGTGGTATTAAAACCATTAAATTTATACATTCCACATTGAGCTAAATGTTTAGTAAAAGAACCATCACTAACTTTTCTTTCTTCTTCAACTGCTTCATCAATTCTTGCTCCAATATCATCTGAAGTTCTTGTATAAAATAAATTTGCATTTTTTGAAATAAAATTTTCTTTTGCTATTTGATTTGGTGTTTTAATAAGTGGAATCCTTCTCTCCATTAAATTTATTATTTAATTCATAAATAAGATAATTTCAATTTTTTATTTTTCAAAAGAAATAAAATAACTTAAAAAAATAATTAATTATATTCCAAAAAAAATTAAAAAAAATAATTAATAAAAAAATCAAATAAATTCAATCCAAAACCAAAAAAATACATATTAAAAAAAAAAAAAATGAGCAAACCCCAAGATAACAAAAATGAGCCAAAAAAACCAGTAGATTTCTCAACATTAGACACTGTAAACCTTACATTTAACAGACCAGCAAAATGGTATATGTATGTAGTAAAACAAGTTCTCAAAACAAAAGATAAAGAAAAAGTAGATATTAGAGCAAGACCTTCTGCCGCTGCACAAGTTGTTAGAGTTGCTGAAGCTTTAAAGAGATTAGGTTATATTACTTATCTTAAATATCAAACTACTACTATTGTTCAAAATGGAAGATTACAAAGATTTATTGTTGTCACTGTTAAGAAAACTCCTAATTTTGATAAGTTATTTGAAGAAAGGGAAGCTGAGAGAACTAAAAGATTAGAAGAACAAGGAAAATTAAATGAAGAAAAGAAATAAAAATTTTTGTTTTTGGGGTTTTTGGGTTTTATTTAGATAAAAAATAACTCTTTTACTTTTATGAAAAATTTGTTTTTTTACTTTTTTTGTTTTTGTTTTTTTTTTAAGATTTGTTTTTTTATTTTTTTAAAAAGGTGATTTTTAATTTAAAAGGAATTTAAAAAGATATATAAGTTTCAGAAAATGTAAATTATTTTAAAATATATATTATCTTTGATATAAAATTTAAACAATAAAAAATAATAGTAAATTTATTTTAATTAGAATTCATTTGGATTTTTGCATCTTTTACTTTTGCATTACTTTCCGAATTTTCAAACTTAATAAAATTATTACTCATAATATTTAAATTTTGAAATTTCATTAAATTAATTAAATAAAAAGGATCAAATCCAAAATATAAAGGGTTATTCATAAAATGAAAATTTTTTACTTCCATTGAATTAAATTTCATATTATCCAATTTACTTCTTAATTCTAAATCACCATGAGCAAAAGAGCATAAAGTTCCATAACGACAATTTCCATCTTTTTCCCAAAATTTACATTTTACAATTTTATAATTTAAAGGATCAAATTCTTTTTTTTTATTATTATTTATTTTTTTTTCTTGATTTGAATTATTATTTGATAATCTTAATTCTGAAATTCCATGAGCAAAGTGGCATTTGCTTCCTAAAGAACATCCATTTTTTGAACTAAAATGTCTACATAATGTTGTTTTATATTTTGATTCGTCAAAATTTGTATTTTGAGTTTGATTGATTAAGCTCATTTTTTATATTTTTTTTAAATAGGAAATTTAAATTTAAAAAGTAAATTAATTATTTTTTTTGATTTTATATTATATTTCAAAATTTGAATCAAGTAAATTAATATTAATTTTAGTTAAAATAAATTTTTTGCTCAAAATATCTTACTGAGGTCTAAAATTATCAAATGTCATAATTGTTTACTAAAATATTAACAAAAATTAATTTAAAAAAGAATATATTTTTTATATATTAATTTAAATATTTTAAATTTAAACATTTTAATAAAAAATCATTAATTTTAACTATTTAATTTATAAAAAGTTAAAAAATAATACAAAGAACTTATAAAATTTTATATTATTAATTATACTTCACATAAAATAAAATAAATAAATTAAAATTAATATATAAAAAAAAAAGTTTATAAAATTATTTCTTATATCATTTAAAATTATAAGTCTAGCACTCATCTATTAAAGACTTCAGTGCTTAGACTAATAAAAAATTAATAAATTTAATTGTATACATCCTTATGTTCTTCTTTAGCTTTTTCTTGATTTTGTTTAATAATCCAATCAAATTTACTAGTATCAAAAGTTAATTTAAAATTTTCACTAATTTGTCTAATAACATTTTTCAAATAAGAATAATCAGGTCTATCCTCAAATTTCAAATCTCTTGCATATTGAATAAAAGTTTTAAATTCGTCAGGTAATCCTCTACATAAATCATCTAAAGAAACAGAAATTTTTTTTTCTTTAATTTTATCATATTTCTCTTTCATATTTTTAGCTTTTAATCCTTGCCAAGGTAAATTACCTTTCATAAAATAAACAAGAATATAACCAAGAGCTTCAATATCATCTCTTCTACTTTGTTCAATACCAAGATGAGTATTAACAGAAGCATAACGTGCAGTACCAGTTAAACTTTTTCCATCACGATAAGGAATATGTAATCCTGTTCTAGGATCCCTATATCTTTTAGCTAAACCAAAATCAATAGCAAAAATTTGTGATTTTTTATTACCTCTTCCAATAAGAAAATTATCAGGTTTAACATCTCTATGAATAAAATTCCTACCATGAATAAATTCAATACGAGAAACCATTTGATCAACAACCATTAAAGTTGTTTGTAAATTAAATTTTCTTTTACAATAATTAAATAAATCTTCAAGTGAAGGACCTAATAAATCCATTATTAAAATATTATAATTTCCTTGACTACCACACCAATGTAATTTTGGTATTCCAATTCCTCCTTGTAATGCCATATATAATTTACTTTCATAGAATAATTGAGGATGACGTGAACGTGTTGGTTCTAATTTAATTGCTACTTCTTCGTTTAAACGTATGTTACGACCTAAATATATGTCTCCAAATGCTCCTGAACCTAATTTTTTACGTGCATCTAATTTATATGTATCTCCTATTGGAATTTCATAGTCTCGAAGTTGATGAGAATTTGATGATGATGTTGTTGAAGAGTGGTTTGTTGATGGTTGTTTGTCCATTTTTTTTTAATTTGGTTTTTATATGTTATTTTTTTATGTTTTATTTTTATTTTTTTTTTTTTTTTAGAATTTTATTTTTTGATTTATTTATTTTTTTTATATAAGAGTTCTTTTTATTTTTGATATTTTATATATTATTATTTATTTTTTAATAAAAGTTATTAAAAATTTTGATTATATTTTTGAATCAAAAATTTATTTTTAAATTTTAATTTAAAGCAAATTATCATTTTTATTTTTATTTTTTTTAATTTTGAATTATTATAATTTATTTTAACATTAAGATAATATTTTTCAATATTCTTATAACAATTTTATTAAATAATTCATATATTATTTTCATTTTAAGAAAATTGTTAAAATATGCTTTCATTAGTTTAATATTTTTATTTTTTAAAAACTTTTTTAATTAATTAAAATATTATTTAAATAAGTTAATTTATTTAAAATAATTAAAAATGTTTTTAAATTTTTAAAATTGAATAAAAAACTAAAATTAATGCTTAATTAGATTTTTTATCTTTAAGAATTATAATCTTTAATTTATATTTTAATTATGTAATTATTTCTTATTATTATATTAAATAGAAAAATTAATTAGTAAAAATTATGTTCAAATCAAAAAATTCTAAATTAAATAATTAAAAATGAAAGTTCATAAAAGAAAAGTTTCAGGAAATTCAAAAGAAAATAAAAAAAAAAGAATCACAATATCAAATTCACCATGTTTGAAATTCTCATTTACAGAATTTCCTTCTGAATCTTCAAATATAAAAACAAACACATTAATCAAAAATAAAACTTCAAATCTTCTTCGAGAAATAACGAAAAATAATATTGTAAATATGTTAAGTTTATCAAATAATTTAAATTTCAAAAAAAAAAATATTAAATTAAACCAAAAAATAAATATAGAAGGTTTATTTCATGATCAAAGTATGAATAATTTATTAAAATTAAAAAGAAATGATGGAAAGAAAACAATATCAAAAAATAAAAGTAGAATGAAACAACAACAAATAATTTCACCAATGACAAATGATTTTTCTTTTTCAAATTCAAATCCTTCATCGAATGTAATTGAAGATAATAATAAAATTAAAAAAGATATATTAAAGAATTCTTTTAATTATCAATATTTTAAAACTAATACTTTTTCTAATATTAGCTCAAATAAAAATATAATAAATTTAAAAAAAAGTAATATTAATAATCAAATTAAATATTATAATATTCAAAGCCCAAAAAGTACTCAAAGAATTTTTGAAAATTTAAATTTTAAATTTAAAGAATTAAATGATAAATTAAATAATCAATTAAACCAATTTAAAGAAAATAAAAATAAAAGATATAATTCAATTCAGAAAATTTTTGAAGAATTAATATTAATAATTCCAGAAGAAAATAAAAAATTATTTCAAAATATTTTGATAGGAATTCATGATATTGTAAATGAATATTATTTAGAATTAAAACATTTAAAAGAAGAATATGAAAAAAATAAAAAGAAAATAATTTCATTAGAAAATGAGCAATTATACAATTTAAAATTAATTAAACAAAAAGATTTTGAAATTGAAAAATTAAAAAAGAAAAATTCTGGTAATATATCAATTCAAGAACAAATAATTATAAGTAAAAGTACAAATTCTTCTTTTGTTATTTCATTATCAACAGATAAAGATAAATCACTTGAAGCAAAAAAAAAATATTATAAATCAGTTGCACAAAATAGAATTGAAGAATTTAATAAAAAAAATATATTTGATTTAAATGCTTTATACTTTTATGATAAAGTAAATATGAAATCTGAATTTAACTCAGTTCCTAAAAGCAATAATGGAGATTTAGTTCCTCCTTTAGATTTAGATTTTGAAAAAAAAGAAAAATTAAAAGAAGAAAAGAAAAAAGAAGAAATAAAAAAAAAATTAAATAACAATGAATTATCATTTATACAAAAAGTTGCAATGAGTTTTGATATTGATTAATAGATGAATATTATTTCATTGTTAATATTTATTTTTTTCACTTTTCAATTGTTATTATTATGTATTAATATTTGGATATTTCATAAATAAAATATTATTTAAATAAATATTTATTAATATATAAATTAAAAAAATTTAAATAAAAAATTATAAAATATTAGCAAAAAATAAATAATTCATTTTTACAAAATAAGATGAAGATAATAATCAAGAATTTAAAACAAGTTCAATATCCAATAAACATAAATAATGACAAAATAACAGTAAAAGAATTAAAAGAAGAATTCTGTAAAGTTCATAATCAATTTGAAGCTTCTTCATTAAAATTTTTATATCATGGTTTAATTCTAAATGACGAAAAAACATTATCTGACTACAAATTAAAAGATGAAGATGTATTAATAATGATGGCAACAAAATCTCACATAATCCACAATGACAAACAAGAAAATGAAAAAGAAGAAAAAAAAGAATTAGAAAAGCAAAAAGAAAAAGAAAAACTAAAAGAGAAAGAAAAAGAAAAGAAAAAAGAAAAAGAATATCCAAACGAATTAAAACAATTAGCAGAAATGGGATTTGATAAAGAAACAAGTGAAAAAGCATTAAAATTATCAAAAGGTAATTTACAAGGAGCAATAGAATTAGCAATGAATGGAATAACAGATGAAGATATAGCATTTTTTGAAGAACAAGAACAACAAAATCAAAATACTACAAATAATACACCAACTTTAAAAACAATTGCAAGTGTAATTAAAGTTTTATGTCAACATGATCCATCAAATTTAGAAGATATATTACAAACTTTACAACAAAATGCACCTGAGTTAATGAATATGATTTCTAATAATCAAGAAGAATTTGAAAATTTATTAAAGGAACCTATGAATGAAAATGATTTAAGAAATTTTGAACAATTTCAAATTGAAAATGGTGAATTATTTGGTCTTGGAGAAGAAGAAGAAGAAGATGATAATGATGGAATTAATTTAACTAAAGAGGAAATGGATAAAGTTAAAAAAATAGTTGAGTTTACTGGAGTTAGTGAAGCTGAAGCTGTTCAAGCTTTTATTGCTTGTGAAAAAAATGAACAGTTAGCTACTAATTTTGTTTTGGAAAATAAATATGGAAATGATAGTATGGATATTGAATGTAAGATTATTTTTATTTAATTTTTTTTTTAGTTAATAGAGGAAATAAAAAAGATAATAATAATAATAAAAATGATAATAAACAAAATAAGGAGAAGAAAGAAGAGAAAAAAGAAGAAAAAAAGGATGAGGAAAAAAAATAAAAAATTAATATAAAAATATTTTTTAAAATAAAAAATTTATTATAATTATTATTAATATATACTATATAATATTTAAATTAAAAACAAATCATAAAAGTTAAATATTAAAATTGTTCATAATATTTTATAATAATATTTTAATGGTATTATTAAATAAATGATTTTATGAATTATTAAATATTCCTAAACTAATTTTAATTTTACTCTTTTATAGGAATATTTTTATATAATTCATTAATATCATCTTTAAATTTTTTTTCAATTTTTTTTCTAACAATTTTCATTGTTGGAGTCATACATTCATTTTCAACAGTAAATCCTTCAAAAGTAAATAGAATATATTTAACTTTCTCTAACCCATTAAATTCATTATCTTGAGCAATTTTATCTAAATCATCAATAAATAAATTAATTAACTTATCATCATCTTTCATATTTTGAATTTCTTCTTCAGTAACACCCAAAGCTTCAGCACAATTTTTAATATTAGGTTTAATAATAGCAATAATATTATTCATATTTGAATTTCCATAAATCATAATTTGTTCAACATATCTAGATTTCATATATTGACTTTCTAATTTTGCAGGAATAATATATTCACCTTGACTTAATTTAAAAATTTCTTTCAATCGATCTACAATTTTCAAACCATTATTAAATTTTGTGAAAATTCTTCCAATATCTCCAGTATGGAAATATCCTTCTTCATCAAAAGCTTTTTTAGTTTCTTCATCATTTTTATAATAACCAACAAAAACTAAAGGTCCCTTTACACATATTTCTCCACTTGGGCATGCATAACCATCCTCAACATCATTATGTGAATAACCTAATTCAGGGATATCTACTATTTTCATCATTGCTCCTGTTGTTAGACCACCTGCTGTATTATTTGTTAAATCATATGTATTCGATGCAAAAGCACTTCCTGCTAATTCTGTCATTCCCAATCCTTCAACTACTGGAATACTTAAAAATAATTTAAAGTCATCTGCTAAATCCTTTGACATTGGGGCTGAAGCACATAATAAAACTTTAATTTTACTTCCAAATTGTTGACGGATTTTACTAAATATTAATCTATCAAATATTGGATGAGTAATAACACCATATTTATTAAAATTATCTAGTTTTGTATGGTATGCATAATATGCTAATTCTCTCTGAAAACGAGGTAATTTGTTAAAATTATCAAAAATTTTATTTCTTAATGTTTGCATTACTCTTGGTACAGTAAATAAAAGTGTAGGACCAAAAAGTGTCATATCCTCAATTAAAGTATCTCTTATCCTCCCACTAACAAAACCAATTTTAGCAGCAACACTCATAAATCCAGAGATAACCATTCTTTCAAAAATATGTGCAAGAGGTAAATAACTCATATGAGCACCATTTTCATCTAAAGGAACCTTTGAATCTTTAATAACAGTTTCTAAAACAGCAATTAAATTCCTTTGAGATAACATAACACCTTTTGGATTCCCAGTTGTACCACTTGTATAACAAATAGTCATAATTGTGTCTGGTTTTGAAATTTCTAATTCTTCATCTTTAACATTAATATTATCCTTAATGAAATCATCTTTAAAAGAATAAGCTTTAAATCCAGCATCTTGCAATTTTTTTAAATATTCTTGAGAATTACAATTTGTAGTATAATCAAATAAAATTGCATTTTCTAATAAATCTAAATTAAATTTTTTTTTATATTCACAAGTTTGATCCACTAAATCAGGGCTAACACAAACAGTAGATATGTTGGTTTGTTCACAAATATATTTAAAAGCTTCTTGTCCTAAAGTTGAATATAAAGTTGCAGTAGTAATAGAATCCATCTGACATCCTAAATCAGTTACAACCCATTCAACACAATTTCTTGCGAAAATTCCAATTATTTTAAAATCAATTCCTTTATATGTATCTAAACTTACTAATTCATTTTTTTTTTCATGTAAATTTTTTGAAAAATTTAAACTCATTTTATATACATCTGCATAAGTGAAATATGTATATTTTTTTTCAAATTCTTTCTCTCCTATTTTTTTTCTTATTCCTAAACATTCTCTATCTTGAAATTTTTTCATTTTTTCTATGTTATTTTCTATTAGTGATTTATTTTTATATTTTTCAGTTCTCTCTTTTTCAAAATCTGTTATATCTGGATGAACATATGGACCACTGTAATTATCACCAAATTTATGATTTGGGTCATAAAATTTATTATATGGCCAATATGTATGTTTATTACCCATATTTTAAATATAAATTATTTTTTATCTTTCTGCTTTATCCAAAAATATTATTATTTATTTTTTTTTACAATAATTTTTTTTTATTTTTTATGTGTGTATAAAAGAAAAATTTTATATTTTTTTAAATATTTATTTATTAAGATTTTAAAATAATAGAGAAATAAAAAAAATAAATTAAAATATATAAAATTAAATTAAATAAAAAAAATTATTTATCATTATTAATCTCATTTCCAATAGCATCAATTAATTTAGATGTATTTTCCATAATTTTAGTATAAGCTCTTCTTGCTTCTGTTAATATTTTTGTTTTTTCTTCTAATTTTCTTGTCATTTGCATAACTGTTAATTTTTTCATATCATACATACTCTTAAGAGATTGATATTGATTTCCTAATTCAGTCATTTCACTAGTTTCTTTTGTTAATTGCATTCTTAATTCATTAATTGCATTTTCTAAAATCCCAATTCTACCTTTTAATTCATTTATTATATTAGAACTATCACCCATAAACATTTTCTTTTACTTCAATTATTAATTATAAATATAGCAATTAAATTAATAATTCAAATAAAAAGTATAAAAAATTAACCAGTATTTTTAAAGATTATAAAAAAACAAACAAATAAAAAAACATTATAACAACTAACATTAAAAAATTATTGTGAATCATCTATATTATCTTCTTTAAGAATTTTAGATGACATACTATCAATTTTACAATGTTTAGAAAAAGTCTCCAACATATTGTTTAATGAATCATCATCCAAACCTATAACAGTATAATCAATTCCCTTTCCTCTTAAATCCTCAAAAACATTTTTACATTTTTTTCCACAAGGACATCCATCAGTATAATCATCTTCAGCTCCACAATTCATGTCTTCACCATGAGGAGGACTTCCACAAATATGATAAATAAATTTCATACTTTTATCTCTCCATTTAATATTATTAGTAGCTTCATTTATTCCATCTAAAACTGCTTCACATTCATCTTTCCCTCCTTTAGCATCAAGAGAATATAAACTTTCTCTAAATTCTTTTATATTATCTGTTAAATTGCATAAAACTTTACTTACATATGTTTCATCTTCTTGATCGTGATCTCGATATGATACTAAACCAACTTTTAACAATGAAAGACTTTCTACTTTATATTGAGTTAATGTTCTATTTGCTAGAAAAATAAATTTTCTAATAAATCTTTTTATTCCTTTTATATATGGATTCATACTTCCTGTTGTGTCTATTAAGAAAACTATATCTATATCTGTTATGTCTTTAAGAAATTGAATTTCTTTGTCAAATATTATAACTTCATTTGGGTCTTTTATACTGTCATATGATTGGTCGTTTGGATCTTCTTTTTCATCTATATAATGTAAATTTTGATATTGGAATTTAGTTGTTGTTGGGATTTCAGACTCCTCTTTTTGATTTGTTTCATTAGATTTTTGGGTATTTTGAAATTCTGATTTATTTTCTTCTTCTTTTTCATCATCATCAAGTAGATTAATTTTGGAATTATTACTTTCTTCATTTATTTTGTTTGATTGGGAATTGTTTGAGCTACCTTCACTCATTTATTTATTTAATTTTTATAAAGGAATAGTATTTTAAAAAGTATTTTTGAACATGAAATTTTATAAAATAAAGAAAACTAAAATATTCTATATTAATTTTTAAATTCCTTTATTCAAAATAATCTTTTTTTTTCCAAATTTTCAAATACAATATATAATATTAGATATAATAAATCAAAAATTTTTTTTTTATTAAACGAATTTAAAAAAAATTTTATTTTATTTTAAATATTAATTTAAAATAATAAAATCAATAATAAAAATGCATCAAAACAATTTCATTAATAATATTATTAAGGATAATTTTAATTTTAAAAAATATAATGATGATTTTTCAAAGTATAAACTATCTAAATCATTATTATTAAAATCATCTAAAAGTAAAGATTATGATTATATATATATCAATACTACATATTTAATCTTTAACGAAAAATGTAGAATTGTATCAAGATTTAAAGATTATTTAATTTTTGATGACACTACAGAGTTTTTAAGAAGATTTTATTCTAAAAAAGAATTAAATCCTCGTTTATCAAAAATTTATAATTTTTATGAAACTTATTGTAAAATTTTTCCAAACTATATGATATTACCAGAGAGTTTTTATTTATATAGAAATATAAGAAAAAAGCAAAAAATGATAGATGCATTTAATGAAATAAGAAGAGAAGAAGAAGAAAATAGGAAAAATTTACAATTAGGAATAAAAACAATGGATTCAAATAAAAAAATAAAACACTTAATAGTTTTTAATAAAAGTATTCAAGAAAGTATAAATAGATATCAACCATCTCAATTAAATAATTTAGATGATTCAAAAAGTACAATTTCAATATCTTTATATAATAAACCATTGAATAATAATAATCCAAATTCAGGTTTTGTAACACCAACTGAATCTTTTAGAGATGATTATTATGATACTACGAATGCAAGTATTGAATCAATTGTAAATAATTTAAATAAAAATTTTGATATTTTAAATAATAATTTAATTGAAACTCCTAAAAGAGGGAATTCAAATAATAAAAATGAACATATTGAACAACAAAGTGCTTTAAATAATAATAGAAAATTTATTAGTCATAAAGCAGCTGTATCTCTCATTCCTGAAAATAAAACAATAAATATTAATAATAATAATAATTATAATAGTAATAATATAAAAAGTATAAACAAAGAAACTATTAATCAAGGAAAAAGTGAAAAGAATAAAAAAAGGAATTTAGAATTAAAATTTGATTTTCAAAAAAACTTAAATAAAAGTCCTAATAATGAAAGATTACATACAATATCAACTTTAAAAGTTGAAAAAAATAAAAAATCTTTTAAAAAAGAAGAAGAAACAAATTTCTTTAATAAAGAAGCAAAAGGAAAAAATTCTGAATTTAAATCACCAAATAGTAAAAATATATTAGATCAAAATAAATTTAGTCTTCTTCCAAAAAGACCAATTACAACAACAGTTAAAACAACAACTCATTATATGCCTATTTATAAAAATAAAAATAAGAATAAAAACACCGAAAATAATAATTATTCAGCATCTATAAATAAAGTTAATTCATTAAAAACTAAATTAGATAAAAAAAATAATAATTCTATTAGAAAACATAATACTATGAAATCTTTAGGAAATATTTTAGATAAGAAAATTTTTTTAAGTTCTTTTATTACCAAAGAATTAAAAAAAAGTAATGAAAACAATAAAGAAAATAAAGATTCTTCTAATCAAAATGATAAAAATGTAAAAGAGATTAATATTCATGTAAATACTTTAAGTACAAATGAAAAAAAATATTTGTATAAAAATTATATTGAAAAAAATAAAAATAATAGAAATTCTTATGATCCTTCAAATAAAAATAAAATTAATAAAAAAGTTAACAATAATTTATCAATTAATTCAAATGCTATTTCACAAAGAAAAATATATAATTTAAAAAACCCATCATTAGATAAACAGAATATTTTAAATTTAGAAAAAGGCTCTTTATCAGAAATGCAAAATAAAATTAAAGTTGAAAAAATTGGTTTTGAAAATAATAATAAACTAAAAATAAAGGAAAAAGTTAATGAAAAAGGAAATAATATTATAAAAAAGATAAATTATAATCATATTGATACTAATACAAAAAAAATGAAATTTATAAAAAAATAATAAAATTATTTATTTATCTAAAAATTAAAATATAAAATAAAAAACAAGAAAAAAAATATTTTTTAATTAAACATGAAAAAAAAACTTATAATTTATAAAGAATTGATAATTAATTAAATTAATATTATATCCAAAACAATATATATACCAAATAAAATATTTTTTAATTAAAGCTAAAAAAGCAAAAACAAAAAAAAAATTATGAGTTCATTTGCCATTGATATGTCAAATAAATCAGATTTGTAATTAAATTTATATAATAATTAAATAGTAATCTTTCATTTCTTGTAGATGTTGGAAAAACTAATTGGTTTGAAAATGGTGAAAAGCAAGGAAAAGATTATATAAATGAATCCTTAAAAGAAAAACTTCCAAAAAACACAATATTCAATATTAATTCTCTTATTTTCAATATTGAATCTCATCAAGAAGAAATTTTAAGTAAATATGATGTTTATTACAATTCAAATAAAAATTCTCTTTGCATAATAATTGGAGATAATTCAAAATATGCTGATTTTTCAAAGGAAATTATGATGAATTTAATGGAATTTTCACAAAAACTTTCAATTGCTTCCATTAATTTACTAATTTGTAGAAAAAATAAAGATTATGTTAAATTACTTCAAGGAATGTTAACTGTTGGTTTTGTTAATGAAGAAACTACTAAAACTACTACTATTAATGGAAAAAATTACAAAATATTAACTATGTCTCTTAGTAAATCACAAACTGAAATTGAAGAAGTTGATTTTATGTAAATCAATTCAATCAAAAAATTTTGAAAGAGATTATAAAAATAAAACGTAAAATATGACACAACAAAATGATGGTTTGAATGAGTATATTAATTAATATATTTATTTATATTAGTTGATATATTAATATTGGTTTTTTTTTCTTAAATTCTTTTTAAGGAAAGAATCAATTTCATTTAAAGACCTGATTTTTTTTGAATGTTGTGCTGTTGATAGTTTTGTTTTTGTGATCTCTGTGTCTTTATAATAAATATTTTTATAAATTTAATTTTACAAAAAGATTTTATAATATAATTATTTCTAATTTTAGATTTTATATTAAGTTTATTATTGTTCAATCATTTACTGTTAAAAAAAAATGTAATAAATTAATATTAATTATTTAAATATTATCTTAAAGAAAGGAAGAAAAAAATGGAAAAAAATCCTAATAACAATAATGAAAATTCAAATAATGAAAATGAAAACAATAATAACAATAAAAATATGAATGAAGAAGAAGAGAATGAAATATTTGAAGGAGAAGAAGATCAAATAAATCCCGAAGACATAATAGATATAGAAGAAATAGATAAAGAAAAAGAAATGGATTTAGAAAACGAAAATTTATCAAATGAAATAAAAGAAGAAATTGAATATGAAAAAGAATATCCAGACTTCTTATCAAAAGGAGAAATTTATAGCATTGCAATTCATAATTCAACATTAATAATTGGTGATGGTGATGACACAACAACATTTTTTAATTTAGATAAAAAAGAAATAATAAAAAGTGAAAAATACAATAAAGACAGTGTTAATTTTATAAAAATTTCAAGTGATAAAAAATATATTGTAACTGCTTCAGTTGATGGTACAATAAACATTTTTGATCCATATGATAATTTTAAATTATTAAATACAATTAATGATCAAGATTCAGAAATTAATTGGATTGAATGGCATCCAAAAGCAAATGCTTTTTCTTTTGGAACTTCTGAAGGTTCTGTTTGGATATATCTTGCTAATAATATAAAAAATAATTTTAATTTTTTTTCTCATACTGAATCAACTACTTGTGGTTCTTTTTGTAATTTAGGTAAAAATTTAGTTAGTGGAAGTGAAGATTTATCTCTAAAAATATATGATTTAAAAAATAGAAAAGTTGAATTTACTATTAAGGGAAAAAAATTTATGCAAAATCCAATTACTTGTTTAAATGTTTCTGATAAAAAACCAATTGTTGCAGTTGCATCAATTGATAATGAATTTTCAATTGTAAATTATGAAAATGGAAATATATTATTTTATATTATGTTCCCAGAAAAGCAAAATTCAATTGAAACTATTCAATGGTGTAATGATAATAATTATGTAATTTTTTCTGATTCTAAATCAAATGTTCATATTTTTGATAATAATACATTGCAAATAAGAACTTCAATTAAATTAGATGATGAAAATATTACAAAGATGATTAAAAGTAATATTAATTCTTATGAAGTTTTTGCTAGTGGAAGTAATGGAAATTTTTATATTTTTGATTCTAGAGGTAATGGTTCTATTATTCAAAAAGAAAAAGTTCATAAAGATGTTATTATGGATTTTATCATTACTGAAAAAGAAAATTTCATAATTACTTCTTCTATTGATAAAACTATTAATTTAGTTAAAGTTATTAATATAAATTAAAATATAAAATAAATTTTAATAACTAAAAATAATCGAAATTAAAATAATAATAAAAAGTAATAAATGGATCGCAAAAATATAGGTATAAATAATGGAATCTTCCCTGGAGAATTTAAATCCCCTGATTATTTTTCTCAAGACCCAAAAGTAAAAGAAAAAAGAAAAAAAGAAATGCAAGATAGAATGGATGCTTTTATCCATGATTTAGAAGGTAATAATCCAAATGAAAGAAAAGATAATAAATAAAAGTGTTTTAGAAAAATATTTTTAAAAAAAATATTTTTGAGTTAAAATTTTTTTTTAATTATAACTTTTTTTAACCCAAAAAAAATTAAAAAAATTTATTTAAAATTTTATTTAATTTAAAATATCATATAAATTTATTAAAAAGATGTCAGAAGAGACAATTACAATCAAAATAAAAATGACAAGTAATGCAAAGGTATACTCAATCACAGTAAATAAGGCATGTACAGTAGAAGAATTAAAACAAGCCTGTGAAAAAGAAACAACAATTCCAGTTCAATGTCAAAATTTAGTTTTTAAAGGAAGAATTTTAGAGAATACAAAAAAAATAGACGAATATAATGTTCAAAATGATAATACAATAATTTTAGTAAAAAAAGTATCTCCACAAGAAAAAAAAGATGAACCACCAAAACAAGAAAATCAAAATCAAAATCAAACTCAAAATACTAATTCCAGTACTAATAACAATAATTCAAATAATTCTAATAATTCTAATAATTCTAATAATAATAATATGAATAACCCATTTGGAATGAATTTAAATAATATGTTTCAAGGAATGGGAGGAATGGGTGGATTAGATGGTGGATTAGGAATGGGAGGATTGAATCCTCAAATGATGAGCCAAATACTTAATAATCCTATGTATATGCAAATGATGCAAAATTTGATGTCTGATCCTAATACTATGAATATGTTAATGAATCAACCACAAATTAAAGCTTTAATTGATTCTAATCCTATGATGAGAGAAATTTTTTCGAATCCTGAATTATTAAGACAAATGTTTTCTCCTGAAATGATGCAAAATATGAGTGCAATGCTTAATTCAGGTGGTTTTGGTAATATGGGAATGAATCCTTTTGGAATGGGAATGCCTAATATGGGAATGGGTAATAATAATAATAACAATCCTAATAATAATAATAATAATAATAGTGGAATGCCTAATATGAATCCTTATGCTAATTTATTTAATAATTTGAATATGGGTATGATGGGTAATTTTGGACAAGGAAATACTAATAATAATCCTCAAGATAATGTTGATCCTAAAGAAAAATATAAGGATCAATTAGCCCAATTAAAGGATATGGGATTCATTAATGAAGAAGCTAATATTCAAGTTTTAAAACAATGTGATGGAAATGTCCAATTTGCTATTGAGAAATTATTAAATATGCTTAAATAATAATTAGATAGAAATATTATTAACTTCTAAAATATTATTAATATTATTAAAATAATTATTTTTCATCATTAAGATAAAATTAAAATTAATTTGAAAAGAAAATTAAAAAAAATATATTTCTCATACTTTTAAAATAATAAAAGTAATTTAAATTGTTAATTTAAATAAAAAAATTATTTGATTATATTTAAAAAATAAAAACAATTTTATTAAATTATATTTAGAAATAGTAAAAATAATTTTAATTTGAAATAAATATATATATATTCAAAAATTAATTTAATTTAAATAAAATGGATCAAAATCCAGAACCACCAAAAGAAGAGAAAAAATTAACAGACGATGAAATGTTTGACAAAATATTTGAATTTAAAATGATGGCAAAGCAATTTGCTAAAGAATCAAAAAAAGCAGAAAATGAGCATAAAAAATTTTTAGCAAAAACAAAGAGTTTAATAGAAAAAGGAAACTATGAACAAGCAAGAGTAGCAGCTGCAGATGCAATAAGAAAAAAGAATGAAATAAACAGATATCAAGTTCTCTCATCTAAAATAGATGGAGTAGCACAAAGATTACAAAGTGCAATGCAGACAAGACAATTAACAGAACAAATGACTCAATTAACTAATTTAATGAGTGGTCAAGCAAATAAAATTAGTGATATTGTAGAAATAACTGATACTTTGGATAAATTTGAAAAAATGTTTGATGATTTAGATGTTCATAGTAATATGATGAACGAAGTTATGGATAATGTAAATGCAGGAACTATTGATGATAATGAAGTTAATTTACTTGTTAATCAAGTAGCTGAAGCTAATGGAATGAAGGTTATGGATTCTTTAGATGTTAATGCTGGGAGTAATAATATTCAAATGGAAAATAATAATAATTTAAATTCAAATTTTGAAATTAATAAATGAGGAAATTAAAGATTATATGAATATAAAATATTTACGTTAATTAATTGGAAAAATCTTTAAATAAAAAATTAATTTTTTTTTTGTTTTATTATTGAAGATCTTTAAATAATATGTATTATTATTAATTTTATTGTCTTACTTCTAATTGATTATATTTATTATTTTTTATATTATAAAAATAATAAATAAATTTACAATTCCTACATTTATTTTTTTAATTAATTCATAAATAATATCTTTTTTTCAAAAATTGATAAGTAAAAAACTTTACATAATAAATTCTAATAAAAAGAAAAAAAAATATTTATTAGATATAATTAAACGTTTATTTCCTTTTTTTATGTCCATCTGAACGTCTCCTATTATTAATAATATTTTGATTTTTATTCGAACGCCTTCTTTGTCCAACATTCATATCTTCATAATCAAAATTATGTCCAGAAGGTAAGGCTAAAGGTTGTCCTCTATTTCCATTATTATACCCATTACCTATCCTATAATTATTACCTCTCATATTATTCATTAATTGATAATTTTTTTCAAATCCAACTTTCTGTCTATAATCATTATATTCCTTATTAAAATTATCCAAATCTTCTTCATTCATTCCTCTAAAAATATTATGTTCTTCTTGTTCTCCAGTATTTTTATTTCTTTGTTTTATTAATTTTGCTCCTCTATTATCTAAAAGTCTTTGATGAGCTGCTTTTTGTATTCCATTACTATTTTTATAAGCTTCTTGTTTTTCTGATATTTTATGACCATCTTCACCAATTTGTCTAATTGCTCTTGATTGATATGATTCTTGTATTGGTTGACCTGATGAATAATCAATTTTACTTATATAACTTTGAGATATTACTGTTCCTTTATTTGCTCCTCTAATATTATGATTGTTTCCATTTACTAAATTGACTTGCATATTATTGAATTCGTTGTTCATGTCTCCTAGTAAATTTCCCAAGTTATGTCTACCAAAACCAAAACCTGAAAACATATCATCAAATGGATCACTGAAATCATCTATACCAAAAAATGGTCTGTTCATAAATTCGTTTATCATATTATTCATTGGATTATTTCTTTGTGCTCTGTTGTAATTTGATGGATGTTCATATGGATTTTGTGAACTACTTCTTTCATACTTTTTCCTATGTTTGTACATTTTTTTTATTTAAATTTTTAAAAAAAAGAATTTTCTTAAATAGTTTTTTCCAAATATATTCTATAGAAAATAATAAAAAAAATAAAAATTGAATATTATCAAATTATATAAAAAAAATTTAACGTAAATCACAAACAAAATGTTTTTTAAAATAAAAATATTATTAAGGAATAAAAATTCTATCAGTACTCTCATGAATTTTAGTAGGTTTTTCATTAGCATAATCTACACCTTTAGGTTTAGCACTTCCAGAAGGTCCTTTAACAATAACAGCAAAATATTCCCAATCATTCATAGCTTCACCATAAGTTAATTTATAATTTCTATCAACAACATTTACTTTTTCAATTTTTGCTCCTCTAACAACAATAATATCTTGTTTTAAAAAATCAATTGTGTAATTTTTATTAATAAATGGATCATCTGTATTTTCAATTAAAGACCATGTTCCATCTTCATTTTTAATTGGCTTTTTTGGAGCAACTGAACTTATTAAAACATCTTCCAATCTTTTTTCATTTGATATTAACATTGGTGTCTCTAATGATATTGGATCAGATAATATTCCATGAAATGATGATAGGACCATATCTATATTTGGATTTGGTTTATTTGCCATTAAGTTAATTTTAAAAAAATTATATTTTTTTTAATTTTAGGAAATATAAATTTTAATTTTATATTTTATAACAAAATTTTAAAATTATTTAACATATTTTATTTACTCCTTTTCTTCATTTTCAATGTACATTTCACCTTCTTCTTCTGGTCCAAATTCTTTATCAGTATCTGATTCTAATCCTTCTTCGTTAGGACCTCTTTTTTTCCTTTTTTTTTCTTTTACTTGATTTTCATTTTCCTCATCTTCTATATAACCACCAACAAATTTATTTTCTTCATTTCCAATATTTTGGTTTCCATTTTTCATTTTATTAATTAAATTATCTAATCTACCATCATCTTTATTTAATATTGAGGAATAATAATAAATTCCTTCTTGTGTATTTGGTGAAAATTCATTAAATTCATTTATTATTTCATCTTCATTTAATGAATCTTTATTATCATATTTTTTTAAATGTTCTTTCAATTTATCTGAAGCATCGAATAATTTATTATTACAAATACATTTATTTCTATTATTTAATTCTGGTGCATTTTCACTATCTTTATATAAATCTTTCATTTTATGATAGAAACTAGAATCATCTTCATTAATTTCTAATGTATTTAATTTATCTACTACATCATCTAAATTCTTTAATTTTAAATATTCTACTATAACATTTCTTTCAAGAGCTTTAAAAGATTTGAATTGATTATTTAATTCATCATCTAGGCCAGAAGAGACATTATCAATAAAATTAGATATTTTAACATGGTTTTTATCTAATTTTTGTTTTACTAAATCTAAAACTTCATTTTGATTACTTTCATTACATGAAGTTAAATGTGAATAAATTTGTTTAAGGGTAGAGTCATTTCTACATTTATTCATTTGAGCTAGACATCTTTTCACTTCTGATGAGTCATTATCAATATTTATAAGTTTATAAAAATTTCTACATAATTCTCTTTTTTTAATAGGGAAATCAGTGAATTTTTCATTAAATTCATCTTCAGGATAATTTTGGCAATTTTTTGCAAATGCATAAACATCAGGTTGTAATAATTCAATATTATGTGTAAAATATTGTTTAATATAAGGATACTTTTCTAATTTTGAATTATCAATATTTAATAATCTATGATTAAATAAATAATAACAAAACTCGTTTAAATAAGCATCATCATCATCAAATGGATCATTTAATTTCATTGAATAACATTTTGTAACTCTATCATAATAGTCATATGATCTAAAATCTGCGACAGCATCATTTAATGCTTGTGTCTTTGGATCATTTTCTAATATTTGTAATTTAGTTTCTGATAATTTATTCTTTATTTCTTCATTTAAAGTATTAAATTCACTCTCATTATCTGTTCCTTTATTTTTATATAATGAATTTAAGGCATCTTGCATATTTACTAATGTATCATTAATTCCTTTATTTGGAGTAAATACAGTATTTATATAAGTTTCTATTTCTTCTTTATCTACTTCTTTTAATTTTTCTAATTGTTTTTCTTTTTCATTAAAATCTATACAATCTTGATAATATTTATATTTTGAAAATTCTGATGATATTCCCATTGGTGATGATTCTTTTATTTCGTTAAAATTATTTTTGGTTGATAAAAATTTCCCATCAATTAATTCATCTTCTTCATCACCAATAATTTCACCACCACCTGTCATTTGAACATTATCACCATAATCATCTTCTTCATCACCAATCATGACGCCACCACCTTCCATTTGAACTACTTCTCCTTCATCTTCTTCATCACCTATCATGACGCCACCACCTTCCATTTGAACAACTTCTCCTTCATCTTCTTCATCACCTATCATGACGCCGCCACCTTCCATTTGAACTACTTCTCCTTCATCTTCTTCATCTATTTCACCTTCCATGATACCTCCACCTTCCATTATATCTTTAGTATCATCTGGTTCAATAATTATACCTCCACCTTCCATTATATCTCTTTCTACATCTGGTATAATTATTTCACCACCACCAACCATTATATCTTTGGTATCATCAGGTTCAATTATTTCTCCTCCACCTATCATATCAACTTTTTCTTCAACAACTTCTTTCTTAATTTGTTTTTGTTTTTGTTTTTCTTCTTCTTTTTCTTTTTGTCTTTTTCTTTCTTCTTCTTCTTTTTCTTTTTGTCTTTGTCGTTCTTCTTCTTCTTTTTCTTTTTGTCTTTGTCGTTCTTCTTCTTCTTTTTCTTTTTGTCTTTGTCTTTCTTCTTCTTCTTTTTCTTTTTGTCTTTGTCTTTCTTCTTCATCTATTCTCTCTTTTTCTTCTTCTTCTTCAACATCAATCATAACACCTCCACCAGCCATAATCTCTATTTCATCACTTGGTTCAATAATTTCACCACCTCCTATCATCATACCATCATCTTCTCCTTTTTGCATTTCTTCCAATTCTTTCATTTTTAATTCTCTTAATCTTTCTTCAAAAGCTTTCTCAAAATCACTAGTTTCTTGTTTCATTTTTTCTCTTCTTTCTAAATCCTCTTTAAGAGTTTGTTGATATTCTTTATAAGCTTCTAAACTCATAGGATCTTTTTGTGGTTTTGTTGGAATTGTTGGAATACATGGTTTAAAATCACATGGTATGTTTGGTCCCCTATTTGGATAGTCTAATATTTTTTGTTCTTCTAAACAACGAAAATATTCTATTCCGAAGTCTATTATATCTAATGGTTGATTACGAAGAATTTCAGTAGTAAATTCTGTTAAGATATCTGGAAAGTCATATGGTATTGGAAATTTTTGAATATATTTTGATGCCATTTAAGTTATTAAATTAATTATATTAATTTATTTTTTTTAATTTAAACAATATATTTATAATTGTAAAAAAATTTGAAAAAAAATTTATATATTTCAAATTAAAAAAATATTTCTTTTCAAAAACTATACTTTAAATTTAAATAAAAAAATGAAAAAACAATATATTTTTTATTATAATTATTCCATACCATGTCTTTTCCTCCATTTATTAATCTCAATAATTAAAGGTTTAATATCCTTACCTTCTCTTTTATATTGTTCAACCCATCTCATAACATATTCCATATAATCATCTTCTTCATCTTTAATCATTTTTTCAGTAACATAAGCACGATCAGTAATTTTTTTAAATTCATCAACAGCTTTTTTTTTCTTTTCTGCATATTGTGATTTTTGAAATTCTGCAAGTTCTTTATTTCTTTTTTTAATTTGCATTTGTTCTTCTTTTTCATCTCTTTCTAATTGTTTCATTCTATCTTTCCATGAATCCATAAAAGCTAAATCTTCTTTTTTTTGTTTTAATTTTTTTTCTTGATTTTGTTTTCTTTTTAATTCTCTATTTTCTTGCATTTCTTTAAATAATTTATCATATCTTTGTTTTTTAATTTCTTCTTCTTTTTCTTTTTTTTCTTCTGCTTCTTTTACTTGTTTTTCTAAAATTCTTTCTTGATTTTGTTTAATTTCTGCTAAATTTTTAATTTGGGCATCTATCATTTTTTGTCTTTCTGCTTGTTTTCTATCGAAATTTTCTTTTGCAACTTTCTTTTTTAAATCTTCTAATTTTTCTTTTTTCATTGCATATAATTCAATTTTTCTATCTTCTTCTTTTTCTTTTTCAATTTTTTCCTTTTTTTTTTGTTGAAGTGCTTCATTTGCTTTAACAAATTCTTCCATTTGAAATTTTTGATTTTTTTTAATTTCTTCTTCTTTTTTTTTATCTTCTTCTAAATTTTTTTCTATTTCAGCTTTCATTAAAACACCTTCAACTTCTTTTTCTTGATAATCTTGAAGTCTTTTAAATTTCATTTCTTTTATTTGATCATCAATAATTTGCATTCTTTCTCTTTTTTTCATTTCTTCTTTTTGTTTTTTTAATTCTTCATTTTTATCATATTCTCTCATTTTTTCTATTTCCATTTCATGATATCTTTTATTTAAATTATCTTCCATTTCTTTTTTTTGTCTTTTTATATCTTGTTGAAATCTTCTTTCATTTAAACAATCTGAAACTAATAATTGTGAATGAAAAGATTTTATGTCGTCTTGATTTTCAAAATTTATTTTTTTTGCCCTCATATTAACTAAATTTTTTTCTCTTTGTTGATATTCTCTTTCAATTTGATCTATTTGACGTTTTCTCATTTCATCTCTTAAAAATTTTTCTTTTTGTTTTTCATTAAAATTTTTTACTTTTGAATCTGGGAAATTTAATATATGGGCACGTGATGCATTTTTTAATTTTTCGTCATAATTTTTTCTTTCTACTATAGCGTTTTTTGATGGTATTATTTCGTTTTGAATACGCATGAAATCACTTAAATTTATTGTTGCTGTTCTAGGACGTCTTGTTGAAGTTTTCATTTTTTTATTTTTTATTTATAATTTTATCATTTTTTTTATTTGTTTATTCTATTAAATATAAAAATATTGTTTTATTTTTTATCAATTAAAAATTAAGATATTACTCTAATTATAGAATAAAAATGGG
>JAEEGK010004283.1_pt1 | contig 35131 bp, 21 predicted proteins | sample 8958771 | NCBI WGS metagenome assembly JAEEGK01 (sample SAMN16246547, study PRJNA631951) | gut metagenome | biome: gut microbiome; feature: rumen; material: SC-attached | host: Bos | place: Iran: Karaj | collected 2018-10 | reverse complement strand
CCCAATCCCCAATCCCCAATCCCCAATCCCCAATCCCCAATCCCCAATCCCAATTTATATTTAGTAAATTTTTATTAAATTAATTATTTATTTATTTTTAAAATTATTTAAATTAAAATAATAAAAAATATAAATATTAAAATTAATATAATTAAAAATTATAATAAATAAATTTAAAAATTATTATTTAACCTCATAAATTTAAATTTAAATAAATGTTAAAAATGAAATTTGTTTTGCTTTTAATGCTATTGTTTTTCATAGTTGATAGTAAAAAGTTAAGAAACAAACTAAAAACTAAAACACGTTGCAATAAAAGAGGAGCAAAATGTGGTACTTTTAGAAATGATTGTTGTCGTGGGTTAAGTTGTATAGTTGAAAAAGATTATATTATTTTTCTGGTGGGGAAATGTGAGTCCTTATTCTTTTAAATTTATCAATTTAAAATAAAATAATTTTTATTATTCTATTAAATAAACTTTTAATATATTTTTTAATATATCCTTTTTAAATAAATTAGACAATCAACCATAATATAAATTAAAATTATTAAGATAATAATAATAATAGTCAAAAAGAAAATATTTTTGATGAAATTCCAGGTCGAAAATCAATAAATTTAGAATACAGCAAAAATGGTGAATATAATACATTAAATGAATCAATATTAATTTCATTTAAAAGAGAATTTATGAGGATTATTTATAAATTATTTTATGCAATTATTCCTAGATTTTCTGCAAATAAAGAAATTAATTTAAAACAATGGGATCTTTTTGGTCCTTTTAAAGAACTTTCTATTCCAAATGAATTATCAATTCATGATTTTTTAAGAACAAACCCTCATATTCAAGGATCAAATACTTTTGTTAAATTAAAAACATTATTAAAAGCTGGTTTATTAGATGAAAATATGAATTCAACAATAGATAGAGATATTTTTACAAGAATTTTAATGTTAAATCCTTCTTATAAAGTAATTAATAAATATTTAGTTAATATAAATGCTGAAATGAATCGTTCAAGAATAACAAATAATGAAAAAAAAATTGATGGATTAAAAAAATTTTATTACAAATATAATGGATTTATGACAGAAGAAGATAAAGAATTTTTTTTTCAACGAAGTCTTAATCTTTTTAATATTGAAAAAGATAAAATTATGTGTGAAGAAGAAAGATTTAATGATACAAATGAAATTACATTTAACAATTCTAAATCGTTTAATTTAATTATAGGATTTATTGCAACTGAATTTGAATTAGGACTTAGATTATTAGAAAATATAAAACAACTTGATATATCTGATATAAAAGTTGTTGTTATAGAAAATTCAAAAAATGATTTTCAAGAATATCAAAAAATTACAAACAATTCAAATATAAATTTAATTTTAATTAACCATGAACAAATAAAAAATGATTTAGAAAATTTTAATATATTTATAATTGGAAAAGAATATTTTACATCTCCAATAATAAAAGATATTGCAATAGCAAGATCAATTTTACATGAATATTTATATATTAATTCTAAAGATAAAGATGTTATTTGGGTGTTAGATGAAGATATGGAATTATTTGAATTGAATAGAAAAAATAATGAATTGGTTAAAAAAAAATTAGATATTAAATCTATTATTTGTGAATATATGGATAAATGTGATGCTATTATTGGAGGATATTCAAATGATGCCCCGCTTCCAATTTTATCGACTATTAGATGCTCTTTAATTGATTTTATGTATAGTATAAAAGGTAAATTAAAAGGAAAACCTTTGTTGAATAATTATTGTGATTATTATTATGATTTATCTGATTATAATAATTCTCAATTAGAAACCCCTTTTCAAATTTCATCAACAAATATTGATGATGTTTTTTCAAATAAAACTATTAAAAGACAATTATTTATTTCTGAGAGAAAAATTGTTGAGGCAAATAATAGAGGAGGAAACACTTTAATTTTTAATAGAGAATTATTAAAATTTCCAAATTGTTCTATAAATGTAAAAAATAAAATTGGAAGAAGGAGTGATTATTTTTGGGTTTTACAAGCAAAATTAAAAAATTTTAAAATTATTTCAGGATTATTTCATACATATCATAATAAATCAATAAAAAAATTTGATTTTAAAAAAGAAGAAGATAAATTTATAAAAGATTTAATTGGTTATTCTTTTACAAAAACAATTAAAAAATTTGGTTTGAATGCAGAAAAGAAAGAATTTTATAATTTTTATAAAAATATTTTTTTTAAACGTCTTGTAAAATATATTTGTTCATTTTATAGAATTATTGGATTATTAAATATTTTAGAAAATAAAAAATATTTAAAATTTTTTAATGAAATTAATTTAGAACATTTTATCTTTAAAGTATGTGAATATGTAGAATTTTTCAGTGTTTCTTCATCTTATGAATCTCTTAAAAATGAAATAAATAATATGACACATTTATTTGATAAAAATAAATATAAAAATTTATTAATTTCTATCACTAATGATGAATTAAATTTATTAGGATTTGGAAATGAAGGAATTGTTTTTAAAGATAAAAATTATGTTTATAAATGTTTTTATTCTCCAATTGAAAACAAAGATATTTTATATAAAATTAATGAAGTTTCTATTTTTGGTTTACCAAAATTTGAAATTAAAAATATAAACAATATTGATATTTTGATATATAAATATGAAGAATTTAAACAATATAAAAATGGTTATTATTATCAATTTTCTTGCTTTATTCATGATTTAAAAAAATATGGTTATGTTTATACAAATTTTAAAAAAGAAAATTTTATTATTGTAAATGATAATATACAATTGATAGACATTGGAAAAAATATAGAAAAATATGATGAAAAAAAATATAAAACTCATTTAATAAGATGTTTTGAAATGCTTCGTTTTCCTTTTTTATCAAAAATTGATTTTAAAGAATTAATAAACAGAAATTATTCAGGTTTAACAAATATTTTAGATTCAGGATATGAAAATTTTGAAAAAATGTGCAAAAAAAGATTTAAAGAAGAATTGCATGATGATCAAATAATAAAATTAATAAATAAACATAATCCAAATACAATTTTAGATTATGGAGCTGGTAAATGTAAAATTGCAAATTCATTAGATGAAAAATATAATTTTACAGTTTATGATATAAATACTGAATTATTAAAATCAAGAGTATCTAAAAAAATAAATGTAATATTTAATTTGGAAAATTTAGAAATTAAATTTGATATGATAATTTGTAATTTAGTTTTATGTTGTGTTGATAACATAATTTCAGAACAAATAATGAAAAATATTTCTTCTCTATTAAAAATAAATAAACATACTATTTTAAGTATTTGTAATCCATTTTATAATACAATTAATGAAACTGAATTAAGAAAAAGTGGATTAAAAAATATTTATAAATATTCAAAAAAATTTATTAAAAATACAAGAATTGGTGTTCCTCAAAGAGAGGAATTTCATAGACCAATTGAATATTATATAAATTTATTTTTAAGAAATGGATTTGAAATAATAAATGTTTATGAAGGAGATGGAATTAATACAAATAATATGTTATCAATTGGAGAACATTTAATTTTTGAATTAATTAAAAAAAGAAATTCATTTGAATTAAATGATTGTTCATTATTAATTAAAACTAATCCTATGGAATATAAATATATCTATGATAATATTAAACATATTGTAATTCAATTAGAAAAAGGAATAATTTTTAAATCAAAAATAGTTATAATAGATGCAATTAATATTGAAAGAGTAAGAAGATATTCAAATGATAATTTAATTAAACTTAAAAATGAAATTTATAGAGCTAAAATTAATGGTTTAATAGATGAAATTTTAATATGTGAAAATATTTCAGAATCTATAGATATTAATAAATTATATTTTAATATTTCTGAAAAAGCTTCTCATTCAAAAAATGGACAAGGTACTTTTGCAACACTTTATGCTTTTGAAAAATGTAACACTAATATTATTTTTCAAACTGATAGTGATATGATATATCATAATGAAAATCCGGAACAATTTATTCAATGTTATAATTTATGTAAAAGCATACCATTTGTAACTATTAGTATTCCAAAAAAAATAAATAATAACGTAATTAAATCTAATAGAATTGAAGTTAGAAGTTCATTTATTAATCTTAAATTGATTAAAGATAAATTACCTTATAAAAATTCAATAGAAAATTCACTATATGAACATACTTGGCATAGAATATTTGATAAAAAATTTGAAGAAAAAGAAAAATTAAGATTAGAGAGTCAAAAATTATATTATTTACATCCTGAAAATCATATAAAAAATCCAAATGATATTGAAATTTATAGAAATTATATAGAAAAAGATTTGATACCAAAAGAACAAATTGAAAAAGTTAATATTATTCCTGATATAAAAAAATGGTTGATTCCTATTAATTCTGAGAATATTATTTATATAAGAGGAAGAAATACACCTTGTGAAAAAATAAAACGAATGTTTGATAGTTTAAAAAAACAAGATTATCAAAATTTTAAAATTTTATATATTGATGATGCCTCAGAGAACGAAGGTGCTGATTATGCAAAATTTATTATGGATTATGATTCATTTTTATCAAAAAAATCACATTATATTTTTAATAAAGAAAGAAAAGGAGAATTATCAAATTTATGTTTTTCATTAAGAAATATTATTATTAATAAAAATACAATAATAATAAATTTAGATAACGATGATTATTTTATAGATAAAAATGCAATTTCTATTATAAAAAAAGAGTTCGATAATGGAGCTGATTTAACATGTGGAAATTGTATAAGATATGACAAACCACTTAAAAAATATATTATTCAATCTTTTAAAAATATTGAATTAAGAGAAGGAGATAATATTTGGCTTCATCCAAAATGTTTTAAAAGATATTTGTTTGATTATGTTAGTGATGAACTTTTAAAAAACCAAAACGGAGAATATTTTGATGTTAATACCGATTTTTCTTTTATGGTTCCAATGGTAAAAAAAGCAAAAAAACCTGTATTTATTGATAAAATTATTTATTATTTTGAACCTTCATTAAATAATCAAAGAAAAAAAGGATTGTATGAAAAAAAAAGAAAAAATAAGATTAAGAAATTTATTTTGCAAAAAAATAATGTAAATTAAAAAATTAATATTAAAAATATTTTTAAATAAACTAATTTATATTTTATTATTTTATATATTATTTTTAAAAAAATTACAAGAATAAGTCATAAAATTTTATATTTTTAATTTTTAAAATTATTTTATTTTTTTATAAATAAAATAATAAAAATAAATTAAATTTATTAAATATTAATTAAAATAATATTAATATGTTAAATAATTCATTCATTATTTTCATTTTTAATCTCTTTATCAATAATTTGAGTATCTAATATTTTTTTGTTTTTATTTTTTTTATAAAAAACCCCCCAAACTAAAACTTGAACAATAGCCAAAACAATTCCTGATCCATTTGGAATTATAATATTAATATCTTCTAAAAACAATCCATGAATAAACCAACTAATACAATTAAACACAGAAACAATACAAGAATAAATAGGAATTAAATCATAATTTCCAGTCTTACAAACTTCATAAATTTTTGCTCCAGGAGAGGCATACATTAAAATATTAAAAATCATTGCTACTAAACCATTTGTATTATTATTTTTGATAATTTTATAAAAAATATAAAATATTTCTACTATAAAATTTGCAAAAATAAAATTATACATAATTATTAATTTCCAATCTTGTTTTGCTAAATAAATCAAATAAATTATTATAAAAAATATAGAAATTATTCCTCCTAAACCATTGCAAACGAAAACTTGTGTTTTATCACCTCTTAAACCATATGTTGTCCATATTATTGTGTTCATAAATGACATTATTAATAAGGGTCCCGGAACTTCTTCTAAATTACATTTTTTTTTTATTAATTTTGTGATAGGAATTATTGGAGCAATATAAAATACCATTGATAATACTGTTCCTACCCATCCCATAATATCACCTATTTTCATTTTTGTAATAATTATTTTTTTAAATAAAAATAATTATTTTTATTTATTTAGAGATTTAAATTATTTTTAATAATTTATTTATATATTATTTGAAAAAAATAAATTAAATATTTTAAATAAATAAAAATGGGGATTGGGGATTGGGGATTGGGGATTGGGGATTGGGCCCAATCCCCAATCCCCAATCCCCAATCCCCAATCCCCAATTATTATTTTTTATATATTTTTTAATAAAAAATTATATTTTTTTTTTATTTTTTAAATTAATTTATTATTAATTCATTTAAAATTAAAATATATTTTATAATATTAATAATACAATTAGAATTTATAAATAAATAAAATTAATTATTTTTGAATTTTTATGGAAATCCCAAACACTGAAGAACCCAAAGAAAATGAATTTATATCCGAAAATAACAAAACAACTCAAAATTCTACAACAAATTCAATGAATTATTCATATCCTACAATAAAAAAATTTATAATCAACGAAAATATTGATTTATCTTTAACAACAAGTTTTTATTCAAATTTCACATTCAATCAGAAAGACTATTTAAAACTTTTAAACAATAAATGTAATCATGGTTTAACAGGTTTAAAAAATTTAGGAAACACATCTTATTTGAATTCTATAATTCAGTGTTTAAGTAATACACCTGAATTAGTTTATTATTACATTTCGGATAAATTTTTAGATGATATAAAAATTCCATCCGGAACAAATAAAAACGCCCAAAAAAAATATGGTTCAATTTCAAAAAATTTTTCAATAATTTTAAAAAAATTATGGTTAGAATCTAATAAAATTATAAACCCAATTGAATTAAAATATTCAATTGATGATAAAATTTCTTTATATAAAGGAAATGTTCAACATGATTCTCAAGAATTTCTTTTAATATTTCTTAATTTATTGCATGAAGAAGTTAATAGAGAAAATATTATAGGTTTAAATAAATATTATGAAACTAATAAAATAGAAAATGAATCAGATATTGCAGCATCAAAACGTTTTTGGAATTTTTTTAAAAAAGAAAATAATTCAATTTTAATTGATTTATTCTATGGCCAAATTAAAAATACAATAAAATGTTTGAATTGTGCGCATTCTGAAATTAATTTTGAAACTTTTAGTGTTTTATCATTAGAAATTCCAAATTTAAAAAAAATAAGTGTTTTATTAGTTCCTTCAAATAATATTAAAAATAATATTGAAATTGATTTATTTATTTCTGATCAAGCTTTATTTATTGACATAGGAGTTTATTTAAAACAATACATATGTAGTGGATTTGATAATTTGAGAGTTTTAGTATATAATTATAATAATTCTAGTGTAAAATTTGTAAAAATGAGTGAAAATATTTTTAATGCCAGTAAAAAGGGCATGATTGTTATATATGAAATAAGTGATTATATATCAAATTCGGATGAATTAAATCAAGAAAATAGTTTAGATAGTAATGATGAAGAAGAAAATAATAATAATGAGAATAAAAATGAAAATAATAATAATAATGATAATAATAATAATTATTATTATGATTATTTTCCTTTTATAACATTAATAAAATTTAAGAATTTTGATGAAGAAAAAGACAAATATATAGACAATCATTTTCGGAGTTTTCCAAGAGTTTTTCCGATAAATAGTTACAATAAAATAAAAAATTTTAGAAGTAAAATTTTAGGTTATTTAAGAAAATATTATCCTTTACCAAATGAATTAAAAAATATATTAAATGATAATTATGATAATATTATTGATAATTATAATAATAAAAATATTGACATTGATGAAATAGAACTTAATAATATTTATTTAAAAGAATATAATTTATTATTTAATGAAAATTATCAAAAAAAATTAAATATTAATGAAGAAATTAAAAATTCTATTAAAAATTATTTAAATAATTTTCCTTTTAAAATATTTTTAGTTTCTAATAAAGAAAATAATGAAGATAAATTATTTTTCAATTCCAATTTTGAAGAATATTCAAAAGAATTTAAAGACACTGATTCAATTGATAAAATAATAAACTATATTAGAAACGGATATAAACTTGTTTTATATATAACAAATAAAGATTTAATAGATAATTTTAATGAAATAATCAAAATTAATTTCAAAAATGAAAAAGAAAAAGAAAAAGAAGATTTAGAAGAAGATAATAATAATAATGAAAATGATGAAGAAGAAAATAATAATGAAAATGAAGTAGAAAAAACACCAACATTAAATGATATATTTATCCATTTTTGTTTACATGAAAAACTCGACAAAGAAAACGAATGGTTTTGTCCTAATTGCAAAAAATTAGTAAACGCATATAAAAAATTAGATTTATTTTATTTACCAAGAATCTTAATGTTAAGTATAAAAAGATATCAACGTATTTATTTATCAAAAACCAAAGTTCAATTATTAAAAAAGAATAATTTAGTTTTATTTCCAAAATCAAATATGAATTTAGATAAATTCGTTTTAGGCCCAAAAATTCCAAATAATATATATGATTTATATAGTGTAAACCAACATTCAGGAAGTAATGAAGGAGGTCACTATGCAACTGCTGCAAAAAATTTTGGGAAATGGTATATGTTCGATGATCAAGCAGTGTTTGATTGTGATGATGATATGATATGTACTTCTGAAGGTTATTTGCTTTTTTATAGAAGAAAAAGTGAAGAAACAGATAAAAAAAATAATAATAATAATAATGATGATGATGATAAAAATAAAAATAATTAATTTCTTGTTTAAAATAATTTTATTTTAATTTTTATTATTATTATTGTTATTATTAATATAAAAATATAAATATTATAAATATATATTATTTTTTTATTATAATATATATTAAAATTTAATATTTAAAAAATATTATTTTTTAATATTTTTTAATATTATTTTTAATTAACTTTAAATCAATTAATTATATCTTAAAAAGATGGAAGATAAAAAACTTGATTTGAACTTAAATGCCAAAGCTTATATTCCAAAATTCATGCAAAGTAACAATAATAATAATAATAATATTCCTCCTCAAATGAATCAACCTCAACCAAACATGTTTGGTGGATTCGATCCTAATAATCCTTATTCAATGAATTATTATTATTCAATGATGCAAAATATGCCTCAAATGCCACCACAACAAATGAATAATAATAATAATATGATGATGAATAATAATAACAATATTAATAACAACAACAATAATAACAATAATAATGAAAATGAAGATAATGACAAAAATACAGGAGGAACAGGTATAGTCGGATTTAAAAAGAAAAAAAATAAAAAGAAAAAAGATAATAATGCTAAAGAAGTTCCTTCATTTGGAGCTTCACCTGAAACAAATATTAATATAAATAATAATAATAATAATAATGTTATTAATCAAATGAACAATCTTAATATTAATAATCAACCAAAACAACAACAAAATCCTCAACCAAAACAAAATCCAAAACCAAAAACGGAATCAAACAAAACAAAAACTGAATCAAAAAAAACAACTTCAAGTCAAAACAATAAACAAGAAAAAAAAACAGATTCAAGCACAAATAACATAGCAGGTGGCTCAAAAAAAGAAATTTCAGGTGGGCTAATTGAAGATTCGTTTGAAGGTCAAATGATACAGGTAGACCCAAACAAAAAACCAGTTTCAATAGTTTTTGTAGGTCACGTTGATGCCGGAAAAAGTACAATTTCAGGTTCATTATTATATCATTTAGGTCAAATAGATGAAAGAATAATAGAAAAATATCAAAGAGAAGCCAAACAAAAAAATAGAGAGTCTTGGTTCATGGCATATATAATGGACATAAATGAAGATGAAAGAGAAAAAGGAAAAACTATAGAAATTGGAAAGGCATTTTTTGAAACACCTCATAAAAGATTTACATTATTAGATGCCCCCGGACATGCAGGATATATACCTAATTTATTACAAGGTGCATGTCAAGCTGATTTTGCGGGTCTAGTTATATCTGCAAAAAAGGGTGAGTTCGAAGCAGGTTTTGATAAAAGTGGGTCCACTCGAGAACATACCTTATTATTAAAAGCTTTAGGGGTTAATCAATTAATAGTTATGGTTAATAAAATGGATGAAGAAAGTGTGAAATGGAGTGAGGAAAGATATAATATGATTCAAAAAAATTTAAAACCTTTTTTGAAATCCTGTGGATATAATGTAGATAAATATGTTCATTGGATTCCTATTTCAGGTTTGAATGCTGAAAACCTTATCAAACCAGTTGATCCTCATAAATGTTCATGGTATAAAGGACCTACTTTAATGGAATTGTTAGATAGTATAGAAATACCTGAGAGAGATGAAAATGGACCTATACGTTTACCTATTCTTGATAGATATAAAGAAACTTCTTTATATATTATGGGAAAACTTGAATCTGGTAAAATAAAATATGGAGAAACTTATACTTTAATGCCTACTAAAAGTAAAGTTGTAGTTGATTGGTTATTTGATACCGAAGAAAGGGGGGTACCTTATGCTTTACCTGGAGAGAGTGTGCGTATACGTTGTAAGGGAATAGATAGTGAAGATCAAGTTCAAAGAGGGTATATTTTATGTTCAAATGATAATTTATGTCAAGTTTTCAATGTGTTCGAGGCAGAAATTCAAGTTTTAGAACTTCAAGAAAATCAAATTATAGCTGATGGGTTTATATGTATGTTACATTTTCATACTTGTATTGAAGAATGTAGTATTAGTATTAAATGTGAGATAGATAGAAAAACTAAAGCAGAAAAAAAAGTAAAGTTTGTTAGGTCTCAAACTAGAATGAAGGCATTTGTTAAAACAAAGAATATTTTATGTGGAGAGAAATATGAGAACTTTAATTCATTAGGAAGATTTTCTATGAGATATGAAGGAATTACTATTGCAATTGGAAAAATTTTAAAGATTAAACCTTACAAAAAAGAAGATAAATAAATTATAAATTTTTATTATAAATTTAAAATTAATATTATATAAATTAATTATATAATATATGTCTAAAATAAAATTTAAATAAAAATTATTAAGTCATTTTATTTAAATTATTTTATTTTAATATTTATTATTTTTATTTTAAAATTGAGATAAATATTCATCATGTAATTCTTTTATTTTTTTTTGTTGTTCATTATAATCTACTTTAGATTTATTTTTTTTTGCTCCAACTTCTTCCCATTCACCTCCATCATCATCAATTTCTAATGGATCTTTTGTTTTTTCTTTTATTTCTTCGCTTTTTTTTTCTTTTTCTGAACCTGATTTTTTTTTTTTTTTATTTTTCTTTTTTTTATTTTCATCTGTTTTAATTTCTTCTTCATTTTTCTTTTCTTCTTCTTTAACTTCTTCTTTAACTTCTTCTTTTTCTTCTTCTTTTTCTTCTTTAACTTCATCTTGATTCTTTGGTTGAACTAAATTTTTTTTATTTTTTTTTCGACGTTCTTTTGGATGTTTTTGATCTTTCATGAGTTCTTCAATTTCTTTTTGACTTGTTTTTGGAACTTCATTAGATTTATTTGTTATAAAATAATAAGCTAAACCACCAATTACTAAACATGAAGTTGCACCTAAGACTAATAAAGTATTGTTATCTGTATTTGTTATTTGATTAGTAGACATTATTGATTAGAATATTATATTTAAATATTAATAATTTATTTGTTTTTTATTAATTTTTTTATTATTTTTAGAATAAAATAAAAAAATTTAATAATTTTTTTGTTATTTTAATTATTAAATAAAATGATTTGTTTATTTTTGTTATTTATTATTTATAAATAATAATAATTTAATAAAATTAATTTATTTAAAAATATAATAATAAAATAAACTCTCACATTTTTGTTCACAAAAAATAAACTTTGAATATTAATATAATAAAAAATAAAAATTAATTATAGTATTAAAATAATAAATAAAAAAATTATATTAAAAAAATGGTTAATTTTTTTCTATTTTAATAATAGAAACTATGAGTTTTTCTATAAATATTATAATTATATTTTTCAAAAATTTTCTTTAATGTTTTGTTTTAAATTTTATATCAATATTTTTTTAATATGAGTAAAATTATTTAAAATTCATATTATTAATTTCTTTGTATTTTTTTGGTATATATTTTTAATTTTGAAAAATTCTTATTTTTCTATTGATAAAATATATTTTTTCTCTCAAAATGAAAAAATATAATATTATTTTAATTATAAAATAAAATGATATCGAAAGAAGAGGATAATAAAAAAAACACATTTTTATGGGCATCTAATATATTTATTATTCCAAATGATTTATCTTATCAAGCTAATTGTCCAAAAAATAATAAAATTAAATGGGAAAATGTAGAAAATAAATCTGATTCTGATTCAAATTCTGAAAAAATATTTTTTACTGAATTATTAAAACCAAATTGGAAAAAACATATCAATAATTATGTAAGAAGGAAATTTTCTGGGTATAGAAAAAAAATAAGAAAGATATTCGATTAAAATCGTATCAAATGTGTTTTTATAATTTAATTTTTAATGCATGATATTTTATATTTTATAATAAATGATGAGAAAAACTTCATTTATTATATTAAAATAATGAAAATAATTCTCATTATTTATAAATATAACAATAATTAAAGTATTTAAATAGGTTTAGCTTTAGGAAATAAAATATAAATATATAAATATATATTTGTAATAATAATTAAATATGTATATATTATATATATATATTATATTAAATATATTGTATAGATATAATATATATATAAGTAAATATATTCTAAATTATATTAATTATATTCATGTAAATATTCTAATGAAAAAATAAAAAAATTTTTTAATAACTTTATTAATTTATAATATATATTATTTAGATATAAAATTAAAAATTAAATCTATTCTTTAGATATAAAATTAATTAATTAATTATATTTAAACTAGATATAAATATTTATTTTAATTTTAATATATAAAATTTTTAATATAAAGATTTATATAAATAAAATAAATAACTATAGAAAAGAAAAAAATATTTTTCATATCAATTTTTAAAATTATTTTAATATTTCAAAAATATTAAAATAATTAAAATTCAAAAATAAAAACAAAATATTATAATTATTATGAAATAAATAAATTAATAAAATTAGTTATTAAAAAAATAATAAAATAAAAAAAACAAAAATGTCAAAAAAAAAAGACAAAGATAATAAAAATGAAGTTCCAATAGATTTTCAAGTTGAATCAAAAAACTTGCAATATACAATAACATTAAGAGAAATTGAAATTTCAGATTTAAAAGCAGAAGTAGAAGCCAAAAAAAATTATATTATTAATTTAGAATCAGAAATTCATAATTTAAAAGGAGCATGTGTGAATGGTTTTAAAATACAAAACGATTTAAAAATTTACAAATCTAAATGTGAAAAATTAGAAAAAGAAATTGACGATTTAAAAGAAGCTGCAATAAAACAACAGGCAAAATTTGATGAAGAAAAACGAACAATAGAAAATAATCATTTAAATGAAATAAATCAATTAAAATTATCAATTGAAGCCTCTTCACAAAAAATTGAATTAGCAAATCAAATATTAAATGAAAACGAAAAATTAAAGAAAGATTTAGAAAATTTACAAAAAGAAAAAGCAACTATAATTTTTAATAACAATGAAGTAATGAGACAAAAAGAAGTTAAAAATCAAATTAAATTTTCTAATTTGAAAAAAAAAATGATGGATAATATTAATCAAACTCAATCAAAAGTTACTGAATTAAATATTCAATATATGGACGTTTCAACTAAATTAACTTTACTTCAAAATCATCAATTATTAATTCAATTAGAATATCAATCTCAACAAATTGAAGAATTAACTAATAAAAAACAAACATTAGAAAAAAAAATTTTTGAATTAAATAAAGACATTGAAATTCATAAAGAAGTTGAATTAAGTTTGGCTGAAAAAAATAAAAAATTAAAAAGTGAAAATTTAAAATTAAAAAATAATGGAAACAATGAAAATAATAAAAGTAATAATGATTCACTTGTGATTAATAATGTAAGTATTAATAATTTATCTTTAAATAATAATAATAATTTAGATAATAATAATTATAAAAGAATTTTGAATTTGGAAAAAAAAATTTATAATTTAGAAAAAAAATTAAGTCAAAAAAATAAAGATTATATTAATTTAAAAGAAAATGCTGAATATATTGAAACTCGTTTGAAAAATTATGAAAAAAAATACGCAGGATTATTTAATTTCTTTGAAGATTCATTACAAAACTTTTTTGATGATGATGAAATTAAAAATAATCAAGAAATTTATGTTAATATTGATGCTTTACAAAAATGTGATTTTAATGCTTTTAGTAAAGAAGAAAAATATACAATTTTAGTTATATTAATGAAATATTTACTACCATTAATTAATTCAAATGATTCAATTAGTAAAAATAATATTGGAAATGTAAATTTAAAATTCCATTATAATAATAATAGTAAATTTTATGATAATGAAGATTTAAAAAAATTTGCTAATAGTAGCAATAGTCAAAGAGTTAATAAATCTGAAGTTTTAAATTCTAAAAAAGGAAACTCTATTCAAAATACATATGATTCTTTACCTAGTATTAAAAAAAGCACAAATAATAATAATCCAGCAGGAATGATTTTTGATTAAAATAATAAAATTTATATATAAAATATTAAATAATAATAAATATTTATTATTATAATGAATTTATATTATTATTTTATATAAAATTCTTTTTTTTTATATTAATTATTGAATATTTTGATAATTAATATTTAAAATATTTTTTTTTGAAATATTTTTTAATTAAAAATATTTATTATAATTTAATAAAAGATTAATATTAAAATTAAATAATTTTTGAATTTTATTTACAATTGAATAATTTTAATTAATTTTTTTTGACAATTATTATTAAAATAATAAATATTTATTTATAAAAATTATTTTTGATACAGAATTTATTTATATTTTATTATATTTTTTTTTATAAAAATATGTTATTCCTATTGTTGAAAAAATTCCAATAATACCAAAAAAAAAATATTTAATATAATTTTTATCATTTTTTTCTTTTTCAATGAGCATTTCATTATTTTTTTCTTTTAATTCTTCATTTTTTAAATTAATATATGAAAAAATTTCTGAAAATTTTTCTAAATTTTTTCCAAAAAATTTAATTTTTATTTCACTAACTAATTGATTAGCAGCATCTAATTGATTTAAAGAAACCAACCAATTTAAAATTCTTATATAACTTTTAATATGAAAAGAATCAATATTAGAAATAATATAATTAGAATTTTTTATAGCTTCAGTTAATTTAAATTGTTTTCCTTGAGATAAAGATAAATTTGAATATAAATTTTTTAATAATTCAATAATTTCTAAATTTTTTTTATCATTTTTTTCAATAAATTCTTTAGATATTTTATAATTATTCATTTTATTTATTGCTATTAAATATTTTTTTTCTGCTTCATCATATTGTTTTTTTAAATAATAATTATCTCCTTCAGTTTTTATTTCATTTATTTCTTCAATAAAAATATCAATATTGTTTAAATTAATATTTGGAGAGTTAATTATAGATGAATTTTCATTCATTTTTTATATATTTTAAATAATAATTATTAAAAAATGTTAATATTAAAAAAAATATTATAATTTTCTTATATTTTAATAAATAATATTTAAATAAATTTTTTTCTATTAAAAATAATTAAATAAAGATTCTTTAAAAATTTTTAATAATAATTATTACTATTATAAACTTCATTTTTTTTATAATTTTTATATTCTCTTTCATTTAAATCTTTTTGTTGCTTTCTTGTAATATATTTTTGATATCCATCTTTATATAATCTATTTATAATATTATTTTTAATTTCTTCTTTTTGTTCCGGAGAATATTTTTTTTTATTAATATTAAATTGTTCATTAAACATATTTTTATTTTCATTAATGAATCTTTCTTTTTCATTTAAAAAAATTTGTTCTCTTTCTTGAAAATTAGTATTTATTCTATTATGATATTTATTTTTTTTAATTTCAGGTTTAAATGTTAATCCACGTTCAATGTCTAATTCTTTTCTCATTTTTTCTTTATTTTCTTCAAATTTATGAAATTCATTGTATAATTGTTCAATTTTATTGTAATCAACTGAATTAAAATTATTTAAATTTTTTGAAGATTTTGAATTTGCTAAATTTTTTATTTCTTGAGAATATTTATTTTGCATTTCATTATATTTTTTATCGCGTTCAAATAAATTATTATATAAACGATTATAAACTTTTTCATTTAATTTTTTTGACATTGTTGGACTTAAATTTTTTTTTTGACTAATTTTTATGTTAGGTTGAAATGTGAATTTTTCATTAAAATTATTTTCCATTTCTTTTGAAAGTTTTTTAAGATTGTTTGATTTATTTTGTGAAAATTTTTTTAAATTTTCATTGAAATTATAATAAACAAAATTTTTAGGTGAAGTGCTAATTAAAGTTGGTTTAAAAGGATTGTCATTTGAATCTAAAGTACTTTTTTTTAATTCATTTAAATCTTTTTTTAAATTTCTTTTTTTACTGTCTAAATAAAGTCTATTGCTCCAATCGAAATTATTATTATAATTATCAATATTATTATTTTTCAAAATATAACTTAAATTATTGTTTTTGTTTATGTTAGGATGAAATGTGCAATTTTTTAAATCTTCTTTTTCTCTTAAAAATTCTGTTGAATGTTCGTTTTTATTTGAAATTGTTTTTTTATCTGAATTTGTGTAGAAATTATTTAATTTTGTATTGAAAATGTTATTATTATTATTTTTGTTTTTTATAATATTTGTTTTGTTAAAAGAATCGTTTAAAATATAATTTTTATTTAAATTTTTATTAAATGATTGATTTCTTTGAAATGTTTTAAAATCATTTTTATTATTATTATTATTATTATGAGAAATTTTTTTAATTTTATTATCAATAAAATTATTATTATATTTTTCATTAATATTATTATTTTTTATTTGTTTGTTTTTTATTGTTTTCCAATTACTAAAATATTTTTTTAATATTTTTTTGGAAAAAAATTTTTTATAAATAGAAAAAATTTTAAACAAAATAATTTTTTTATTATTTTTATTATTGTTTAGATTAATTTTATAATTATCTTCATTTTCCATAAATTTTGAAAATAAATTCATACCTAATAATTTTTTTTTATCATCTGACATTAAATTTAAAAAATTAACAATACATAATGAAACATTATCTTTTAAAAATAAAAGATTTAAATATTTTCTATTTGGATCAAAATTATCATTAAAACTTTTTCTATAATTATTCAATGATTTAAAAATTTCTTTAAAATCTTGAATATTTGAACCAGATAAAAAACCAAAGTTTAATAAATAATTTGTAAATTCTAAAAATTTTTGTGATTCATAAGACATTAAAAAATATTAAATATTATTTTAAAATTTAATTTTAAAAGTTTAATAAGAATAAATTATAGAATTAAAAAAAAAAAAGAAAAATAATATTTTTAATATTAATATAATAATATTTATTATAAATTTTAATTTATAATTTTATAATTAAAATATTAAAATATATAATCTTTTTTTAATAAATAACAATACACAAATATTATATAATTTATTAAATATGAATACATATTTAAATTTGTAAAAAATTCGTTTATAATAAAAATTTTTATAAATGAAATTAAAATTTAATTATTTTGAGTCATATAAAATTTTGATTTTTTATATTTATTAATTATTTTATTAAGACTTTGTTTATCTTTTTCTTCTTGTTGATTATTTTTCATTTTCATAAAATTAATACCTTTAAATAAAACATTACAAAAATTCTTTTTTTTTGCTCTTACAGTTCTATAAAATTTAACTTTAGGTAAATAAAAATTTTTTAATTCTGAATTTAATTGATAATTACTATCATTTGCAGCTGTTCTAATTCTTTGTGTGATTTCTTCAGTATTATTATTAATTTCATGAATAATTTCTTTTTCTTTATCTTCTGTTTCAATAATAAATTTTTTATTACTATCATCACCATATTCAGAATATGCATATTCATATAAATCGATAAATTTATTTTGCAATCTTTTTACTAAATTTTTTGAAATATTTTCGCTTATATTATTAATAATATTTTTTTGATAATCATCCAATTCTAATTCATTTTTTTTATGAATTGCATTGTAAACTTTTTTTTTATATTCTTTGGAAAATTTATATAAATCATTTAAAATTTTAGCATTTTTTGATTCATATAATTTGTATTTTTTTATTGGAATTTTTTGCTGTAAATTTAATTTTAAAAAATTTTGTTGAGTATTATAAAATTTGTTTTTATTTGAATCATTTATTTCATTCATTTCATCAAAAATTTTATCTTCATCAGGAATTTCTAAAGGATTTGCTGATTTTATACTCATTTTTGGTCTAAATGAATTTAATGAAAATTCTTTGTTTGTTTTTTTGGAATTTAAAAATAATTTATCTGTGTTTGTATAAGTAGCATTTCTATTATTTACATTTCTTACATTACTGAATTTATTTAAAAAATTTGTTACTTTTTCAGGATTTAATGAACCACTTTTTTTAATTGGAAATTTTTTATTAAAAGAAGTTTTTATTTGAAGATTATTATTTTCATTTTCTTTGGCATATGTTTTTTGTTTTAAATATAAATTTTCATAATGAGTTTTATTAAAATTTTTGGTGGATTTTACATATGATGTTATTTCAGGTTCATTTTGACCGGTTGGTTCTGTACTTTCATAATAATTAGTATTGTAATTTGATTCTTCCTTTAATTTATTTTGAGGATTGAAAGTTAAATTATTATTAAAAATTTTTTCTTTCATTCTATTTGAAATATAACCATCTGCAAAATAAACCGTTTTAGTTGGTTTTTTTGTATGTATAATAGTAGATGTTTTTTTATTTTCATAATCTAATGTATATAATCTTTCTAATCTTTTTATTTCAATCGTTCTTTTTTTAATTAATTGCTTTTTTAGTAATAATTGAAGTTCATCTGATTTTTCATTTTCAACACGATGTTGAAGTATTTTATTATTTTCCATTATTATTTATTAATAAATTTGTTTTATTTTATTATTTAATAATAAAAATTATTTAAAAATATATTTTTCCGATTATTTAATAATAATTTTTATAATTAAATAATATATATGTTCATAAATAAAAATAAATTTATTTTAATTATCAGATATAAAAATATTAAAAAATTTTATTTTATATCTTCACATTAATAAAATTATTTTTATTTATTCACATATATATTATATATTTTTTTATTTATTTTCTTTTTCAATTAATTCAATAACTTTATTAACATTATTTTCATCTATTTCAAAATCTAAAATTGCTCCAGAATTTCTATGTAAATTTTGGTTATTACTAAAAATTAATTTTTTATTATTATCATTTTCATCTCCTAAATATATATAATAATCACCTGTACTTTTTACTGGAATTATGTTATATGTAATTGTATAACCTAATTCAGATAATTTTTTTATTAATGATGATTTAAAATTCATCACAACATCATTATAACCTCAGCTCATACAAAATTCTCCTGTAATTGTTAATTTTTTGCCATTTGAATTTCCTGAAGGAAATTCAGTTAATCTTTGTTTTTCTGGTATTCCTCCCATTAATATAAAAAATATTTTAATAAAGATATATTTAATATTTTAAATTAGATAATAATATTATATTATTTTATTTTTTTATAAATTAATATAAATTAATTTCAATATATGAGATAAAAATTATATTATAAAGATAAAAAATAAATATTATATATTAATAATATTTTTTCTAATTATTTTTTTTAATAATATATATATCATTATTTTTTAATTTTTTTTTATTATATAAAATCTTTATTTATAATATTCTTAAAATTCAAATATAAAATTATTTCTTTGTTTAATATTTTTTTAATTTATTATTTTATTTTAATTTTTTATTTTTATAATCTAATAATATAATACTAATTTCTAAAATAATTTTGAATAATAAATTATAAGGTGAAAAATAATAATTATTATTATTGATAATATGTATTATAAAGAAAAAACAATTAAAGATTATTGTGTTGGAGATACAATATATTCAGAAAATTATATAAATATATTTAAAGCATATGATAAAGAAAATAAAAAATTTGTTGCATTAAAACAAATAAATAAAAAAAAATTTATTAATGATGAATCATTTATAAATGAATGTAAAATGTTTCTAAAATTTAAATCAGAATATATTATAAAAGTATATGATTATTTTATTGATAGAAAATATTATTATATTAGTTTAGAATTATGTGATACAAATTTAATAAATTTTCTCGATGAAATAAAATCATATAATATTTATAAAATTGAAATTATTAAAAAAATAATGAATCAATTAAACAAATTTTTAATTGAAATGGTTGAAAATAAATTTGAGCATAGAAATATTAATCCTGAAAATATTTTAATAATATTAAATGATAGTAATAAAGAGAATAATTACTCAAATATTCATATAAAAGTAACAAATTTTAAAATAAATAATGAACAAATAATTAGTACTAATTTAAATGAAAAATATTTAATTTACATAGCACCTGAATTATTAGATGTTCAAATTAAAAAAGATAAAAACATAGAAAACAAATCAGATTTATGGAGCATTGGAATATTATTATATTTTATGTGTTTTAGAAAAGTTACAATGAATGATTATAAAAAATATTTTTTGAATAATAAATTACCAAATGAAATTGAAGATAAAAATTTAAAAGATTTAATATATAAATTAATTAAAACTAACCCTAATGAAAGAATCGGTTGGGAATCTTATTTTCTTCATTCTTTTTTTTCCTCTGATCATTTAGATAATTCATTAATTGAAAATTTATATAAAAATAAAAATTTAATATTACCAAAAGAATATAAAAATTTTAATTCAGATCCAAATAATCTTAATTTAATTTATGATATAAATGAATCTCATTGTTCAAATAGAGACAATCAATTTATTGTATTTAAAAGTAATTTTAATAAAAACTATTTAATATATATCAATAAAGATAAAGTGAGTTTAACATGTTTTGATTTAGAAACAAAGAATACAAAAGAATATAAAAATATTCATTTAAAAACGATTTTAAGTTTAAGATATTATACAAAAGATAAAAAAGATTTAATAATTACTTCATCAAATGATAACAGTGTTAAAATATATCATTTTAATATATATAATATGATGTGTGTTTGTGAGATAAAAAATATTATTGAAACTAAAAGTGAAAATGAAAATTTTCCTATAAATTCAGTTTTATTTGTTTTTTATAATAATAATGATTATATTATTATAAGTAATATGGAAGAAAATTATTTAAAAATTTATGATATGAAAGGTAATTTAATTGAAAATAATTTTTGTAAACATTTTGATGATGGAAGAACATTTTATATTCAATATTTTTATAATTATAAAAATAAAAAACATTTTATTATTAAATTAAATACATATCCTTCATATTCAATTCGTTCTTATAATTTTGAAGATGGGAAAGAATATAAAACTTATTCTAAAGTAAGTGCTTTAAATTGTATTATACAAGAAATAAATAATATTATTAATATTATTTTTTCTGATTTTTGGAATGGAATAATTTATTTTTTTGATTTTGATAGTGGTGATTTATTAAAAGAAATTACTTTAGAAAATCAGCCAAATTTAAATTGTTTGTTATTATGGAATTATAATTATATAATTTCTGGAGGATATGAAAAAAATATTTATATTATTGATATAAATAAAAAAAAAGAAACGAATGTTTTTAAAAATAAACAATGTGAATGGATTTGTACAATAGATAAAATAAGTTTTAATAAAAAAGAATATTTAATAACGCAAGATTTAGATGGAATAATTTCAATTTGGAATTAATATTTTTATTTATTATATAAATAAAAGTTTATTCTATTATTTTTATTCTTTATTTTTTCTTTATTTTATTTAATTTAAATAACTTAAAAAAAATATCAATTAATTAATTACAAAATTTTTTATGACTGACATTTTATTAACTGAAACAAATGAAGAAAGTTCAGATCAAGAATTTTTATTAAGTGCCCCTTTTAAAAATGACATTGGAGATCAAAATTGTTTTGTAAATGTAATTTTACATTTATTTCATTACACACCAGAACTAAAATTTTATTTTGAAACAGAAGATTTTATATTAGATAATGATAATTATAATTTATTAATAGAAATTCAAAAAGTTTTAGAAAAATATAAGCAATTAACATCTAAAATTTATTATAAAAAAATTCCAAAAAATAATCGATTTATAAATATAATTTCAATCAGAGGAGAATTAGATTATTTATTTGAAAATGAAAAAATGTTTAGAATAGGAGAAATAGGTGAACCTTCGGATATTTTTTATATTTTTTTAAGTGCAATTCATGCATATGTTCATAAAGAAGGAAGTTTAATGAATCAACCAACAGAAAAATGCACAAAAGAAGAATGTTTAACACATAAACTTTTTTTTATTAATTTCACTACACAAACAACATGTTTAAATTGTGAAGTTAAATCAGATTTTTTAGTAGTTCCTCCAAATAATTATTTATTTGATATTGATGTAAATACGATTTTAATTTATATTGAAAATTTATCGTATTTTTCTGAATTTAATTATAAATTATTTACATTTACATATGATTATTATATGAAAGACACAAAAGATGAAAAGAAAATTTGTGAGTGTCAAACACCAAATTACATAAAAAATTATATTTTAGTTGAAAGTAAAGATTATTTTGCGGTGAATTTAAAATGGAACACAATGAAGCCAAAATTGACTGAGATTTGTAAGTTATTTTTTAGTATTCCTCAAATATTTAAAAATAATGAATTATTTACGATTTATAATAATTCATTAATAGAAAAATATTTTTTGTATGGAATGATTTGTTTTTGTGACAATCATTATGTGAGTTTTTATATGAATTTAGATGAAAAAGAAAAAGTTGATAATTATTGGATTTATAATGAAGATATGAAAAATGAGAAATTTGAAAATTGGAAAGAAATTGTTGTTTATTGTATTCAAAATATGTATTTTCCAAAAATGTTGTTTTATAAAAAATTAAATTTTGATCTTATGTTATTTGATGATATTAAAAATTATGATTTTGATGAAGAAGATTTTTTTGAAATGTTTAATCATAGTTTAAAAATTGATCGAATTAATTTAACGAATTATAATAACGAAAATAATAAAAAAAATATTTTGAGATTTAATGAAAATTTTTTATATAAATCAACTGATGAAAGTTTTATTAAAAGTGTGAATGATATGAGAATAAATAATGAAAGTTTACAAGAAAAAAGAAAAAATAAATTAAATGAAGAAGAAAAAGAAATTTATGAAGAACTTCAAAAATTAAAAAAAGGTGAATTTGATTTTTTAGAAGATAAAAAAATAGAAACACCAATAAAAAGAAAAATATTTGAAAAAGATAAAAATTTATTTTTAATTGATAAAGATGAATTAAAAAAAGATGAATTTAGAAATAAAATTTATGATAAAAATGATTGTTGGATTTGTGAAAAATGTAAAAATATAAATTCAAAGAAAAAATTTGAATGTTTGAAATGTAAAATTGTTGATATGAAAATTTTTGATTTATTAGAAGAAAGTAAAAAAAAATCTAATTCAAATAATAATAGTAATACGAATGAATTAAATAAAAAAAATAATTTAAAAAATAAGAAAAAAAATGATAAAAATATTAAAAATTCAGATTTAAATAAAAAATTTAAAGAAATAAATGAAATAAATAGTAATTATGAATTAAAAAATAAAAATAAAAAAAATGAAATTATTATTAAAAAAAATTGGAAATGTAAAAATTGTAATTTTTCAAATATTAATTATGATTATTGTGAAAATTGTTTAAAAAATAAAAATATATAAAATTTAATTTAATATTTTTTTAATATTTTTATTTATAATTTAAATGTTTAATTCTTCAAATGAAGAAAATATAAAAGAAAAATTTTTAAACGATAATATAAATAATAATTATAATTATTATGATAATAATAATAATAATCAAAAAGAAAATATTTTTGGTGAAATTTCAGGTCGAAAATCAATAAATTTAGAATACAGCAAAAATGGTGAATATAATACATTAAATGAATCAATATTAATTTCAATTAAAAGAGAATTTATGCGGATTGTTTATAAATTATTTTATGCAATTATTCCTAGATTTTCAGCAAATAAAGAAATTAATTTAAAACAATGGGATCTTTTTGGTCCTTTATTTTTTACAATATTTTTAAGTTATTTTTTAAATGTTTCAAAAGACACAGAACAAATGAGTAAAACATTTATTATAGTTTTTTGTTTAATGTGGTTGGGAGGTTCAATAGTAACAATAAATACTATATTATTAAGAAGTCATATAACATTATTTCAAAGTTTATCAATTCTTGGTTATTATATTTTTCCTATATTATTAGCTAGTATGATAAATTATTTTAAATATTATTTTAAATTCGGTATTAAAGTAGCAATTGCTTTTATTTCATATATTTGATGTTTTGGGACAAGAAAAAAAAGGTTTGGGATTGTTTCCTATTTTTTTATTTTATTTTGCTTTTGCTTTTATTATAAAATATTTTAATTAAATTATATATATTAATATTTAAATATATCTAATTTAATTATTTATATATAAATTATTTTTAATTAATTATACTAAATATATAAAATCATATTTACAAATTAAATAGATTAAATTTCATTAAATTCGGCTAAAATTGGGAAATGATCACTAACATAAATTTTTTCTTTTTCATTTATGATTGATTCTTCTTTTAATACTTTAACTGAATTAAAATACATTTCTTTATTAGAAAATTCTTTGTTTAAAACTCCTTTTATTTTATTTTCTTTATAAAACATAAAATCCCAATGTCTATTTGCAATTCCAGTAAAATCATGAAAAGTCTTTTCAAATCTTAATTCTTTATAACCATGATTGCATAAAATATTAACAATAGGATCATCTTCTTCACAATAAAAACAACCAGCTAATAAAACAAATTTAACTTTAGAATGAAATTTAATAATTTTTTCACTTTCTTGAAGAACAACCTTTATACAATTTACATGAGCTGCTAAATTAATATGATCTAAATGAATATTAAAAATCAAAAAATCTTCATCTTCAATTTTTTTAAGCGAAGCCCAAGTACAAATTCTAGGGAAACAATTACAAAAATCATTTGAACCTGGAACATATGGAGTACTACTTAACCAAAATTGTCCCCATCCATTTAAGGTGAATTTTAATTTATTATATGCTATTCCACATTTTTCGCTTTTTTCATCTGAATCTCTGTAGTAACCTAAAGATTCATATATGCTTCCTATTTCTCTATCTATGTAATCAAATTGAATTCTTGTCATCTCTTGGAATAAACATATGTCTGAACGATTGTTTAGTAATATTTTTATCATATGATCTTTTCTATTGTCCCAAATATTTTGATTGTCGATGTAATTAAAATAACGAATGTTTAGATTAAAAATATTTATTTGTCTATCGTTTGTGTTTGATATAACATTAAATATTTCTAAAGGAGGGTGAAAATTTAAAAATGGTTTTCCTACCCAAATTTTATTTCCAAAATTATCAAAATAAAAGAATTTAAATTCGAATGGAAATTGTTCTCTTTTGATTGGTATATATGTTGTAAAAAATTTTTTTCCGTTTTTATATTCAGATTTTAGTTCAATTGGTTTATTTTCATGATCCCAATTATTTAATTGTGGAATGTTTCCTGAAACAAAAAATCGAAAATTTTCTTGATTTTTAAAAGGTTCAATTATGAATGGAAATAAAATTTCATCTTCTTTTATGTAATATTTATTTTTGTTGTTTAATTGAGATTTAATTTCTTCAAAATCGTTTTCTTTTTTAAATGAAGGTAATTTTTTTTTTCTTTCTATTTTTTTTTGTGGTTTTTGAATATTTAATTCAATTTTTGGCTCTTCTATTATTAAATCTTTTGTTTCTGGAATTATTTTAGTTTCAATGTGATTTTGATTTAAAATTTTATGAATTGATTGAGAATTATCAATTAATTCGTTTGAATTTAGATGATTTAAATCGAAGTTAATTAAAACGTTTGAACGATTTGATTCAGGATTTGTTTGTAATGTAAAATTGCTTTTTGAAGTTGTTAAATAATTATTATTTTTATTTTTAATGTTATTATTATTTTCTTTTTTGTTTATGATTGAAACTGTTTTTGTTTTGGTTTTTGTTATTTTAGTAGATTTTGATGGTGGAATGAGAAAATCTTTTTCAACTTCTGTATTTAATAATTCTGATGTGTTTTTTGATTCTGCTCCAAAATTTTTTGGGAAAGTTAAAAATTCTTTTTTTGTTTCTGAATCTAATGTGAAAATTTTTATTAAAGTTTTTAATTTTTCTGGTTTATTCATTTCAATGTTATTTTTTTCATTTAAAATAATATTATTTTTATTAATGTTAAATGTTTTTAATTCATTATTTTCATATTCATTTTCATTTAAATTTTTAATGTTTATTTTTGATTGTTCGTTAATTAAATTTTGTGTTTTATTTTCATTTTTTTCTATTTTTTCTTTTTCAATTATTTTTTTAATATCTTCTTCTTTTTTATTTATTTCATTTTCTTTATTTAATATTTTATTTTCTATTTTATTTTTATTTATTAATTCTTTTTCTTTTATTTCATTTAAATTTTTTTCAATTATATTTTTATTATTTACATCTATTGCATTTAATTCTTTTTTATTTATATCTTTTGAATTTTTTATATTATTATTAATGTCTGTTTCATATTTTTCTTTTGTATTTTGTGCTTTTTCATTTAAATATTCATTTATATTATTAATTTTAGAATCTATTTGATTATTATTATTAATTATTTTTGAAAGAAGTTTATTATCATTTATATCTAAAGAATTTTTAAATGTTTGCTCTTCTTTTATATTTTTTTTAATATCGCTTTCATTTAGAACATTTTCATTAAACTTTTCTTTATTTAAATTTTCTTTATTCATATTTTCTTTGTTTATAGCATCTAATTCTTCTTTATTTATGTCATATATTTTAGTGTCATTTTTAATATAATTTTTTTGGTTTGTTTCCATATTATTTCCATTTTCTTTTTTTTCTAAAATATGTTCTTCATTTTTATCTATTTTATTATCTCTTCATTGCTTATATAATTATTATTTATATCATTTTCAATTCTTTTTTTGTTATCTAAGCTACTTTCTTTATTTAAATTATTTTTAATTTTTTCTTTATCATTTATATCTTTTTCTATTGAAAGATTTTTAATTTTTTCTTTGTTTATTTCTCCTTTTAATTCTTCTTCATTTAAGTATTTTAATTTTTTAGATTTATTATTTAAATCATTTTCATTTTTTTCATTTATATTTTCATTATTTTCATCATTTTTATTTTGTTCTTCTGAATAATTTTCAGAAATTTCTTTTTCATTTATTTTTTTATTAAAATCTTCATTATTCAATGTATTATTATTTAATACTCCTTCAGTATTATAAGTATTATTTGAATTTGTGTTTTTATCATTTATATTTTTTTTATTTATATCTTCTTTATTTAAATCATTGTCAAATTTTTCAATTTTATTTGTTCCTTTTTTATTTATTAATATTTCATTATTTTGTTTATTTTTATTTATTTTATCTTCTTTATTTATAATTTCTTTGTTTATATCTTTTTGATTTATTTCTTGTTTATTAGTATCTTCTTTATTCTTATTTTCTTTGTTAATATCTTCTTTATTTATATCTACTTTGTTAATATCTTCTTTATTTATATTTTCTTTTTTAATATCTTCTTTATTTATATCTACATTGTTGGAATATTCTTTACTTATATTTTCTTTATTTATATCTTCTTCATTCATATTTTCACTATTCATATCTTCTTTATTCATATTTTCTTTATTCATATTTCCTAAATTACTATTTACTTTGTTCATATCTTCTTTATTTATATTTTCTTTGTTCATATTTTCTTTATTCATTTCATCTTTATTTAAATTTCCTATATTCATATTTTCTTTGCTTATTTCTTCTTTATTTATATCTTCTTTATTCAAATTTTCGTTGTTAATAACTTCTTTATTTGTATCTATATTGGTCATATTTTCTTTTTTCATATTTTCTATATTTATATCTTTTTTATTTTTATTTTCTTTGTTGGAGTCATCTTTATTTATATCTTCTTTTTTCATATTTTCTTTATTTATATCTTCTTTATTCATATCTTTTTTATTTATATTTTCGTTGTTCATATCTTTTTTATTTATATCTTCTATATCTTTATTACTTATATTTTTATTAATCATATTTTCTTTGTTTTCTTTGTTAATTTCTTCTTTATTAATATTTTCTATGTTATTATTTTCATTAATTATATTTTCTTTATTTATATCTTTTTTATTCAAAATTTCCATATTATTATCTTCTCTATATATATTTTCTTTATTCATATCTTCTTTATTAGTATCTTCTTTGCTCATATTTTCTATATTCATATTTTCTTTATTAATATCTTCTTTATTAGTATCTTCTTTATTAATAACTTCTTTGTTAAGTAATTCATTTTTCATATTTTCTTTATTTATATTTTCTTTGTTTATATCTTCTTTACTTATATCTGCTTTGTTAATATCTTCTTTATTTATATCTTCTTTTTTATTGTTTTCTTTATTTATATCTTTTTTATTCATATCATCATTATTTTTATTTTCTTTGTGAATATCTTCTTTATTTATATCTTCTTTTTTCATATTTTCTTTATTTATATCTTCTTTATTCATATTTTCTTTATTTATATCTTTTTGGCTCATATTTTCTTTATTTTTATCTTCTTCTATATCTTCTTTATATATGATTCCTTTATCTTCTTTACTTATATTTTCTATTTTCATTTTTTCATTTTTTATATCTTCCTTATTCATATCTTCTTTATTCATTTTAGTGTTATTTATACCTTCTTTATTTATATTATCAATTTTAAGATTTTCTTTATTCATATTTTCTTTATTTATATCAAATTTATTGATTTCTACTTTATTTATATTTTCTTTGTTCATTTCTTCTTTATTTATATTTAATTTATTTATATCTTCTCTATTTATATTTTGTTTGTTAATATTTTCTTTATTCATATCTTCTTTACTTTTATCTTCTTTGTTCATTTTTTCATTTTTCATGTCTTCTTTATTTATATCTTCTTTATTAATATTTTCTTTATTTAAATTTTCTTTATTCATATCTGCTTTATTCATATCTTCTTTATTTAAATTTTCTTTATTCATATCTGCTTTATTCAAATCTTCTTTAATTATATTTTCTTTATTCATTATATCTTCATTATTTATATCTTCTTTATTCATTTTTTCTTTATTCATTTTTTCTTTGTTAATTTCTTCTTTTTTTATATTATCTTTTATATCTTCTTTATTCATTTTTTCTATATTTATATCTTCTTTGTTAGTTTCTTCTTTATTTATATCATCTTTATTTATATTATCTTTATTTACATCTTCTTTGTTCATTTTATCTATATTTAAATCTATTTTGTTTTTTTCTTCTTTATTTATATTATCTTTATTTATATCTTCTTTATTTATATTTTCTTTGTTTATATCTTCTTTACTTATATCTACTTTGTTAATATCTTCTTTATTTATATCTTCTTTTTTAGTGTTTTCTTTATTTATATCTTCTTTACTTATATCTACTTTATTCAAATTTTCTTTATTTATATCTTCTTTTTTCATATCTTCTATATTAACTTTATTATTCATATCTTCTTTATTCATATGTTCTTCTTTTATTTCTTTATTTATTTTTTCATTTTCATCTTCATTTATATCTAAATTATTATTTAAATCTTGTTTATTTATTTTTATTTGATTTATATCTTCTTCATTTTTATCTTTTTGATTTATACTCATATCTTGATTAGATTTTCCTTTTTCTTCTAAATCTTCTTTAATTTTATTTGTTTCATTTTTATCTAAATTTAAATCTTTATTATGTATATCATTTTCAATTAATTTGTTTTTATTTAAATCTTCTATTTTAAATCTTTCTTTTTCATTTATATCATTTTCTATTATTTCATTTATTGCATTTTGATTATCAATAATTTCATATTTATTATTTTCTTTGTTTTCTTTTTCTTCATTTTTAAATTCATGATTATTTTTGTGTTTGATATTTAATATTTCATTATTTAAATCTTTTTCTTCGTTTTTAATTTTTTCTTTTTCAATTAAATTTTCTTCTTTGTCCATTTCAGTTTCATCTTTATTTAAATTTTCTTTTATAAAATCTTCATTTTCAAAGTTTTCTGGTTCTGAATCTTCTTTTTTTTTATCTTTTTCTAAAATAATTTTCCTTTCACTATTTTCATCATTTGATGATTCTTTTTCTTCATTTTCATACAAAATTTTTTCTTTTTCATCTTCATCATTTGTAATTGTTTCTTTTTCAAATTCACTGTTGTTTATTTGTTTATAATTAAATTTCATAAGTTTATCTTCAATTTCATTTACTTTTTTATCTATATTTTTAAAAAATAAATTATAATCAAATAATTTTATTCGTTTAAATTTCTTGCAATAATTTTCTTCTTCATTTTCTTTTTTAATTATGAATATTTTTACAATATTTTCTTTCATTGATTTTTCTTCTTGACTAATAGACATGTCACAATATTCAATTCTTAAATCACCTTCAATTTCACTCATTTTAAATATTTTAAGTATTGATTTAATATCCATTTGAATGAAATTTTCATCTTCATCAGTAAAATCAGCTGGTAAAACATAAAAATGCTTCAAAATATTTAATACACTATCAAAGCTAATATCATAATTAACTAATTTTGTGTTATGTACTTCAGTGACTGTATATTCAAAAATAAATAATAAGTGAGGAGCCAAATCTTCCAAAAATAAATTTTGTAAATTAAATATTTTTTCAATAGAATCTCTTGAAATTGTAATTTCTTCGTGAGTTGGTTTTTTATATACTTGAGAATCATCATGATAATTTTTATCAAAATTTATAATAACATGATCAAGTTTTTCACTTATATAATTGTAGGCTTTTTCTTCTTTATCTAATAATTCATTATGATTCTTTTTTTTGTGATAAGAAAACATATTGTTTTTAATTTTATTGTTTTTTAAATAAAAGATTATTAATAATAAATAAAAAATATATAAAAGTGAAAAAATATAAAAATATATAATTATTAATTTATTAAATAATTAATTATTACAATATTTATAATACTTATTTTTTTATTATTAATTAATAATATAAATAAATTAATAATATTATATATAATAATTTTTTAGAAATATTTAATTGATTATAATAATAAAATAATAAAAATAATATTAGTGAATTTTTATATGTTCCATTTAAATAATTATATTAAAAATTTTTATATTACCAAATTAAAATTAATTAGTATAATATTATTTACTGTTCTTTTAGATTTAAATAATTCCAAAAGTATATTATTCATGAATCATAATATTAAATTTTTGAAAGATTTATTTATAAAAACGAAACAAAAATTTTTTAATATTTTATATAATATCAATTTATATTTTCTTCATTATTTTTGATTTCATTTATATTTTTAAAATCTTTATTATAATTAAGTAATTTTTTACTTTTATATATATTATCAATCCAAGAAGGAATTTTTTTATTATTTGTTTCTTTATTGTTTATGATTTTTTTTTTTAATGGTTTAATTTTTATTAATTCAATATTATTATTAACAATATTATCTTCAGACTTTTCTTTAGTTTCTTTATTATTTTCAATATTTTTATTAATTGTGTTCATTATATAATTTAAATCTTGATTATAATAATCATCATTATCATCAAATTTTTTTAAATGTTTTTTGTTAATAATTTCAATTGCTTTAATTTGAATATTTTTTTCATTAATATTATATTTATTCAATCTTTTTTTTAATTCACTTTCAACATCAATTTCTTCTATACTATTTTCTTCAATTTTTTTTTCACTTTTAATTGAATCATCTTCTTTTATTTCTTCAATAATATTTTTTTTATTATCTTTAATTGTATCCTTTTTTATACTTTTTTTTCTCTTATTTTTTTTCTTACTTTGATTTGCATAATATTCTTCTTCATCTACTAAAGATCTATTAATTCCTAAAATTTCATTTTCAATTTTTATTCTTTCGTTAATATTCATATAATCAGGAATTTCATATCTTTTCCATTTAAGTCCTGTAATTTTTTCTAATTCATCTAAAATTTTTTTTCTTTCTTCTCTTACAGAAATTCTTTCCAATTTTAAATATAACATTTTACTTTCAATTTTTTCTTTTGCTGAATCACATCCCATAATAAAATTTATTTAAAATCTATAATTATTTTTATTATAAATTAAATAATAGATAATATTAAATTATATTTTAATTTTATATTGAATATATAAATAATTTTATAATAAATAAAAAATATTATTTAAATTTTTCAAACGGATTCATAAATATTTCTTTATCATTTTTATTATTATTTAAAATTTCGATTAAATTTTCAGAAAATAAATCACTATTATTTGCTTTGATATTTTTATAATTATTATCATTTAAATTATTATTTGATTCATCTAAAAAATTTAAAGATTTACTTTTTTTATAATAAATTAAAAGATTATTTGGATTTAAAATAGAAAAAAATATTTTTTTAAGTTTTTTATTTAAAAATGCTGTTAGAAATAAAATAAAAATTTTATATTTAAAAATATTGTGATTAAGATTATTTAAACTATTATTAATATTTTTATATATAATTTTTGTTATAAAATAAGATTTATTATATTTTATTTTATTATTGATATATAATTTATATTTTTCAATTTCTTTTTTTTCTTCATTTTTATTTATAATTTTATTTTTTAAAATTTGTTTTTCATTAAAAAAACTATCCAAAAAAATATTATCTTTTTTTTCAATTTTATAAAATTTATTGTAAAATTTATTAAAAAAATATTTTTTTATATTAAATTTATTAATTTCACTATAAATTCTTGGAAATGTTTTAATTCCTTTTAAATTATAATTATTTAAATTAAAGTATTCAATTAATTTTTTCTTTTTTTCCTTTTCTTTAATATAATTTTTTACATTTAAAAAAAATTTATTATTATTATTATAAATTTCTTTATAAATATATTTAAATATTTTTTTTATTAGATTTTGTTGAATAATTAATAAATGAGTTTTTTTTCTTATTAAATAACCTATAAAAATTTTTTGTATTATAATTATTTTCATATTTTTCTTTTTCCTTAAAAATTTTCTAAAATTATTTTGAATTAATTTTACTTTTTTAATAAAGATTTTTTCTTTAAATTTTTTATATATATTATCATTATATTCTTTTCTTTTATTATATGAGCTTAATTCTGTAGTCGTTAATATTGACCTATTTGAAATGTTTCTTGAAAATATTTTATTATTTTTATTTTTGATATTTAAATTTTGCCTTAATAAATCTAAAAAATTAGAATTATTTGATGAATCAATTGTATTATTTAATGAATTATTTCGAACAAAATAATTTAAGTGTCTTTGTCTATAAATTAAATAATTTTCTATATTAATTTTTTTATAATTCATTTTATTAATTTAATAATAAAATTATTCTCATAAAAATATTCTAAAAATTTAATTATTCATGGATAATTTATCTTTTGAAAAATTTAAAATGATTAAAAATTATTTGTTGATAAAAAAAGAAAAAAAATCATTACACGATTATCTTATTGATAAAAATAATAATTACATTAATGGATTATTTAGTCGAAATAATAAAAAAATATTAAGAGCAAAATTAATTGATTATAATTTTAAAGAAAGAACAAATTTTGAAAAATTATATCAAAATAATTTAATAAATCATTATTGTAATAGAGATATAAAAAAAACAATGGGCTATAGTCAAAATTATTTACATAATTTAACTGATTTATTAAGTAAGTCAAATAACAATGATAATTTTATTGAAGAACGAATTAATTTATTAAGTTTAAAAGTTCCAATAAATTTAAGAAAAAAAAATAAAGTAGAAAATGAACTTTTTAATCATAAAAAATTAAATTTAACTGGGAATGATAGATATTTTTATAATAAATCTATTAAAAATTTTAAATCATTTAAAAATAAAAAAGTAAGTGAAAATAATAAATATAAATATTATCCATTATTTGATTTTAATGAGTATTTACAAGATGAGGATATAAAACAACCTTTAGATGATGATGATGATGATGAAGATGATAAAGAAAAAATAGAAACTAAACATATTATTCATTTAAAAGATTATTATAATTTTTTTGACCCTAATAAAAAAAGTTATGCAAATAAATATAATTTAAAAAAATTACATTTAGAAAAAAATAATAATAAAATTAATTTAATGAAAAATAATAATCCAGGAGCAAAAGAATTTATTAAAGGAATAATTTGTAAAAGAAATAAAAATGAAAGTTCAATTTATTATGATGTAAAAAATAATATAAAAAATAATAATATTTTTCCGATTATTAAAAATAATAATTTAAATAATAATAATTAATTTAAATGAAATTTTAAAAAATATTTAAAATATCTTAAATTATTGAAATGAATGTTTTATAAATTATTTTATATTTAAATCATTAAATCTAATTTTATAAAATTATTTTAATTTACAATATTTTTAATTTTTTAATATATTTTTAATTATTTTAATATTTTATTATTTTATA
>JAEEGK010004280.1_pt1 | contig 35146 bp, 29 predicted proteins | sample 8958771 | NCBI WGS metagenome assembly JAEEGK01 (sample SAMN16246547, study PRJNA631951) | gut metagenome | biome: gut microbiome; feature: rumen; material: SC-attached | host: Bos | place: Iran: Karaj | collected 2018-10 | reverse complement strand
AGGCTCGGACGCAACCTGTCATTGTAGTAGTAAGCGCACTCGACGGCATCACAGACAAACTGATTGCCACGTCGCAGATGGCCAAACAGGGCGACGAGCACTATCGCGAGGAATTCGACGCGATGGTAAAGCGCCACCACCAGATGATAGACACTATCATCACTGACGACAAAAAGCGCGTAGATTTATTTAATAATGTAGATCAGCTCTTCGACCAGTTGAAGAGTATTTTCTATGGTGTTTACCTGATTCACGATTTGTCGAGAAAAACAGAAGATACGATTGTATCTTATGGTGAACGACTCAGTTCGCACATCGTGGCTGCTATGGTAAAGAACGGTATCCGTATGAATGCCCGTGACTTTATCCGCACGGAGAAGAAACAGGGCAAACATGTGATTGATGCCGACCTGACCACCCAACTGGTAAAAGAGACTTTCAAGGAGCTGAACAACAATCAGATTTACGTTGTTCCTGGATTCGTGGCTCGCGATCGAGACAGCCATGAAACGACCAATCTGGGTCGTGGTGGTTCTGACTACACAGCATCTATTATTGCTGCTGTGCTTAATGCCGAGGTGCTTGAAATCTGGACGGATGTGGATGGCTTCATGACAGCTGATCCCAAAGTGATCAAGAGCGCTTATACCATCAACGAACTCTCGTACGTTGAGGCGATGGAACTTTGTAACTTCGGTGCGAAAGTGATATATCCGCCGACCATCTATCCCGTCTGCGTCAAGAATATACCTATCAAAGTGAAGAACACCTTCAACCCCGAACACCCAGGAACCCTGATTAAGGCTAAGATCGAAGATGACAACAAGCCCATCAAGGGTATCTCAAGCATTAAGGGTACCTCACTGATTACAGTGACAGGTCTCTCGATGGTAGGTGTGATAGGTGTGAACCGCCGTATCTTCACCACACTAGCCAATAAAGGTATCTCTGTCTTTATGGTATCTCAGGCTTCATCAGAGAACTCTACCTCTATCGGTGTGAGAGACGAGGATGCTGCAGCTGCTGCAGAAGTATTGAATGCAGAGTTTGCCAAGGAGATTGAGACAGGTGCCATGTTCCCCATGCAGGTAGAGAGTGGTCTCGCCACTATCGCCATCGTAGGTGAGAACATGAAGCAGACACCAGGTATCGCTGGTAAACTGTTTGGTACACTCGGTCGTTCAGGTATCTCTGTGATTGCCTGTGCCCAGGGTGCATCAGAGACTAATATCTCATTTGTTGTTGACGGTAAGTTCCTGCGTAAGTCACTCAACGTACTTCACGACTCGTTCTTCCTGTCGGAATACAAAGTGCTCAACCTCTTCATCTGTGGTATCGGCACCGTTGGCGGTATGTTACTTGAGCAGATTCGCACCCAGCAGCAGTTCCTCATGCAGTCACGCCGTCTGAAACTGAACGTGGTGGGAATCTCGGATGTGGACAACTTCGTATTGGATCGCGATGGTATCGATCTTGATAATTATGAAAAGATCCTGCGTGCTGGCTTCCCAGCTAACACAGAGCACATGAAGGAAGAGATTGTGAAGATGAATATCTTCAACAGCGTATTCGTGGATTGTACTGCCAGTCGTCAGATTGCGATGCTTTATCAGACTTTCCTTGAGCATAATATATCAGTGGTTGCTGCCAACAAGATTGCCGCTTCAAGTGACTATGACAGTTACCTGAAACTACGTCAGACAGCCCGCGACCGCGGTGTTTGGTTCCGTTATGAGACCAACGTAGGTGCTGGTCTGCCGATTATCGGTACCATCAACGACCTGTGCAACTCAGGTGATAAGATCCTGAAGATCGAAGCCATCCTCTCTGGTACACTGAACTTCATCTTTAACGAGATTGCTGCCGACGTGCCCTTCTCTGAGACAGTTCGTCGTGCCAAGGAACAGCGCTATTCTGAGCCAGACCCACGTATCGACCTCAGCGGTACGGATGTAATCCGTAAACTGGTGATCCTGACACGTGAGGCAGGTTATAAGGTAGAACAAGACGATGTGGAAAAACATCTCTTTGTGCCCGACAGCTATTTCGAGGGCAGCATCGATGACTTCTGGGCAAAACTGCCTGAGTTGGATGCAGACTTCGAATCCCGTCGTAAGGTACTGGAGGCAGAGAATAAGCGTTGGCGCTTCGTTGCCACAATGGAAGCTGACGAACAGAACCCATCATCCTTCAAGACCAGCGTAGCATTGAAGGAAGTACCCTATGGACATCCGTTCTACGGACTGGAGGGCTCCAACAATATCGTGCTGCTGACCACTGAGCGCTATAAGGAGTATCCTATGCTGATTCAGGGCTATGGTGCCGGAGCTGCTGTAACCGCAGCCGGTGTCTTCGCCAATATCATGTCAATTGCTAATATCTAATATGAATTATCGTGCAAACCGAAGGCAGAAAGCTTGCTTTATGCTGAGGTGCAGCCGATGATGCATAAAACTTTGTTTTATGAAACATATTATCATTCTTGGTGATGGCATGGCAGATCTTCCCGTCGAGCGACTCGGTGGGAAGACCTTGTTGCAATATGCCCATAAACCCATGATGGACCAATTGGCTCGTGAAGGACGCTGTGGCAGACTAATCACGGTACCCGAGGGATTTCCTCCTGGATCAGAAGTGGCCAATACCGCGATTCTGGGTTATGATCTGAATAAAGTTTATGAAGGACGCGGACCGCTTGAGGCTGCCAGTATCGGCTATGAGATGGCAGATGACGATTTCGCCATCCGCTGTAATATCATCACATTGGCTGATGGCAAGATTATCACACATAATGGGGGTAATCTGGAAACCGACGATGCCGATGTCCTGATTAAATATCTGAATGAGAAACTGGCTCAGCCCATCAATGAGCGGAAAGGCTGTGAACGCGTAAAATTTATCACTGGCATCCAGTATCGCCATCTGTTGGTGATCAAAGGCGGCTCCAAGCACATCGTGTGTGCCCCACCCCATGATCATCCCAACGAGGCATGGCGAGAGCTCCTGGTAAAGGCAGAAGCAAATGCGCCAGAAGAGACAGGAAGACTCAGTGCGCAAGCTACAGCCGACCTGCTGAACGAACTGATACTGAAATCACAGGAGTTACTCTCCAAGCATCCCTTCAACCTTGCAAGAGCCGAGCGTGGGGAACGCCAAGCCAACAGCATCTGGCCTTGGAGCGGTGGCTATCGTCCTTCGATGGAAACCCTGCAACAACAGTATCCAGAAATAAAATCAGGCACTGTCATCTCTGCTGTTGATCTGATTCGTGGCATTGGTCACTATGCTGGACTGAAGATTGTAGAGGTGGAAGGTGCGACAGGTCTCGCTGATACTAACTATGAAGGGAAGGCACAAGCTGCTATTGAAGCTTTAGAAAAAGACGACTTTGTGTTTGTACACGTGGAAGCCAGCGACGAAGCAGGCCATGACGGTGATTTGGAGCTCAAGTTGAAGACCATCGAGTATCTGGATCAGCGACTCATCGCCCCTATATATAATAAGGTGAAGAGTTGGAACGAGCCGGTGTGTATCGCTGTGTTACCAGATCATCTTACACCAGTGGAGCAACGCATCCATGTGGGACAGCCTGTTCCCTTCCTCATCTGGCATCGAGGTATCGAAGCAGATAATGTCGAACAATACGATGAAGTAAGTTGTGTATCAGGCTCTTATGGTCTTCTCAAACTCAATGAGTTCATGCAAGCCCTGATGGCCATCTCTTAATTCTAAATTCTAAAATCCAAATTAATATGAAATACTACAGTACCAACGGCAAAGCGCCGATAGCCGACCTTCACAAGGCAGTGGTAAAAGGACTGGCAGAGGATCGTGGACTCTACATGCCAGAGCGTATCAACAAACTGCCCCAGGCATTCTTCGACAACATTGAGAAGATGAGTTTCCAGGAGATTGCCTACACCGTAGCCAGCGCATTCTTTGGCGAGGATGTTGATCCTGATGCCCTTCACGACATCGTCTATGATACCTTGTCATTCGACTGTCCTGTGGTTCAGGTGAAAGAAAATATCTACACCCTTGAACTCTTTCATGGACCTACCCTCGCCTTCAAGGATGTGGGTGCCCGTTTCATGGCTCGACTGCTGCAATACTTTATCCGTCAGGAACAGGGCAATCAGCAGGTCAATGTATTGGTAGCCACTTCGGGTGATACTGGTTCGGCGGTAGCCAACGGTTTCCTTGGTGTTGACGGCATTCACGTATATGTGCTCTATCCCAAAGGAAAGGTATCACCTATTCAGGAGTGCCAGTTCACCACACTGGGTAAGAACATCACTGCCATCGAGGTGGATGGTGTATTTGACGACTGTCAGGCTTTGGTGAAGAGTGCCTTCATGGATGCTGAACTCAATCAGCACATGAAACTTACCTCTGCCAATAGCATCAACGTAGCTAGATTCCTGCCGCAGGCATTCTACTATTTCAATGCCTATGCCCGCATGAAGGAGCAAGGCAAGGCAGATAACCTTGTGATGTGTGTACCTTCAGGTAACTTCGGCAATATCTGTGCAGCACTTTTCGGACATCAGATGGGACTGCCTATCAAACGGTTCATTGCAGCCAATAATGCCAACGACATCTTCTTCAAGTATCTGCAGACGGGAAAATATGAACCTAAGCCCTCGAAGCAGACCCTTGCAAATGCGATGGATGTAGGTGATCCCTCGAACTTTGCCCGTATCTATGATCTCTATGGAAAGAGTCATGAACGCATCACCTCACTCATCAGCGGTGCTACATATACGGATGATCAGATCCGCCAAACCATGCGTGCATGTCACGAGGATACAAATTATATCCTTGATCCTCATGGTGCATGTGGCTACCAGGCTTTAGCTGAGGGACTGCAGCCCAACGAGGTTGGTGTGTTCTGCGAGACAGCCCACCCTGCTAAGTTCAAGGAGAAAGTTGATGAGATTCTGGGAATCGATGTAGAGATTCCTGAGCGTCTGGCCAACTTCATGAAGGGTCAGAAGCAAAGTGTTCCCATGACGAAAGTTTTCGCCGATTTCAAGCAATACCTGATGAAACAATAGTTCTTATTCATTATACGCCTTCTCACCGATGGTCTCCTGAGAGCCGATAGTCATCTGACGAAGATCGTAATAAGAACCATTATAGATATTGAAATCAACATTGCCTTTAATTCCTGGCAGCCGCCCCACATCGGTGTGCTGCCAGAATTTCCATTTACCTTTATATTCTAATGAATCTACATAATAATGTGCGATCCAATAGGGATACTCGTCGAAAATGGAGTCGTTCAGGTAGCGCATCTTAAATTTAAAATAGGTATAGATGATCGGTTTGACCTTATAGTAATTCTCCACCGTTTCAAGCCAGAGTTTAACAGAACTCTTAAACTCTTCATCCGTCTGGTTTTTAGGTTTATGCTCCACGTCAAGCACAGGTGGCAGATCTCCGTTTTCCAGTTTCACATTCTTCACGAAATGGGCAGCCTGCTGATGGGCAGGTGTATGAACACTATAGAAATGGTAGGCACCACGCGTAAATCCATGTTCGCGCGCCTGATAGAAGTTATCTCGGAAATTCTCATCTGTCTGCGTGGCTCCCTCTGTAGCTTTGATCATTACAAAACGGATGGGACACTGGTTAATACTACCATTATCCTTCAGTTCATCCCAGTCGATGCGTCCCTGATGATGTGAAATGTCTATACCATGAATCTCGTAGCCTTCGGGATAGTTCACCGTACCGTAGAGTGCACGCCAGCGGAAGCCGAAGGGACCGACAAAGAAATAATAGAAGAACCACACATAAAGGGCCACTATGATACCGCCACCTATCCACCAGCCCCAAGAAGGAACCTTCTGGAGAAAACGGATCAGCAGTCCCGGGCGTTTTCTTCTCCCAGGACCATGATAAGTATGAGTCGTATTAACTCCCTTACGTCTGACAGCTGCGCGTTTATGTTGTGGCATAAAAAACAAAGCACGGACTACTCTCAGAAGTAGTCCGTGCCATCAATATGATTTACTTACCCTGTTCGAGAGCCAGTGTCTTCGTCGGCTGGTCGCAAACCTCTGTGGGACCCCAGTACTGGATAGGACCAGGATAAATATAACAGGTCTTACGAGCCCACTCGTCACGATGAGCAGCGAAATACTTGAAGGGTGCACCGTCAAGCTCAACAAGTGCCTTACGGATCACAGGCTTCATCTCACCGGAACGCTTCTCCATGTTCATCATCATTGTGTGAGGCACGCCACCTGCAATCCACTCGTCGGCAGGAGCTGTAGTGTTCTTCACAACTGCCATATAACCAGTCTTACCGTTGGCAATCAGCTGAGCAGCTGAGGTACCAAGAGCATAGCAGTAGTCTGCATCGAAGTTAGAAGGAGCAGCACAACGTCCCTCGTAACCGAAGAAGTGATGCATGGCAGCGAACTTACCAGAATATTTGCCTTCCTTCTTCATCTTCTCAAGCTTCTGGGCTACCATTGTTGAGAGCAGCTTCTCAGTCTCAATCAGAGATACCTGTACGTTTCCGTGAGGATCACGATCCAAGGCCAGCTGACGAGCCACACCGGTAGGTAGACTGTTGAATACAGCCAGGTTCTCCTCGGTCAGATGGCTCTTCACGAAATCGATAGACTCAGAACGACCCAGATCCTTAGCCTGAGGCAGGGCGAGTACATCGTTGAGCTGGGCAATCAGCTTCTTGATAGCAGGGATGAACTCAATGACACCCTCGGGGATGACAACTGTACCATAGTTGTTTCCATCGGCAGCACGGTTGCATACAGCCTCTGCAATATAGTTCACGATATCATCAAGACTCATAGCCTTCTGCTCAATCTCCTCAGAAACCAGACAGATGTTAGGCTGTGTCTGCAGTGCACACTCCAGAGCGATGTGAGAAGCAGAGCGCCCCATCACCTTAATGAAATGCCAGTACTTACGAGAAGAGTTACAGTCGCGCTCGATGTTACCGATCAACTCTGAGTAAACCTTACAAGCGGTATCGAAACCGAATGACGTCTCAATCTGATCATTCTTCAGGTCACCATCGATGGTCTTCGGACAACCGATCACCTGTACACCATAGTTCTTGGCAGCATAGTACTCAGCCAGAACGCAGGCATTGGTATTTGAGTCGTCACCACCAATAATGACAAGAGCCTTGATATCAAGCTTGCGGATAATCTCCAGACCCTTCTCAAACTGGTCAACCTTCTCCAGCTTCGTACGACCAGAACCGATGATGTCGAAACCACCCGTGTTACGGTACTCGTCGATGATCTCCGGAGTCAGCTCCATGTAGTTGTGATCAACAAGACCGCCAGGACCCAGGATGAAACCGTAAAGGCGGTTCTCGGGGTTCAGTTTCTTAATCTGATCAAAAAGACCGGTAATCACGTTGTGTCCGCCAGGAGCCTGACCACCAGAAAGGATGACACCAACGTTCATCTTCTTGGTGTTGGCCTCTGTAGCAGGCTCAAACTCTACGATAGGCATACCATAGGTATTCGGGAACAGCTTTTTGATCTCTTCCTGATCACCAACACTCTGGGTAGCCTTACCCTCCTTAATTTTCACAGCACCCTGCAGAGCCTTCGGCAACTTTGGCTGATAAGCGGCTCTCGCGATTTGCAATGCACTTTTTTCCATAATTAATTTGTTGTATTTTGAAAGATAGTTGTTACTGTCGTGCAAAATTAGTGGATTTTTGTCAGAAATACGAAAGAAAAACATCGAAAATCATCATTTTAATATTTTTTGGGGAAGAAACACTTGCAATCTCAAAAAAAATGATTAACTTTGCTAAGTAAAAATGCTAAATAACATTCAAAAGGAGGAAATACATTATGACGAACAAAAGAACACTTAAGAAGGCAATTAACATGATTTGTGAGGAATTATTTGCTGAAGGCGTGGCTATTTCACTTTACGGTCCACGTCCCAAGAAAGATGTTGAGGCCTTACTATTTTCCATTGTAAAAATGCAAAACAACTACATTACACGCGTATCTCACCCCGAGCCCGGCATGAGTGCCAAGGCCTATTATAAGGATTTGCGAGAGAAATTCAGTGCACAGGTTAGTGAGGTACTTGATCAATTGAACTCATAGTCTTATGTGGCAACAATTCTGTAAGTGGCTGTTATATAAGCGCTGGGGATGGACCACAGATATTACGGAGGATCATCCCGACAAATACATCATCTGTCTGGCTCCCCACACCAGCAACTGGGACTTCATCCTCGGACAGCTCTATTCCGGTGCCAGAGGCATGCAGAGCAATTTTCTGATGAAGAAGGAATGGTTCTTCTTCCCCCTCGGCATCCTGTTCAAGCGACTGGGGGGCATCCCTGTGATCCGTCAGAAGAAAACCAGCATGACAGACAGTATGGCTGAGGCAGCAAAGGCAGCTAAGACTTTCCATCTGTGCATCACCCCTGAGGGCACACGTTCTGCTAATCCAGACTGGAAGAAAGGATTCTATTTCATCGCCTTGAAGGCAGGACTCCCCATCCTGCTCTACGGCGTCGATTACGAGAAGAAATTAATACAATGTACCAAAACCATTATCCCCACAGGCGACCTTGAGGCCGACATGCGGGAAATCAAACTGTATTTCAAGGACTTTAAGGGGAAGAAGCCCGAGAAATTCACGATTGGAGAGTTATCATGAAGAGAATCACAACATTTATCCTTGCTGCCTTGACAGCTATCTCTGTCTCTGCCCAGCAGGATATCATAAAACAACTAGACAATTTCTTTAAGGGATATCGTACCACAGGACAGCGCATCCGTTCAAATGCCCATCTGCAGAGTCTTGAGATCAACGACTCGTTGCGCACGATAGAAGTCTGCGCTGATTCGCATCTGGGAGAGGCCTGTTTCACACCTGAAGCGGTAGATCATATATATAATAATGTATTAGGTCTGATGCCCGACAGTTGTCAGGATTATCAGCTGAGCATCAAGACTGGTGGTTGGGAGCTTCGACAGCTGGTTCCGCCACGCCTTCTAAGCACCCCCGAACCTTCTCGTGTCTGGGGTAACATCAACTATGAAGGTCAGCCCTGGGTAAAGAACGCCTCCTTGCCTTACACCATCACCAACGGTCTTCAGAACCGTCATCTGTGTGTCTGGGCGAGTCACGGCATCTATTTCCATATCGCCGATAGCATATGGAGATGGCAGCGTCCCCCACTCTTCGGTACCCGTGAGGATCTGTTCACCCAGACCATCGTTGTACCCTATCTGATACCAATGTTAGAGCGCGCTGGTGCCATCGTGTTTACTCCCCGCGAGCGCGACTGGCAGCGACATGAGGTAATTGTTGATAACGACACGCCCCGAAGCAACAGAGGTATCTATCAGGAGACTCAAAGCATACATCACTGGGAGAAAGCCGACTCTGCAGGCTTTGCCTTCCACGACGGTGTCTATTTCGACGGTGAGAATCCGTTCCTGGCAGGCACCGTGCGTCAGGTAAAGACGGTAGAGCACGCACGTCATGAGAGCCTCGCCACCTATCTGCCAACCATTCCGGAGGCAGGTCGTTACGCTGTCTATGTCAGTTATCAGACCGTCCCCGGCAGCATCGACGATGCCCACTACACCGTATGGCACAAAGGTATCGCCACCGAGTTCCGTGTGAACCAGCAGATGGGCGGTTCCACCTGGGTCTATCTGGGTACATTCGACTTCGATGCAGGCAGCAGCTCCCAGAACTGTGTCACACTCAGCAACCTCAGTGAGCACGAGGGTATCGTTACCGCCGATGCCGTACGCTTCGGAGGCGGCATGGGTAACATCCGCAGAGGCTATACCACCAGTGGCATGCCTCGCTGTGATGAAGGCGCTCGCTACTATGCACAATGGGCAGGTATGCCTTACACCGTCTATTCCTCAAAGGAAGGTACCGATGACTATGGCGACGATATCAATGCACGCAGTCTGATGGCAAAGTTACTGTCAGGTGGATCCTGCTACGTACCCGACACCATCGGCAGAGGTGTTCCCCTCGAACTGTCGTTGGCCGTCCATAGCGATGCCGGCTACACCTCTGATGGTAGGACCCACACAGGCACACTCGCCGTCTGCACCACCTACCTGAATGACAGCATCCTCAGTACAGGTCTTACACGACTGAATTCCCGCGACCTGGCTGATGAACTCCTGACTACCATTCCTGCGGATATCCAACGGAAATACGGCAGTTGGCAGCGACGTGAGCTCTGGGACCGCAACTACTCTGAGAGCCGCTGGCCAGAAGTGCCGAGTGCCATTCTTGAGACCATGTCGCACCAGAACTTTGCCGATATGCGGATGGGACAGGATCCGAACTTCCGTTTCTTCTTTGCCCGAAGCATTTACAAGACGCTGCTTCGTTATGTCAGCCGTATGCACCATACCAGCTATACCGTCAGCCCGCTGGCGCCCAACCGTCTCCGTGTAGAGTTGACAGGAAACGGCGAGGCCGTTCTGAGTTGGAACAGTGTGGATGATCCAGATGAGCCCACCGCCAAACCTACGGGATTCGTAGTCTATACAGCCATCGGAAAGGGCGGTTTCGATAACGGACGTTATGTGAAAGGCAATCAAGGAAGTCTGAAACTCGACGTAGAACCCGGTCAACTCTATAGCTTCCGTGTGACAGCTGTCAACGAGGGTGGCGAGAGCTTCCCAAGTGAGGTAGTCTCTGCTTGTGACGTGCCAGAAGCACAGAAGTCAGTGCTTATCGTCAACGGCTTCCACCGTCTTTCATCACCTGCCGTCCGCGACAACAGTGCGGAGCAAGGCTTCGACATCAAACAGGATGCAGGTGTCACCTATGGACCAACACCAGGCTGGGCTGGTTTCCAGACCAACTTCAACAAGGCCAATATCGGCAAGAGCCTTGGTCTCACCAACGACTCCCTGGCAGGACAGATCATTGCCGGCAACGACTTCGACTATATCCGCACCCATGCCGAGGCCATCGCCTCCACCCAGCGCTATAAGATTGCAAGTTGCTCGGTGGAAGCACTTCTAAAGAACGAGGTACGACCCACCTTATATAATATGGTGGACCTGATCCTCGGACTTGAAAAAAACGATGGCTGGTCACTCCAGAAATACCAGGCCTTCCCCCAGATGCTCCGTCAGCACCTGCAGCTGTTCACATCCCGTGGCGGTGCCCTGCTCGTCAGCGGCTCCTATATCGGTGCGGATATGAAGATGCCTGCCAACAGGAAATACCTCGAGCAAGTCATGAAATGCAGCTATCAAGGTACCAATGCCGACAGTCTCGCCCGCGATACCATCGAGGGATTAGGTACTTCTTTCACCTTCTATCGCCAGCTGAACGATAGGCACTATGCCGCCACCCATCCCGATGTGCTGCAGCCTGTAGCTCCCGCCTTCCCCGCCATGACCTATGCCGACGGCTATCCAGCCTGTGTGGCTTACGATGGCACCGACTATAAGGCAATGACCCTCGGATTCCCCTTCGAGTGCATCAAGGAGGAGCATAAGCGCGAGGTCATCATGAAGGGCATACTCCGATTCTTATTACAAAACCAATAAAATAAAAAAGTACTAACATGAAGATTCAATCCAATGCCTCCGGTACCAGAAGTATCGAAATCTCTGACACACATCTTGAGACCATTGAAAAGTATCAACTGCTTCGCGACCTCATCGATTCATCAGGTTACGTGGATGAGCAGGTGCTCGACAAACTGAAGCTCAACATCCGTGCGCTGCTCGAAGGACAGGCAGGACTCGACAAGGACCTGCTCGACCTCTGCCTCGACGTCATCTACCACCCCAATATGAAAGCCTTCGGGCTCCAGCAGCTCGTACTGCTTTACATCAACTGGAAGAACAAGGCAAACAACGACCTCGGTATGACCACACGTTCTTTCCAAGGAACACCGTTTAATTAATGGAGTATAGACTAACAGATTTTCTACCGACAACCAAGAAAGAACTCGACCTCCGCGGATGGACGGAGGTCGATGTGATATTATTCTCGGGTGATGCCTACATCGATCATCCCTCATTCGGTGCGGCTGTCATCGGACGTACCCTTGAGGCAGCAGGCTATCGGGTAGCCATCGTGCCACAGCCCGACTGGCACGGTGATTTCCGTGACTTCAAGAAACTCGGCCGTCCTCGGCTGTTCTTCGGCATCGCCCCGGGATGCATGGACTCAATGGTAAACAAATACACCGCCAACCGCCGACTGCGCTCAGAGGATGCCTACAGTCCCGACGGTCGTCACGACATGCGCCCGGAATACCCCACCATCGTCTATTCCAAAATCCTCAAACAGCTCTTCCCCGATGTGCCCGTCATCCTCGGAGGCATCGAAGCCTCCCTGCGCCGACTGACACACTATGACTACTGGCAGGACAAGCTCCGGAAGTGTATCCTCTGCGATGCAGGTGCCGACCTGCTCATCTATGGCATGGGCGAGAAACCCATCGTCGAACTGGCCCGTCGTTTGGAAGAAAGCCCCGAAATCCCTCGCGACATTCTCCAGACCGTCTATCTCTCTGTGAAAGATGACATCCCTGGTGGCATACGCGAAGACGACATCGTGCTCCACAGCCACGAGACCTGCCTGAAAGACAAACGTTCACAGGCTGAAAACTTCCGCCATATCGAGGAACAGTCGAACATGATGCATGCCCAGCGGCTGCTGCAAGGCGTCGATGGCCTTTACGTCGTAGTGAATCCTCCCTATCCTCCTATGACCACCGAAGAGCTTGACGCCTCGTTCGACCTGCCCTACACGCGTCAGCCCCATCCCAAATACAAAGGCAAGCGTATTCCTGCCTACGACATGATCAAACACTCCGTCAACATCCATCGGGGCTGTTTCGGCGGCTGTGCCTTCTGCACCATCTCCGCCCATCAGGGTAAGTTCATCTCCTGCCGTTCCAAGGAGAGCATTCTTCGAGAGGTGAAACAGGTGATGCAGATGCCCGACTTCAAAGGCTATCTCTCCGACCTCGGCGGCCCCTCTGCCAACATGTACGGTATGGCGGGACGCAACAAGAATGCCTGTGAGAAATGCCGTCGTCCCAGTTGCATCCAACCGCAGATCTGTCCGAACCTCGACACCAACCACAGCAAGCTGCTCGACATCTATCATGCCGTCGATGCCCTGCCTGGTATCAAGCGCAGTTTCATCGGTAGTGGTGTGCGCTACGACCTGCTGTTATATAAAAGTAAGGACGAAGCAGCCAACCAAGCCGCCCAGGAATACACCCGCGAGCTCATCACCCGCCATGTGTCAGGACGCCTGAAGGTAGCCCCCGAGCACACCAGCGACCGCGTGCTGCATCTCATGCGCAAGCCCTCGTTCCAACAGTTCTACGAATTTAAACGCATCTTCGACCGCATCAATCGCGAAGAGAACCTGCGCGAACAAATCATCCCCTACTTCATCTCATCCCACCCAGGCTGCCACGAGGAAGATATGGCAGAGCTCGCCGTCATCACCAAGAATCTCGACTTCCATCTGGAACAGGTGCAGGACTTCACGCCGACGCCGATGACCAATGCCACTGAGACCTGGTACACAGGCTACGATCCCTATACACTCGAAAAAGTGTTCAGCGCCAAGACGCCACGCGAGAAACTTGCCCAGCGCCAATACTTCTTCTGGTACAAACCCGAGGAGCGCCGTAACATCGAACAGAGTCTCCGCCGCATCGGACGGGCTGATCTCATACCGAAACTATACAGCGGGATGCCGCAGCCCAAATCATACAATCCGAACTTCAAAAATGAAAATAATAGAGCAAAGCGTCATCCCGAAGAACCCCGCGAAGAAAAGCGAGGACGGAATCGTCGTCACAAATGACTTCATCGCCGTCATCGACGGATCCACGTCGAAGACACCCTATCACCATTGCCCTTGGATGAGTAATGGGCGCTATGCGATGCAGCTGGTGAGCCGCTATATCCGCCGCATGCCTGCCGACATCAGCTGTCAGCAGTTCTGCAAAGGCATCACCAAAGCCATCGCCCACCACTACTGGCTCCGATTCCCCAAGCAACAGATGGCAGCACACCCCGAAGAACGACTCACAGCCTCAGCCGTCATCTACAGCCGACTCCGACGGGAAGTGTGGCTCGTGGGCGACTGCCACTGCCTCATTGGAGACCAATACTACGACAATCCCAAGCCTTACGAACAACAACTGGCTGAGATGCGTGCCGCCAAAGTAGTAGCCTTGCTGGCAGAGGGATATACGGAGTCACAGCTGCGCCAGTCTTACGACCCAGCCCGAGAGGTGATGATACCCACCATGATTGAAGTCATGAAGAACCAAAACATCACCTATGCCGTCATCGACGGTTTCCCCATACCCCAGCAGTTCGTACCTGTCATCACACTCGACTTCCAACCCTGGGAGATCGTGCTTGCCAGCGACGGCTATCCCTTCCTGGCACCGACACTCGCCGAGACTGAAGCCCTGCTGGAGGCCCAACGTCAGAACGACCCGCTGAACATCGGAAAGTTCAAGGCTACGAAGGCTTTTGTAGAGGGAAACAACTCCTTCGACGACCGCTCTTACATCCGATTTACGGTATAAATCATGCAATAATGGTGATTTTATTTTGTAGTTTCAGAAAAAAGGACTACCTTTGCACCCGATTTTTACAAACTATCACTTTTTAAGTGGGGTCTGGTAGCTCAGCTGGATAGAGCAACTGCCTTCTAAGCAGTAGGTCATGGGTTCGAGTCCCATCCGGATCACAAGGTTAAGGATTCGATAAGTGATTTCGTGAGTTTTATGATAGATTTCATTCAGACTCTCAGTAAAGGAATCGTCCAAGGTTTCCGTCAGTTCATCACCAATGACCTGAGCAGTTATGTCCCCCTGTTTATTATTGCGGCAGTTCTGATCATAGCTGTACAGATTAAGAATTGGATTCAGAGCCGCCATTAAATTGCTAGATGACAGAAAAAATAAGTAACGAGTTTCACCGTGTGGTGCCGCTGCAGATACGTTTCAACGACGTTGACAAGTTCGGGCACGTAAATAACACCATCTATTTTCAGTTCTACGACTCTGGTAAAACTGACTATGTATCCACCGTATGTAAAGGCTTTGACTGGGATCGATATGCTATTTTCGTGGTGAAGATAGAGGTGGAATTCTTTGCCCAGATAAGAGGCGCAGACCGAATTGCCGTCCGCACTCGTACCATTAAGCTCGGCAACAAGAGTTTCCATCTGGAACAGGAAATCATTGACACCGATACGCAGGAGGTGAAAAGCCGCTGCCTGTCGATAATGGTGCTGTATGACCTGGAGCAAAAACAGTCCATACCGTTTTCCGACGAATGGCGTAAGGCCATCATCGACTACGACGGACTTTAAAATGCATACACTAATCCGTACTTCTCATGTAGTTTCCGAAGAGAGCCATCTGCCTTCATCTGACGGATGGTAGCGTTTACCAGCTGTAACAGATCCTCCTGTCCCTTCTGCATCAGCACGCCTATTTCACCATGATTAAACGGAGCGTTCAACAGTGGGGCTGCAAGTCGGGTATCTGTCTGTACATAATATGGAGCCTCTGTGATTTCTGTTATCATCACGTCGGCCTCGCCCTCGGCAATAAGCGATGGGATTTCCTCGTTCTTAGGGTGAACGATGATGACGGCATGCGTCAGATTCTCGTTGGCAAACTTCTCATTCAGTCCGCCAGGATTCACCATTACACGGACTTCGGACTTGTCGATATCTGCCAACGACTTGTAGCGGTCAGCCTCCGAAGCCCTGCAAAGAATGGTCTTACCGTTAGCCAAATAACCCTCGCTCATGAGCATCGTCTTGCGGCGGGCATCGGTGATGGTGATGCCACCGATGGCAAGGTCGAACTTCTGTGGTTCTGCCAACACATCTGCTGTCAGCGTAGGCCATGAGGTCTTTCTGAACTCCGCACCAACGCCTATCCTTTTCGCAATCTCCTTTGCCATCTCAATGCCGAAGCCCCAGTAAGTCCCGTCAGCCTCGCAGAAAGATAAAGGTCTGTAATCACCAGTAGTACCAATGAGGATGGTGCCTCGCTCAACGATCTCCGCCACCTTCCCTTTGACGGGGATAGCCGTGTCTTGTTGCGACACAACAACCAAATGCCGAGTGCCGCATGAGCACAGGAATAATAAATGCGCTATCAGGATAATGATGTTCCGTCTGATCAGTATAATACTCATGTCTCTTAATATCACAAAACATATTAAATCTGGGTGTAAAGATACGAAAAAACGGAGAATATTTCGTAACTTTGTACCCTATTATTACGATACTTTAATGATTTCAGGTGGTAACACTTGGAAGAAATAATAAATTTAATGAGTAAGAAATTTCAATACGGTTACGATGTGAATGCCTCCGGCACATCGTTCCAGAGGCGCTGCTCATTAAAACAATGGTATACAGGATTAATCGTTTGACGGGTAAAATATTCCACTTTTTGAACAAAAAAACGTAAAAATTTGGATTTATCAGAAACAATTCGTATATTTGCGCCATATAACAATCTATAATAAAAAGAATTATGAAAAAGGTATTGTTTACTGTAGCAACAGTCTTATTTGCTGTCATGTTACTTGAATCATGTTCATTATTTAGCGAAAATGAGAAAGAACCCTATGCCTATGTACAAGCAACCGCTTTTACAAAAGAGGGTAGCGAAAAGTACGGTATGATGAACCTGAATGGTGAAGTTATCATTGAGCCACAATTCGAGAACGAGCCTACAGAGGCCTCCTGCGACCGATTCTTTGTGCAAGACGAAGATGATCTATGGGAGCTCTATACTTTGGAAACCACACCAAAACGCATTGGAACTCATAAATTCAAGGATGTTGGTGCTTTTGTAAATGGGCTTTGCCCCGTCACGAGACCTGGTTCGTGGCCAGAATACATTGATGTGAACGGCGAAAAGAAGTTTGATGTTAAAGACTATTTAGACAAAGACGGGAAAACCAAACGTATCATTCAAACATACAACTTCCAGGATGGTATGGCGAAAGTGATGAACGAAGATGGTCTCTACGGTTTTATCAATGAGACAGGAAAGATGGTTATAGAGCCAAAATATGTGGAGGCATGCCCCTTTTACGACGGCAAGACAATAGCTACCCTCCCAATAAAGCTTGGTAAAAATGAAGAATCTCAGGAATGGGAAGTACTTGATCGAGACGGACGCGTGTTGTTCTCAAGCAAAATGGGAAAGATGCAGCCAGGACTGAATGGCTTTGAAAACGATCTCACAGTAGTAACGACTAAAGGCGGCGAAAAATACGTGGTTATAAACAGTAAAGGCGAGAGGAAAGTTACTCTTGATGCTTCGAATGTTAGAGCATTGTTTGGTAATTTGATACTATTTACAGATGACGATTTTTACGATGGTCTGATGGATACCGAAGGTAAAATGGTGATTGAGCCAGAATACAAATGGTTAAGATGGAAAGGCGGTCCGATTTTAGCACAGAATGATAGTGAGGATGAATACGACATTCTTAACTATAAAGGGGAAGTCGTTGCAACAGTGGAAGCCAAAGATCTTTGGATTCCCGACGAGACATATATTGGATTCTCCGACAGGCTTGTCTTAAAAAAAGATTCTATTACCAATATTATCATTGACGGCAATGGAAAGAAACTTGAATCGGCTGTTGCTTTTAATAGCTTAAATGGGGACCACATGGTTTTAACACGGACCAATTATGAGTTGATGGAGCTCATCTTGAATCAGCTACAGCTTAATGAAAATGGAATGTTGGGAAAGACGTGTAATAGTCTAAACAAGGAAGACGACACGTTATATGGTAAAAATCTTTTACGTGAGTTAGGGGATTTAGACCTCAATCATAACATTAATAGCCAAAAGCTATTTAATGGTAATTTTATGGGAATACCCTATTCATATCTGTTAGGGTACAATAAGGATGTTTTCGATAGCGAAGCAAGTGATGAAGCAAAGTTGACTACTATAATTGCTGGCTTTGATGCTGGAGAAGAAACAGACAAGTTGTACGACATGGTGAAAAACAAAATCCAAGGATATACCAAGTTCCTCAGAAAGGATAAGATTTTAGATTCTCCTGGCGAAGTATTTCAGATTACCGAAAATTCTTACTATGTATTTATCGGTAAAAAAGATAAGGAATTCATTATCATATATAGCGCTCAATAAGATTTTTATCCTCATCTATAGCTGGTCACGAGTTGGCAAAAAGCTCCTCCACCAATTTGATATTGGCGGAGGAGTTTTTGTTTTGGAAGGTTTTCTATGACGACTATGTGCCCTCTCGGGCGAGCCCCCAGCCTTTCAGCATCGCGAAGTAATCCAAGCTATCAGTACCGTTTTCCTGAATCGCCATCGCCACACCGAGCGCCATCCAACGGGCGGGCTGGTCCGACGGGATGCCGATCGGTTCATCTGGTGGAATCCCCGTCAGCCGACATACATTCTCAATATACGTCGATGTCACATTCTCCTGAGGTGGAGCCCACCTTTTGATAATCATTCGGATCGTATAAAGCCGATATTTGTGATAATAGGTACGCGTAAGCAGGTAGAATGCCGCACGCCAACCATATTCCAACGATTTAAACTGCACAAAGGCGCGGTCTGACTGAGCATCTGCCATACCTTTCCACTGATCCTTCGCCGTGCGACGGATATTCAGTGGGTTGTTGTTTCTAATTCCTCTTGGTAACATAACTCTAAATTTTTAATTGAAAAATATTCCTGTCATAAATGGGTAAGTGGGTAAGTGGGTAAATTAGGTGCTACGGAAGTTCCGCAAGCACCTTTTTATATAATCCAAATTTCACCCTCTCGATAATCTTGTCATCTATAAGTCTTAACAGACTACGTGAGGCAGCCGATTGAGAACATCCGAAGCAATCCATAAACTGTTGCGTCTTGAACTCCTCGGGCAACTTCCGATAGCACTCATCATAGCGGGTGGTACGGCGACGCTGCACAAACTCCTTGTTCTGATCAGCGAAATAGTTAAAAGCCATCTCACCGAAGAAGAACTGCTGGCATTTGTACTGGATCTCCATCGCCAAGCGGCAAAGCCTTTTATCCATCTCATCCATCGTCAGGGTGTGACTCTCCTGCCACTCCTCCCAATGGCGCATCACGATGTAAGGCAACGAAATGCCGATACCATAATACGGGATACGTTTCAGAAGTGTTCGGTCTGCCTTATCACCATTAAACTCCGCAATCTCCATACGTGCCGACTGCCAGTCGAAGGTCTCATCGTTCAGTGGTTCGATGGGGATTTCACCCTCCACCTTGTCGAGCCGATACGCCCAGGTCGTCAGTGCCTCGTTGGCATTGGGATCCACCTGTTGGTGACGCTTGGCAGTACCCTTATCAGGCAGGGGGATCACGGCGAGTCGCGTACTCATACCCGTACCGAAATTCCGTTGGTTCACCTTACGGTGCAGGGCATAGGGTGTGCCAGTATAGATGAAATTCCAAAAGACATTGAACATACCAGTCACCGACTCTTGGTTCGCATACATCTGACCATCCTGTTCGTTGTGGAAAGCCTTCAGTTCCAGAATCTCACGATCCTTCCAGTCGCCACCTTTATTATTCTTGGTGACATTATCCAGTTCGGAGTCGAAACTGAACATGTGGAGATTCAGAGGCTGCCCCAGAATCGTTTCCACCGCCGCCTGCATGTGTCGGATAAACTCACCCGTCGCCGTTCTGGCAGGATGCACGCGGATACCCACCACGGGGCGTTTCAAGGCTTCCCCCTTCTGGGCTTTGGTAGAAGTACTGCGTTCCGTTCTTCCATCCTTGTAACGGTTTACTGCATCTATCAGAATCTGATCCGCCTGAATCATCGGGTCAGCAATCTTCTTGTAGAACTTCTCAATCACGTTCTTACCAGCGCCAGGGTCACCGATGATAAAGATGCAGTAGTTCAGGCGGCGCACCAACTCTGGCTCATACCAGAAGTGATACCAGGCACGGGTCATCAAGGTTCCGAAAAGAGCAGCACTCGAGAACAAGATCGCAGGCAACTTATGGGGATGGGCATTCAGAAACAACTCTTTCATACAGGGATAGTGGTCCGCCATCTCCTGCAGCTCCTCCGCCCACTTATCCATCGGCAACGCCGCATAAATATCCGAACTTTCACTTGGGGACAGACCCCGAGGCGAAGATAAAGCCCCGGTTTTCTCCAACGCCTTCTGCAGTTGTTCCGGCATCTTCTGGTTGTAACGCCAGCCCATCACTGAACCGACGGTACCAGCCACGTCCTCCCCTTCCGCAGAGAGATCCTGCACCCAGGGTTGCTGCATCACCACCTCGGTGATCTTCTTCGGGTTCTTTCCAATTAGATACCGCAGGTGACTTGCCAGTTCCGTCAGGGTGTTATGGCGATTATTATCCAGATTCACACCTTCGAGCCAAGCCTCAATGATCTTGTTATACGGAACGCCATTGTAGTTTAAAGACTCAACATCCCGCAAGTTTCCTCCATCGTCTCCTGATAGAGCCTGTTGGTCTTCTCCAACAGCTTGTACGGAGGCCAAGCCAGCAGCACCAGACTTAATCTGAACAATGTCAATAGTAGGCTGGCTGTTACCAGCATGATAACTGTCATTGTACTTTTTACCAAAATCTTCGTTTTCATAAGTGAATAATTTTTCTTCGTTAATAAAAATGATATCTTCATCAGTCGTTTGGAAGGCCCCCCGACAACCGTCCCGGCACGAACCATCACAAAAAAGGCCGAGCTTAGAAGACATAACCAGCTGATTATCAATAAGATTGCCAACATCTGGATCAGCCATAAAAACCACTTTCAGACCATGCCCCGAAGGGGTGATAAACACCAAAAGGATTCTCGCCTTGTCCTCGTCGCTGAGCTTGGCAAAAGCCTCTTCCCAGATCTGTCTCACGTCACCCTCCAGATGGTCGTAGTCGGCTACCACCAATCCGTTCAGTCTGACATGAGCCTGGTTGCGCCAAAACTCTGTCACCGTCCGTTTCTCACCGGTCTTCTTATCCTCGAAAGTCCTTTCCGACTCCTCGAAGGTGCCGACGAAAATCATCAGGGGCAGCCCTTTCTTCTTGCGGTCGTAGGTGGCCTTGTCGCCTTTGGCCAGCGCCTCACGTGCCTCTTTCACTTTTTGGGCAGTTTCGGGCGCCTTTACCAGCGCCCAAAACTGTTCCGCAGAAATTACCCTTGTGGGGTTATTGAATCCTCGTTGATAACAAAACATTTGTCAATCTCACTTGTTAGACTGTACAACTCTCTCCTTACTTCCAATAATCCTTTAGCCTCAAAAGTCAACCAGGCAGTAATCTTGCCCTCCTTAGCCGTGAAGCAAACCTTCAGGTTATCCTTATTCAAAAGGAACTCATCGTCAGGCAGTTCGGGCTTCTCGATCTGAATATCCTTCGTCAGTTTAGCCAGTTCCTTGTGAAAGAAAGCGGCCTTGTCTGGTACGTTCTCGGGACATTTCAGTTCAATACACGTCAGCGGGTTCTTGCCATTGGTGACATACCGCTTGTTCTTACCCACCTTCTTCACGTCCTTCTGACTGGGCTCTCCCTGAGCCTGTGGGTCAACCTCTATCGAACCGTCGTCATAAATACGGGTGTTCGACTTAAAACTCCTCTGCAGTTTTCTGCGTGGAGAAGAGGTGCCCTGCACCTCATTCTCCTGCTTCTTCAAATCTTCCATTAGCTCTAAAAATTCAAGTGTCATTACATTAAATTGATTTTGTCGATGTAGATCGTCGTGGCCTGCATCGCCTCCCCAGTCTGCTGCGAATTCCACTCGCGAACCACCATCGAACACTGTACCTGATAGAGGCGTGTCGGGTCGAACTGAGGACAATTCACAGCCCGTTCACCTGTAATCTCACCAAGGAAGGTATCAATACCGTCCGTCAACTTCAGGGTTACAGAGTTAATCACCTTCTGATCCCCTGTCTTGCGGTCCATGTAGTTTCTAGTCACCAATGGACTCTGCTGCATAATTCTTACTGTTCTTTCCATCTGAAATTTAATGTTTAATGTTTAATTCTATCGTTTTCCTTATTCTTACTTCTGTAAAGTTCCAGCCACGCGTCGTATTTCTCTACGACATTATCCCGTAAGGAAACGCCGTCGCGTTCGGCCAATTCTGTGACACAAGCCAGGATGGTGGTTAACACATTGGTCAGCACCTCCTGATCATAGGGGCTTTGCCAGATGCAGCGCCGATCTATCAGCCCTGATATCTCCTTACCCAGCAATTCTGTGTCATCCTGCACTTGTCGTCGCAGGTCTTGATAATTCTCACACGTCAGCACAAGCCGACCCAAATTCGATCTCTTCTGATTCTTTTTCATAATGTTTGATTTTTGAATCTTTTTTCACCCTTTCCTTTTATCTTATTCCTTTTTACTCTTTTACCTTTTTAATTTTAAATAATAGGTAGTCTTTTGTCTCAGCAAGGAGTTCGATGCCCAACAGAAAGTAACTCTGTTCCGGATTGAGATCCAGCAAGTCAATCAGGTTACTTGCCAGTTCCGCATTGTTAAACTGCAAACTACTGGAGCCTGCCCTGAACTTCACCTCAATGCCTTTCTGACGGTTGAACATCAGCACTACATCCGTTGTCTTTCTGCTTCGGGTCAGCAGCATGTGGGTTGAAAGTTTCTTGGCCACCATCTTCGAATGTTCCATATTCAGGGTCAGTCTCTTGCCGCCGTTCAAACTCAGCGAGCAAGTATCCTTTGGCAATCCCAGACAAGTGGATCTCGACTTGACATCGATGATTTCCAATCCGAAACTCTCCAACTGGTCCGATTCTGCTTTTTCTGCTCTCGACTGCTGGATCATTTCCATCCATTCCTCGTGAATCGAAAGCCAGAACGCTTTTCCATACAACTTCTGTGGATAAACGAAAGCCTGAGGAATCACATTCTCAACTCTGGCCTTTTCCAGATACTCTTCTAAGGTAGGTGGATTCACCGTCAGGCGATTCTGGCGGTAATTGGTGTTGAACATCAGATCAACGTTTCTCTCTTTCAAGAATTTCTTGAAATCCTTTATTTCTGTTTTATTCATTTTGAATTTGTTTATTTTACGTCGCCCCCTTTAAGGCGACCTTTATGGTTATTATTAAAAAATGTACGTGCGAAAATTGTATCAATAAGAGAAAGAGCACTCAAACCTTGAATCCCAGCGTCCCGGGAGGTTTACGAGTGCAAAGTTAGCCACAATCAATTAGAGGTAGATGTTTTTTGAGTACCCGTCGCCTAATATCTCCTAATATCTCCTGATATCTACAAATGTCGCTTTGCCCCAAAACAAAAAAGCACCAGAACTAGGGTCGTTCTGATGCTTACTCTAAAGATAATTGTCTTAAACAAACAAAAGATGATAATGCTTTTTGAAATGCTTCTCACTGAAACCTTCCCCGTTTGGCATACCCATACGAACCAATTCCGCATAAGCCACAGACGGCATGAGTGGCAACAGGATTTTTTCCTCAGAAGCTAGCTTTTTGAGATACTGGCAGATATCAGGAATACTTTGTCGTTTCACCAACCGCTTCACCTCATTGTGAATCTTCCAACCCTCCTCATCTTCTAAGGAAGGATGAATGATGTGAAACATCTCCTCACCATACTCATTTAGACAGGAAACAGTCTGTCCGCTCACTTTGCCGTTAAGGACATTTTCCAGTTCCTTATTCAGATTCACCATCTCCATGTGGATAAGGTGCAACTTCACATCCAATTCATAGATGGCACGAATCTGGTCATCGTCGAATTGATTGAAATTGTCAACCACATACTGACCGTATCTCTCATAGTCGAACACCAGCATCGGGCCCCGCTTCTCAGCAAACTGTCTGAATTGGGCGTATCTCGTCTTAACCTCTTCAGTTATTTCGAAATTGCAGGGCACGAAGTCTGTCTTAAGTTCCGGACTCACCATGTTCACTTCCTGTCTTGATGGTTTTTCAGCAAAGTCGAATATACCCTGATTCAGAGCCTTCAGCACCGCCTCAAGCTCCAGCTTCTTCAGTTTACAAAGCGAAATAGGCTTATTTCTGTGGAGTTTCCGGTTAAACCGTATCACCACATTCTCATCAAAGTACTCTTTCTTCTTTCTGAAAAAAAACTCCTTGTAAACAGCAGGATCACAGTTTAGCTTGGCAACCTCAGCCTCTGCCAGCAAAGAATTGAATTGGACGATAAGACGCTTCAAAATAGGATAAGCCTCTTCATGTCTCACCTCTTCACACAACTTCTCGATAAAAAACCAGAAAAGATAGTGTTTATCATCATCGTCTTGTTTCGACGACACTTCGAAGGGTTCAATACACTTGGCCTGTTTCAGGTCTTCGATGTAGATGGGCAATTGCTCGTTGGCATCCGTCAGCATGCCAATCAAGGAATTAACCATCCTCTTCCTGGTTTTTCTGCCTTTGGTAGGTTTCTCACTATAATTGCAGACTAAAGTACTGATGTCACTGATATTGTCACTCAGATCAGTCAGAGAGTAAGGAGATGTCCCGTTGTCTGCTGCCAGAACTCTCCCTTTAGTAGAGCCTTCAATCTCTTCAGAAAAAGTTTTTTCCATAATTGTTTTATTGGTTGTTTAAGTAATGATTATTGGAAACAGAGGCAATGAGCACCAATAATAAACAAATGCGCCTATGGGCAACCACACCCATCGAATCTTGAATACCACCAATGCCCACGCCCCTGTAGGGTATGAGCTGGTAGCCTTCGTATTCGATTTGCTTTTTAATGTGGTTGTATTAGGCGCAACGAAAACCTTTGGCTCTGTTTCTCAAAAATATTCTTTGATGCAAAGGTACTATTTTTCCCTCAAACACCCAAATATTTCTCTATTTTATTTTCCGATAGGCAACTAACCTTATTATATAAATATTATACTCTTGCCTTTCTTCTTGCAACCATTGCAGGATGCTTCTGTAAGTTATCCACGCGGTACTGACGGGGTGTGATGCCCTTAAACCTGAAGAATGAAGCATAGAAAGACTGGGGGTTTGCAAAGCCCACCATATCACCAATTTCCGTCACATTCAGATCCTGATAGCGCTTATCTACGAGGAGACACATTGCCTCGTCAATGCGATGCTTATTCACAAAAAGAGAATAACTCATGTGAAAACGGGTATTCACAACAGCAGAGATGGTATAGTTGCTTGTTCCGATCTCATTTGCCAGTTTCTGAGCAGAATAGTCCTTGTCACGATACTTTTTCTGCATCACAATGATGTTCATAATCTGCTCCTGCATCTTATCCATCATTCTGGGGCTAATGAGGCTTCTATAGCTAGCCTCCATTTCTTTAAGTTCACGAATGTTATACTTTGCCATTTTTAATTTTGATCTTTAAATTTGTTACACAAAGAGTCCATAAGGGCTTTCACCCTTACTTGTTTATTCCCAACAAAAATAATAGAAATTCTCCTATTTCATCTCTCACAAATGGAAATAGGAATAGTGGGTGAGTTCTCCTGGAGGGCACCCATTTTCAGGAATGCCGCCCAACAAATCGATCCAGGGGATAGTTGATACATACTCGTTTTATAGTCACGTTTGATATTCGGCTTGCAAAATTATACGGATTTTGCCACATATACAAATAATTTCTCTTAAAAAACCTTATGCCCCCTAAAATATATATGTACACGACACACTCTAACCCCACACCCCCACTCTGTCGCAATACGCTCCCCCTGTCGCAACAACTCCGACAAGAATCTGGCTAATTTCTTGGAATCAGCCAAAAATCACCGTACCTTTGCATCAGTAAAAGTTCATACGTTAGTTTTTTCATAATTATTGTTTGGTTATTGGTTAGTAATGTAACGCATACAGGGTTCGCAGTGATGCGAGCCCTTTTGCTATACATTATAATTGATCCTATTTTCTACCAGAGTTTCTGATATGCTTTCTTGATGATACCAGCCATTAACTTACGACGAGCCTCGAGGAACTCAAAATAATCCATATTCTCAAAGCCCATAGGAATTGCGTTATTCGCTAAATGCTTGGCGAATTCCTCTTCTCCAAACTTAGCCTTATACCTTTCTATATATAATGCTGGAGCATCGTCAGAGATATCGATATTTGTATTATAGTCGAGGTAAGTAAAGTTTGCCAACTGATTACGATCACGATCATTCTCAATCCCTATCTCTTCCAGATAATGCTTGGGGAAGATATGATGTTTATCTATCGACTTTTTCTCTCCGTCAACACCTACGAGCCAGTACTTTGACTGAGGCGTATTTGAGAAAAGCATGGTTGTTCCCAAAACATTAATGGATGCAATATAACCAAACCAAATTGGGGATGATGCAGAAGAAGTAACAAGATCTTTCACTAAATCCATTGAGAAATAAGACTCACTCATCCTTTGTTTTACTTGTTCATCAAGGTATGAAATAAACTCATCTGCATTGTGTACATCTCGCAAGTCAGCCATCTGGCGCTCTACAGTGGATTCTGGAGAATTAGAATAGAACGATGTAATGGTTGACATGAATATCCAGCGGATAATGGCTTGGCGAAGCACTAAGGGCGATACATTATATTCATATTTACCCATCAAATAGAAAACATAACTATACACCACCACATAATTAGATCTCACTTGGTCTTTTCCTAAGTAACCTGCCTCAGAGAATAGATTTATAAAGGTATGCCAGTCATTGAGATTGATAATCCTGTCTAGAGCCTCTCCGAATGTCTTCATATTCTTCTCTCTGGTCTCAACTGTTGTGATACCAGTATCCAAGTCATCACCCCGCAGCAATTTATAACCATACCTCATTCGTGCTCTATGGAATCCATAGGCAATTGCCACACGGATAATATGAGAAGGATCAACATCGATAATCTGGTTATAGGATGTATTCTTTGCGGCTATACGAGAATCAGAGCAGAACTTCTTGATCTTATCATGCATCTCGTTGTCATAAACAGCAAGCAGGGTCTCGATGAAGTTGTTCTCATTAAGATTCTGACCACCAGAATTAACACGTCGAAATATCTCTGCCACATCCTCTTCGTCGGCTTTGGAAAGGATTCTGAGTGTAGGGATAGTATAACTTCTTAAATCCAAAAGGGCATTGATATTATTCTCGATTCTATCTTCATCTTCGTCAGTTAACTCTGGCAATTCATTCTTTGCCCTACCCTCATTCATGCGCTGAATGAGGTTACGACGGAACTTGCTGATTTCATGATTCTCATTTGCCTTATAGACCTCTGAGATATCTGCTATATATTTGTAACTGCGCTCGAAGGCTTGTGTCCACACCTGGAAATCCTTTTCCAGTGGATCAAAAGATATTTTTATCCTACGAGGCTTGAAGTTCTTATCCAGCACCTCAATGCCTGATATGGCAGCCAGAAGAGAAGTCAAGCGCTGCTGACCATCAATCACAAGATCGTCTGGGCGCTTAAATTCTTTATCACCAACACCTATATTCTTTGTATTAGAGTAGTCTGCAGGCGATGCCCATAGCATAACGTATCCTATTGGGAAACCCTTCATCATTGAATCGAAAAGATTTCGCACTTTAGAATCTGCCCACACAAAAGGACGCTGCAAATCAGGCAAACCAATCCTGCCATTAGTAACATCATCCAGCAGATTGCCAACCTTTCTATCTACTCTTTCAAATAATTCCTGTGCCATATATAGATTGTTTTATTATGTTAGTGGTTCACAATATGTTTTATTAACTACTCTATCTCGCATCAGTTTCATATCAGTAAAGTTACGACTGATATTCTGAACCAAATCTAGATAATTGTCTTTACCATCTTTATCAATGTAATAATAAGGTTTAACTGACACACAATTTCGATGTTCAAAAAGTGTATTTAGTAACGTGCGATCAGAGTTACCACATGAATGTCCCATTATGCATACTTGGAATGGTGCAGACTCTATGAATTCCAGCATCTTTCGATAATTGTCGGATTCCAAATAGCGGATAGATTTCACATAGCGCAAGCACTCATTATTATTTAAATCCTTCAATTTCTGAAATCCGCTATCTAGCTCATCTCCATAGCCAAATATCACACTATCTGGAATAGATATCCTCCCATGTATGTAATTGATACTTACATTCTTATCTTTTGTTGTATATAGTTCTGGAGTCTTTGTATAGTTAAAGTTGAGTAACATAATTTTTGAAATCGATTTTACTTCGGGATTTCTATAGTTCATTTTACCTTTATTAGCCAAAGCAACTTCCCTTTTTCGTATTGGTTGAAATATCTTATCTTCTATTTCTTTTATAGTAACAATATCCTTCTCGTTCTCAATTTTAAGATAATCTAATAGTTTTATGCGTATAATATCTAATTGGTTATTTAATTCCTTGTAATTGGGGATAATATAACCTTTCATTGTAATTTTCTCCTCAGTTAATAACGAATAGTAATCATTTTCAATATCTACCCATTTCTTTGTTGCAAAGTTTTTTATTATCCGTTTCAGAAGAGGCTCCATTTTCCACTCACACAATTTCCTATCGTTTATAGCTATTTTGATGACTTCCTTGGGATTCCAAGGAATAAGCGGATTCTTTCTCTGATAATACCACCCAAAAGCATATGACCAGTTGGAGACTTCTATCTCATCATTAATCTTAAAAGTACATAAACCATCTGTCTCAGTTCTGTTCATCCCATGAAGCAATCTCACTCCCCAGTTTTCCCAATACCAGTTAATGAAATCCTCATATCTTGTTTTTAAGTCATGAGCTATATCGAATCCGTTGCCTATGAGTACAAGCCTGTTCATGTTTTACTTCTTAAGATTATCTATCTTACCAAGCAATTGCTCCAACTTTTCCACTATGTGGTATTGTTCTGCAAGAGGTGGAAGAGGAATCATGAAATTGTATATATCCGCCATTGATATATTGTCGTTTGTAGAGTTCTTTGAATCAGAGATAACACTTTGGATGGAGTCTGACTTTATGACATAATTTAAATAATCAACAAGGACACCATTACACCTAATAATAGCAACACGCTGATTTAGCAACATCTTTTCCTCTGGCAATTTTTTTACAAACAAACTTTTACCTACAGTTCCCCCTGTCATAGCCATCAATATGTCATTTGAACAAATAACATATTGAGCAAGACTATTATCATAGGGATGCCTTACTATGCTCTTGTTGACAAAACCTTCTTCAGACACATCAGAAATTCTCACTACTCGACTTCCATCATTGGTATATTCATGGCTTTTAAATGCAAATCCACCTAACAACTTCGAAATAGTTCCTAATTTCACCCACTCCCAACTATCGGGGATTTCAAAGGGAATTTCGTCATCGGTGATGGGTGTTTCGATGAGGTCTTTCTTTTTGAGTTTGCCTTCTTTCACCAGCCTTTCTTTCTCCTTGCGGATTTGGGCGAGGAGGACGGAGGCGGGTTCGTCGTTGGGGTCTTGGGGGACAAGGCGGCCTTCAATGGCTTCTTGCAGAATGCTTTTCTTTAAGCGTTCTGGCAGTTCTGCATTCAGTTTGTTAAGTACATCCTGTGCTTTGCCGTATTCCTCCACCTTAGGCAGAAGTTCTTCTATCTTTGCAACAATGCGTTGTTGCTCGGCATGAGGTGGAAGAGGAATTGCTAATTGTTCCCAATTTCCTCTATTGATAATTGGGGTCGCAGTTCCTGTTGACTTTTCTTTTATAGCAAGTCGGAAATAATCTGATTGCAATACATAATATATGAATTCTATCACGCAAGCTATTGGAGTAATGGAGTTTATTTGCTGATTAAATGTAACCGGCTTGTCAACAATCGCACATTTACCAATAGAACCACCTATACAAACTTGAAGAATTGAACCCTCTGGAACAATCCTTCCATAATTTGCACCAATTTCTGATAGACCTTGCGTTTCACTTATGATTTGACCATTTAACATATTGGCAGGGCCTAAAAAAGGGATAAACGTACCAAAATATTCTGGATGAGACTTTGATGGTGTCGTTCCAGTCTCTGCTATACCAATATCTACAAGCCTTACCCACTCCCAGCTCTCAGGAATTTCAAATGGAATTTCATCCTCGGAGATGGGTTTTACTTCGAGGTCTTTCTTTTTGAGTTTGCCGGCCTTTACCAGCTGTTCCTTCTCCTTGCGGATGCGGGCAAGGAGGGCTGATGCCGGCTCATCGTTGGGGTCTTGGGGTACCAAGCGGCCTTCGATGGCTTCTTGTAAAATGGCGTTCTTTAACTGCTGAGCGTTCATACCTTAATCGTCATTGCTGGGTTCATCAGTTGTTTCGGGCAGCAAATAGTCGCTGGCTTTGGCTGAAGAAATAACACTGCGACCCAGTTTACTCTCTAACTGCTTGCGGGCTGCTTTTGCCACGCTACCACCTTCTTTGGCTATCTTGGTCTGCTGACGATACCCGTTAGGGTTGCGCTCCTTCGAAAGCTCTGTGGCAGATGCTTCTGCTAAGATGTTAAGCGCTATTTCAAGATTTGTCATATTATCACGCAGATTCTCCTTTTTCAACCCCTTGTGGTGTTTGTATTGTTTGGTAGTAAAGCCACTCCATTCACGCGTAATGATATCTGTCAGCGAGGCATATTCCATTCCCTCATGCACACCTGTACGCTTCCATTCATCTGTGAGTTCCTTACGCACCTCAATGCTCTTGATGCGTTGGTTGATCCAAGCGTCAGAATACCCCAATCTTTTATAATCGATGATAGCCTGATCTATACTCTTTTCGGGATCTTGCATCTGGTCGAGGCGCTGGCTGGCCACCTGTGCCATCCATTGTTTAAAAGGTTCTGCCTTAGGAGATGGAATGGATTGTATCAGGCGGAAAAGTTGCTCAGTATCAGCCACATCCGTTAAACGCATCTTGCCATCATAAGCGCGAAGTTTCAACTGGTTACAATTTGTAACCGTTTCATTTCCTTCTTTTACAAGCCTGTGCTTTAAGACTTTCCAATAGTTTCTTGCATGCTCGTAATCAGGCTGATCTGTCAATATACCACAAACATCTACGATGGAGAAATACCATTTCTCTTCCACATCATCCCACACCGTGCGGACTTTTTTTTCTTCAAATAATCGAAGGGCTTCTTTTTTTGTCATAGTTATTACAATTTAAGTACATTATATATTAATCCCTAACATCTGCTGGATTTCGCTCAATGTCTGGTCAATCTTGGCATCGAGGGCGGCGCGCTTCTCGTGATACTGCTTCAGCAATTCATCGGGGCGCAATACTTCTTCCTCTTCTTTGGGGAACTTGCACTGATCGAAGTTGCAACCAAGGTCTAACAGTTCTTGTGCTGAGAAACAGCGTGATTTCTCGTCGCCAGTTTCGCTATCGATAATCTCCTGGCGATTGTTCCACCAATCCATCATCGGCTTGCAATGGTCTATCAGCATGGGCTTGGTCTTCGAGAAATGCTTATAACCCTCAGGCATATCCATACGATAGAACCAGGTGTCTTTTGTGCTGAATCCTTCTACGGCACCCTCTGCCTTCTCATTGTTGAAGAACAGGATATTGGTGGCAATCGAGGTATATGGGGCAAAGATACTACCCGGAAGACGGATAACCGTATGTAAATTAAATTCACGCAGCAGTTTTTCCTTGATAGCCAGTTTTGCATTGTCAGCACCAAAAAGGAAGCCATCAGGCAGAATCACTGCGGCGCGTCCATTCTTAGCCAAGCGATACTGGATAACCACCATAAAAAGATCGGCCGTTTCGCTTGAAGCAAGGTCTGATGGGAAGTGGCGCTTCACATCGTTCTTCTCGTTACCACCGTAAGGGGGATTCATCAGGATGACATCGAACTTATCATCATCGGTATAGTTCAGCACATCCTTCGTGAGCGAGTTACCATGATAGACTTTGGGCGAATCAATATCATGCAGCAGCATATTTGTGACGCAAAGCATATAGGGGAATTGCTTCTTCTCGATGCCATAGATGGAGTTGGCAAAAGCCTCGCGATCCTCAGCGGTGTTCACCTTCTTATCGAGGGCTTTGAGCCATGATGTGAGGAATCCACCAGTACCACAAGCAAAGTCAGCCACCTTCTCACCGACCTGTGGCTGGATAATCTCTGCCATGAAATCAGTCAAGGCACGAGGCGTATAGAACTCACCTGCCGTTCCAGCCGACTGCATCTCCTTCAGAATGGTTTCGTAGATCTCGCCAAAGGCATGGCTCTCCTCATAACTGCTCAGGTCTAAGCCATCAATCACGTTGAGAACCTGACGGAGCAGCACACCATCTTTCATATACTGGTTGGCATCCTGGAAAGTGGCGCGGACAATCGCACTACGCATCGGCGTATCAGGTGTGACCTCCAGTTCCTTCAACGTGGGGAACAGCGTATTGTTCACAAAGTCGAGCAGCTTATCAGCTGTCAGAGCCTCACCCGTTCCATCATCCTTCGCCCAGTTGCGCCAACGGCAGTTTTCGGGGATAAAGGATGTATAGTTGTCTTCGTTGAATTCCCAATCGTTTTCTTTCTCGTCGTAAACTTTCAGAAAGAGCATCCATGCGATTTGTTCTATGCGCTGGGCATCGCCATTGATACCTGCATCATTGCGCATGATGTTTCGGATGTTCTTTACAAAATTAGTAAGTGCCATTTTTAATGTTAAGCTATATCGTTGTAAATACTATCTTCGAGTTCTTTGACGGCTGCCATATACTGCTGGTTGCCACCAAACAATTTGGCGATACCAGAGGGCGAGCCCATCTGTCGGAAGGGATCAAGGGTGAGCACCTTGCGGTTCTCCAACTGACTGATACCTTCGTTCATATACTTATCAAGCAATGCCTCCAATACCTTCTGAGCCTCGGGGCCATACTTATGAAATACATCGCGCTTCTTCACATTCTCCGCACGTTCCTTTCGGGTAAGGGGTTTCTTGCCATAGGCGATATGGCAGATGAAATCAAAGTCATCGACATCATCCATTCCCTGGTCGTGTTTCAGGGCTTGGAGGTCAATGCCATTCTCACGCATCAGTTCTGTAATCTCCCCCTTCCGTTCTGCCGCATTCCAATGCAGGATGAAGTCATTGAGATTGGCATAGGTGTCGTTGATGTTCTTTTTCGTATAGTCCGTAATGCTCTCCGTCCGCAACAACTTGCCGTTAGAGTCATAGACCGACACCACTTTATTGATGATCTTCACCTCGCAACCGTCTCTGTTGACGATGGGTTTTTCTTCATGCACGCCGCCTCCGTCATCCGGCTTATCCTTTGGAGGCGTATAGGGTTTGGCTTTGTCTGGCATATAACCTTTATCCACTTCCAACGGACCATCCCAATCGGGATCGGCAAAGAGGCGAGTGATATTGCGGAAATCCATAATGGTGAAATGCGTCTTACCCTCTTTCTCACGGATTCGCGTACCACGACCCACAATCTGCTTAAACTCCGTCATCGAGTTGATGCGCTGGTCTAAAGCTATGAGCTTCACCATTTTGCAATCCACACCCGTAGAGAGCAGTTTGCTGGTGGTGGCTATCACGGGTGTCTTGGAGGCAACGGAGATGAAATAGTCGAGCTTTGACTGTCCATAGAGATCGCTGCCAGTGATACGCACCACATAGTCAGGATTCTTTTTGCACATCTCAGGGTTCTCATTTACCAATGCCACACGCATCCGTTCTGCATGATCTTCATCAGCACAGAAGACAATGGTCTTTGCCATCGGGTCAGTGGCTTTCAGGTAACTGCTCACCTCGTGGGCCACCTCTCGGATGCGGTCTTCTATGATGATGTTGTAATCGTAGTCGGTATTGTTGTAGATACGGTCTTCTATCACGTTGCCGTTGATGTCGCGCTGTCCCTTGGTGGGTCGCCATTCGTCACCGATATTCGTTGTGATATTGATCACCTTGAAGGGTGCTAAGAAACCATCGTCGATACCTTCTTTCAGACTATAGGTATAAAGCGGTTCTCCGAAGTAGCTGATGTTCGACTGATAACGCGTCTCCTTGAGTGTAGCTGTCATACCTAACTGAATAGCACCCTCGAAATACTCCAGTATCTCACGCCAGTTGCTATCATCCTTCGCACTGCCACGATGACACTCATCGACAATCACCATATCGAAGAATTCAGGTTTGAACAGTTCTTCGTAGTTCTTAGCGCCCTCTTTACCTATCAACTGCTGGTAGAGGGCGAAATATACCTCGTGAGCGGTATCTGGATGCTCCTTGTCCTGCTGATAGTTCACTTTGTGGATGGTATTGGTGAGAGGTTTGAAATCCTGTTCGATAGACTGATCAACCAAGATATTACGGTCTGCCAGATAAAGCACCTTCTTCACTAGCTCCGTCTTCAGCAGACGATAGACGATTTGGAAGGCGGTGTAGGTCTTACCCGTGCCTGTAGCCATCACCAACAGCATCCGCTTGTCGCCACGAGCCACCGCATTCACCGTTCGATTGACGGCATTACGCTGATAATAGCGGGGCGGAAAAATATCCTGACCTGTGCAATAAGGTTGGTTGATGACCTTCAATTCGTTGTCAGTGATACCCTCACCCGCATTGCTTTCATGGAGGAATCGGGCATAGAGTTCTTCCTTCGTGGGGAATTCATCCATCGGGAAAGAACGTTCCTTACCTGTCAGGAAATCGTATTCCTGGAAACCGAAGCCATTTGAACTAAAAGCAAACGGGATATCCATCATAACGGCATACTCCTTGGCCTGCTGCATACCGAAGCTGACAGAATGGTTGGCATCCTTGGCTTCAACTATTGCAATAGGCGTCGCCCTGTTGTAGTAGAGCATATAATCAGCAAACTTGGCTTTATTACGAGCCACGAGGTTTCCTCTAAGGTTGATCTTACCATCCGTAAGCTTCACCTTAGTCTCCATCGTGATATCTTGCACTGACCATCCTTTTGCAAGAATGGCTGGCGTGATATATCTCAGTTTGATGTCCTCTTCAGACAAAGAATGAATATCATCCATAGTTCGCTGACATATTTTCTGCAAAGATACAAGAAATATTCCACTCCACCAAACTTCTAGGCTAAAAATATTATTTCAAACGGATGATGTCACTCCAGCGGGA
>JAEEGK010004278.1_pt1 | contig 35148 bp, 35 predicted proteins | sample 8958771 | NCBI WGS metagenome assembly JAEEGK01 (sample SAMN16246547, study PRJNA631951) | gut metagenome | biome: gut microbiome; feature: rumen; material: SC-attached | host: Bos | place: Iran: Karaj | collected 2018-10 | reverse complement strand
ACCGGATGAGTGTCTTGTCTAAGAATTCCACGCCCAGCCGTTCTGCCAACTTACGGCCTACTGTGCGGCCGCCACTGCCCAATTCATGAGTAATGGTAATGACAAATTTCTCGTTCTTATTCATAATCTTGGTTTTTTTATTATTCGCTTCTAGGGTGCAAAGATAACATTTTTTTCGAGATTTCCTGCTTTTTTGCCTGAAAAATGTTACCTTTGCATGCATGAAACTGACAGATTTTGAGATTATGGCTCCCGTTGGCTCCCGGGAGTCGCTGGCAGCAGCCATCCAGGCGGGTGCTGACTCCGTGTATTTCGGAGTGGAACAGCTGAACATGAGATCACACTCTGCCAACCACTTCACGATTGACGACCTGCGCGACATTGCCGAACAATGCAACAAGCACGGCATCAAGACGTATCTGACGGTAAACACCATCATCTACGGCGAGGACATACCCCTGATGCACGAAATAGTGGATGCCGCACGCGAAGCAGGCATCTCAGCAATCATTGCGTCGGACGTGGCGGTGATGACATACTGCAGAGCCCAGGAGGAGGGGAAGATGGAGGTGCATCTCTCCACTCAGCTGAACATCTCGAACGTGGAAGCGCTGAAATTCTACGCCCAGTTTGCCGATGTGGTGGTACTGGCGCGTGAGCTGCGCATGGAGCAGGTGGCCGAGATTTACCGGCAGATTGTGGAACAACACATCTGCGGTCCGTCGGGAGAGTTGGTACGCATCGAGATGTTCTGTCACGGAGCACTGTGCATGGCCGTCAGCGGCAAGTGCTACATGTCGCTGCACGACAAGAACCGCTCGGCCAACCGTGGCGAGTGCGTGCAGATTTGCCGCCGCAGCTATACCGTGACCGACAACGAGACGGGTAACCAGTTGGAAATAGACAACAAATACATCATGAGTCCGAAGGACCTGAAAACCATCCGCTTCATTGACAAGATGATGAATGCCGGTGTGCGGGTGTTCAAGATTGAGGGGCGCGCCCGTGGTCCCGAATACGTCTATACCGTGGTGAAGTGCTACAAGGAGGCCATCCAGGCCGTACTTGACGGCACGTTCACGGAGGACAAGAAGGACGAGTGGGACCAGCGGCTGGCAACGGTCTTCAACCGTGGTTTCTGGGACGGCTACTATCAGGGACAGACGTTAGGCGAATGGAACGATGCCTATGGCTCGCGGGCTACGGAGCGCAAGGTCTATATAGGCCCTGCCGTCAAGTACTTCTCGAAACTGGGTGTGGCAGAGTTCTCGGTAGATGCCACCACGTTCAAGTTAGGCGACAAACTACTCATTACCGGTCCGACAACAGGCGTGATGTACGTCACGGCAGACGAGATACACGACGACAACGGACCTGTCAACGAGGCGCTGCAGGGTACGCGTGTGGCCATCAAGGTAACGGGCAAGGTACGCACAAGCGACAAGCTGTTTAAGTTGGTGAGTGGTGAGTAGCGAGTGATGAGAATTTAGGAATTAGAATATGGCAACAATTAACGAGATACAAGACGAGATTATTGAGGAGTTCAGCGGTCTGGACGATTGGATGGACCGATACCAGTTGCTGATTGACTTAGGCAACGAGCAGGAGCCGCTGGACGAGAAGTACAAAACGGAGAGCAATCTGATTGACGGTTGCCAGAGCCGCGTATGGCTGCAGGCAGACTACGAAACGTCTCCCGCCCAAGGAGGGGGCATTATCCACTTCACAGCCGAGAGCGATGCGTTGATTGTGAAGGGCATCGTTTCATTGCTTATCCGTGTGCTCAGCGACCATACGCCTCAGGAGATTCTGGATGCCGACCTATACTTCATTGACCGTATCGGTCTGAAGGAGCACCTGTCGCCTACACGCAGCAATGGTCTGCTGGCTATGATGAAGCAGATGCAAATGTATGCCCTGGCGTTTGCTTCAAAGGGTTAATGGTGAGTGGCCTATTCCCCATAGGCATCGAGTTTCTCAAGGTAGAAACGTCTGACATCAGCCCAATGGTAATAAGGGGCACAGTCGGTCCGAACAGGCAGCTGTGCCTCTTTCTCGTTGAGTAACACCTTGACGAGCACGTCGTGGTCGCCGGGGCTCTCACGGTAGAAGACAAACTGCAGATTAGCAGCCATCGGGAATACCTTGAGCGCCCACCAACCGTTTGCCTCCACCTCTTCAAGGTCTTTGGTCTGGAAGCCGAAACCGTTGATATCCATCAGACAGACTAACGGCAGCACCATGGTCTCATGGCCGAAGCGCAGCTGTACTCCCGGCTTCTCCAGCTGTATGCAGGAGTCAGCATCCTGGATGATACGCCGCAACAGGTGACGCTGCGTGTAGGGCTCTTTGCCTCCGTTGAGCAGCGAGGGTCCGTAGCAGATGTACCACCAAGCATTCTCTTTTTGCCAGATGCGATAGATTTCCTCGTCGGTAAAGATGTCGTAGAGGGAGAACTGGCTGCGCAGGGGTGTATTCTGGAGAATGGATGCCACCTTGAAGAGATAGTAGTTAAGCCACTGGTCATCTACATGCATACGGACGTAAACAGAGTCGTTGAACAGTTCCTTCATGAGCCGCTCGTTATGTTCGCGCTTGAAAGTAAAAGCATCGTAGGCATCCTGAGCCCCTCCACCCATCATCGTGGCACGCAACAGAGAGTCCTGGTAGTTCATGTACCACATGTCATGCTCGGAAGCATCCATATTGATTTGTAGCTGCGGATTCAGCACAACCAACTGCTGCAGGGCAGCTCCCATGGACAGGACGCAGCGTGTCTTGGTGGTACTTCGTGCCTGAACCACAGCATTACCCCGGAACACCTCGGGGAAATGTTCCACCATGCGGCGTACAATGCCACGCTGCTGTTCGTTGCCCAACTCCGTCAAGTCCCCATGCCGGCCGGCAGAGCCGTCACGCATGAGACATACTTCGCGGAACACCATTTTGCCGCAGTCAGTCAGTTTATTCAGACTGTCAGCCTGTTTCAGGATGTTGTAGGGAATATCGTAGGCCTTTTTGTTGCTCAGGTAGCGTGAGCCATGTCGGCCGTAGTGGCTTAGATAGAACGGGGTTTTTCCCTCGGGCGGGGGTGTCATGGGGTGCTCCAAGGTGTCTGGATAGACCATATAGTTGCTGGCAGCCAAGTTCCGATTCTGCCTAATGGCATCGAAAGCCGGCTGCGCCACAGCGTGGCATGAACAAAGCATTGCCACACACCATAGAACAATACGTAGCTTAGTTCTTAAAGGCATTCAGCTTTTGTAAGTAGTAATCGCGTACTTCTGACCATTTATAGTAAGGTGCCGTCTTGCTTTTGACGGGCAGCGTGACTTCGTTTTCGTTGAGCAGAACCTTTACCAACACATCGGTATCGTCCACATTCTTCCGGTAGAAGACAAATTGGATGTTGGCTCCCATGGGGAACACCTTGTAGTTAAGCCAGCCCTTGCTCTCCAATCTCTCCATGTTGGTTTCCTGAAGCCCGAACTCATTAATCTCCATCAGACAGGTGAGTGGCAGTACCATGGTCTCGTGGCCAAAGCGCAACGTGGCCCCTGGGTTCCGCAATCGGATGCAGGAGTCAGCCTCCTCAATGATGGTACGCAACAGGTTTCGCTGGGTAAACGGCTGCTGTCCGCCATTCAGCGGGCACGCTCCGTAGGAGAGATACCAGCGTACGTTCTCTATCTGCCAGTTACTGTAGATTTCCTCGTCGGTAAAGATGTCGTACAGGGTGATGCGTTTGTGCAACTCCGTACTTTGGAGATTGCTGGCCAACTTAAACAGATAGTTATTGAGGCGCCATGCATCGACATTTTTCTCCATATACTCAGCATCGTTGAAGAGTGCTCCCATGGCACGTTCGTAGTTACGGTGCTTATCGACAAACTCCATATAAGCACGTTGCGTCTCGAAGTTCGAGCGTTTGCCGGTCAGTTCCTTGTCGGTGAAATTCATGTACCACATGTCATGCTCTGAAGCATCGTGCCTGATATTCAGTCTGGGGTTCATGAGCAGCAATTGCTGGAGCTCATTCTCCATGGAGAGGATGCAGCGGATGACAATAGTACTCTTGGCATCGATGATGGCATTCCCCTCAAAGACTTCCGGGAAGCGCTCATACATACGCTTGGCTATCTGCCTATGCTGGATGGCACCTAAGGGAGTCAGCTCGCCCAGTCGTTTGTAAGCCTCGTCGTATATCAGCTTGACACGCTTCAGTACGTCCTTTCCCAACGGGGTCAGCTTGCCAGCCTCATCGGCGGCCTTCAGTATCTCATAGGGACGCTTGTATTCATCATTGTTGATAAGGTATCGGGAACCATGACGGCCGTAATGGCTCAGATAAAACGGCTTTTCACCCTCTGGGGCTGGCGTCAGGTCACCCTGAGTTGGGCCCGGATAGGCTAAATAGTTACTGGCCGACAGGTGGGTGTCACTTTTGATTTCGTCGCGTGCCGACTGTGCTTCCGCAATGAGGCACGAGCACAAAACGGTACAGAGAAGAAAGATTTTTTTCATATATATAGGTTTTTGTTTTCGCTTGCAAAATTACGAAAATTCTGCAATAAACCCAAATTAAGCCTTATTTTTTTGAGTCGTCATCTTGTTGAAAGGGGAACACCTGCAGCTGAATGACATATTCATCATGAATATTAAGGTAGTAGCATGTTTCTATGAGATAGGTGCCGTAGCTACCCTTCAGCGGTTCCTTGTCACCATCGTCGCCCTTGCGAGGAGCCAGTTGGAACCCCAGTATCTCCAGTTCGTCGCACAACGCCTGGTAGTTTCGCTTTACGCTCTTCTTGTCCTTGGAGTAGAGCTTGAAATAGTAGTTGTAGCCCGTAAACTGCTCATCGTCCCAACACATCTCCGCTCCAATACGCAGTCCTCGGTAGGTGAAGTCGTAGTTGTCCTCCTGCGTGAACCCGAGCTCGTGATAGTCAGGATGGTCGTCAATCAGCCAGTCGGTATTGTCCTGGATGATTTCTATGGCCGTTGCGGGCTTGATGCCCTGTATGTCGGAGGGGAAACACCCCAGTGCATGGAACACCAGTTCGTCGATGCTTTTCTCTCGCCGTGCCGTCCTGAAGCCGCTGATGTCGAAGTCGGCTGCCTCACGATTGTCGAGGGTGTTGAACGAGGTTGTCTCACATCCTGCCAGCATCATCTTCTGACAAATGCTATTGATATACTCGGCAGAGTGGAACCCCAGCAGACTGAGGTTCAGGGTGGTACCGGCAATCGAGATGCTGACTATGTCGTACCGTCGCAGTTTGGTGGCCAGTTCTCCATAGCGAGACGTAGCGTTCCGGGCATGAGGCGGTGCGATGGGAGCCGTCAAGATTACGGTATGGTGGGTATAGTCCTCGGTCAGGTTGTTGATGCTGAAGTCCATCGTCACCTTTTCGTCGTTTTCCAACAGCAGGGTTGCCGGATAGCGGAACTGTCCGTCAGGCATACGGGTGCCGGCAGAGGCCATCTGCTTGATAACCAGTTCTTGACTTTTGGTTGATAATGCGTCTGCATGAAGCCAAATGCTCAGCATGGTAGGGAATATCTTGTCGTCTTGCGGCTTGTGCTGGGTGAGTGAGAAGGTACAGATGATGGTTTCGCTTTTCGAAAAGATAGCGTCCGTGGTTCCAAAATAGCCATAGTCCGTCTGCATGGCCTCGTATTCAACGGGGGGCTGGTTCTCGTCGATGCGTGGCGTTTGTGCACTCAATGCAATAGTGCCTAACCAAAGGGTGCAAAGTGTCCAAAAACGTGATTTCCTGTTCATGAATGCAACATTTTCAGCGCAAAGGTAGTAAAAAAAGTCAAAAGTCAAAATAAATTTTGCATTTTACTCACTAATTCGTACCTTTGCGGACATAAAGGCAATCATGACTGATAAATTATGGCAAGAACCTCAAACTGGTCAGATGACTATTGGCTGTTGTTACTGCAATTATATTTGCGGAAACCCGTCGGTATCAAACCGATGTACAGCCGTGCTATGGTAGAATTGGCGATGGAGCTACACATCGCGCCTCAGATTCTTTTCTCAAGAATGGGGCAGTTGGCTGCCCTGCAGACACCACGTATAGAACGCATCTGGGAACAATACGGTGACAATCCCCGACGGCTGACCCGTGCCGTTCGACTGCTTCGCGACATGAAGGGCTATGGCAATGCCGACGACTTCTACGAAGGAGTGGAGGTAAACGAGTCGTTTGAGAAGGACTTCCGCCCTGTTTCCCCCGACTCGTCATGGACACCGGTGGCTCTTATCCTGATATTAGACCTTTATTTCCGGCTCACCCCCCAGACCATGGTGGCTGCCACCCCCGAGATACAGGAGCTGGCACGGCTACTGAAGGTGCGCCCGGCTGACGTGGCCGAGGTGATGGACGTCTATCAGCACATAGACCCTTACCTGAACCGCCGCGATGTTGTGTTCAACAGTCTGCTCGGTCCCTGTTCCGACGTGTGGAACCGTTATGGAAACTGTGATACAGAACGTTTGGCGGCTTTTGCTGAAGAATTGAAAGAATATTATGCATAATTTGCTGGAAAAGTATTAACTTTGCACGCCAGAAGCAGCATCGAAGAACATGGCACAAAGTCAGATTCAAGTTCAGAGTCAGGAGCAATCGCTCAAACAGACGCAGAATTTATCGCAGCAGCAACTCCTGCTTTCGCAGCTGGTAGAGTTGCCCGTGACACAACTGCTTGAGCGCATCAATGCCGAGATGGACGACAACCCGGCATTGGAGGTAGTGTCGGGCGACGAAGTGGCCGAATGGAAAGAGGAGGCTGAAGCCGACGACCTGCCCATAGAGGAGGACTATGCCCAGCAGAACGAACGCGAAGAGCGGCAGTCTGCCCTTGACGACGCACTGGCCGGCATTGGGCGCGACGACGAGGAACTGCCCGTCTATCATGGCGGCCAGAGCAACCAAGAGGAGCGTGAAGAAATGGTCTATGGCAACACAGTGTCTTTCTACGACCTGCTGAAGGAACAGATGGGCGAGATTGAACTGACCCCAAACGAGGCAGACATCATGGAGTATCTTATTGGGTCACTCGACGATGACGGTTTGCTGCGAAAGGATCTGGACTCCATCAGCGACGAGTTAGCCATCTACCACCATATTGACGTCACCCCTCAGGACATAGAACGGGTACTGAATAAGTTACAGGATTTTGACCCTGCCGGCATTGGTGCCCGTTCGTTGCAGGAATGCCTGCTATTGCAGATACGCCGACGTGATGTCTCACGTCTGACTGACCTGATGGAGACCGTTGTACTGCAGTACTTCGACGAGTTTACCAAAAAACATTGGGAGAAGATACAACAGGCATTGGCACTGACCGACATTCAGACGGAGGTGCTGATGGCTGAGTTGCGTAAGCTAAACCCGAAACCAGGTTCCTCTATGGGTGAGAGCATGGGGCGCTCGTTACAGCAGATAACGCCCGACTTTATCGTCGATACCCAAGATGACGGTACAGTCACCTTCCACCTAAATAATGACGAGGTTCCTGAACTGCATGTGTCGCAGTCGTTTGCCGATACCCTCAAGGAGTACCAAACCAATGGTGAGCACATGAGCCGCCAGATGAAGGAGGCGCTGCTTTATACAAAAAAGAAGGTTGATGCCGCACAGAGTTTCATTGATGCCGTCCGCATGCGTCGGCGCACACTGATGCTGACCATGGGTACTATCATACAGTTACAGCACCGTTTCTTCGAAGAAGGCGACGAGGCAACACTGCGTCCCATGATTCTGAAGGATGTGGCAGAACGTACCGGACTGGACGTGAGCACCATCTCACGTGTCAGCAGTTCCAAATACGCCCAGACGCGATGGGGGACCTTCCCCCTGCGCTACTTCTTCAGCGACAGCTACGTGACTGCCAGCGGCGAGGAACTTTCCACACGTCAGATCAAGGTTGCCCTACGCGACATCATAGAGGCAGAAGACCATCAGCACCCGCTGAGCGATGATGCACTCAAGGAAGAGCTTACCCAGCGGGGATTCCCCATTGCCCGCCGGACGGTTGCCAAGTACCGTGAGCAGTTAGGCATCCCCATCGCCCGACTGAGGAAGAATTAAATAAGGAAGTTAACGGGAGCTTGCGAAGATGAATTATAAAGTAAATAGTAAAATAACAAAGGTGTCAAGAGAGAAGCAAATCATTTTAGGAGCCCGTGTGCTGAGCATGGTCTTCACCCCGTTCTACCTGCCACTGGTAGGCCTGTTGGCTTTGTTTCTATTCAGCTACCTGAGCCTTTACCCTTGGCTTTTCAAGCTCAAGGTCATTGCCCTGGTATGTTTGTTCACCATTCTGCTGCCCACGCTGTTCATCCGCCTGTACCGCCGCTATAACGGCTGGACGCTCATAGAACTGGGACAGAAGGAGCGGCGCATGGTGCCTTACGTCATCTCCATTCTCTGTTACATGACATGTGTGTGGCTGATGGAGCTACAGCACATTCCCCATTTCATGGCCAGCATCGTCATAGCCGCCTTGGTGGTTCAGATGGTCTGTGCCTTCATCAACATGTTCTGGAAAATTTCCACCCATACAGCGGCCATTGGCGGCTTTGCCGGAGCGCTGTTCATCTTTGCTGAGGCCTTCGGTTTCAATCCTGTATGGTGGTTCTGCCTGTTGTTTATCGTGGCTGGTCTGTTAGGCAGCAGCCGCATGATTCTGCGTCAGCACACACTATTGCAGGTTGTGGCAGGATTCCTTGTAGGAGCCGTCTGTGCAGCCCTTGCTATATTGAAGTTATAATCATTCATGATATGAAACCACAAGTCAGTATTATCATGGGCAGCACAAGCGACCTGCCCGTTATGGAGAAAGCCTGTAAGCTGTTGGACGAATTACAGGTTCCGTTCGAAGTCAACGCACTGTCAGCCCACCGCACCCCTGATGCTGTTGAGCAGTTTGCCCGTGGAGCCAAGGAACGTGGCCTACGTGTCATCATCGCCGGTGCCGGTATGGCTGCTGCCCTGCCCGGCGTCATTGCAGCCTCCACTACCCTGCCCGTCATCGGTGTACCCATCAAGGGCATGCTCGACGGACTCGATGCCATGCTTTCCATCATCCAGATGCCACCGGGCATTCCCGTAGCTACCGTTGGTGTGAATGGTGCCCAGAATGCCGCCATCCTCGCTGTTGAGATGCTCGCCCTGAGCGACGAGTCATTGGCACAACGTCTGGCAGCCTACAAGGAAAACCTAAAGCAGAAAATTGAGAAAGCCAATCAGGACTTAGCTGAGGTAAAATATGAGTACAAGACGAATTAGTACCGAAGTCCGTATCGGTCATTTGCTACTGGGCGGCAATAACCCCATCCGCATCCAGTCGATGGCTACTGTCGATACCAACGATACCGAGGGCTGCGTGGCGCAGGCCAAGCGAATCATCGATGCCGGAGGCGAACTGGTACGTTTCACTACACAGGGCACCCGCGAGGCGGAGAACATGAGGAACATCTCTGCCCGTCTGAAAGCCGATGGCTACTCACAGCCACTGGTAGCCGACGTACACTTCACGGCCCACACCGCTGATGTAGCAGCCCAGTACTGCGAGAAGGTACGCATCAACCCAGGTAACTATGTAGATCCCGGGCGTACGTTCAAGCATCTGGAATACACCGACGAAGAGTATGCTGCCGAGTTGCAGAAGATAGAGCAGAAGCTCGTACCTTTTATTAATATCTGTAAGGAGCATCATACCGCCGTACGCATCGGCGTAAACCACGGTTCCCTCTCCGACCGTATCATGTCACGCTACGGCGACACTCCTGAAGGCATTGTCGAGAGTTGCATGGAGTTTCTGCGTATCTTCCGCCGAGAACAATTCAACGACGTGGTCATCAGTATCAAAGCCAGCAACACCGTCGTTATGGTACAGACCGTACGTCTGCTTGTCAAGACGATGGATGCCGAAGACATGCACTACCCGCTGCACTTAGGCGTCACCGAGGCTGGTGAGGGCGAAGATGGCCGCATCAAGTCGGCTGTCGGCATCGGCGCATTGCTCACCGAAGGCATTGGCGACACAATCCGTGTCAGCCTCTCTGAAGAACCCGAATGTGAGATTCCCGTTGCCCGTAAGCTGGTAGAGATGATTGACGAGTGTACAGCATTACGTCAAGAGGCAGAACGTTCCATCAAGGACGGCACCGCCACACTCACACTTGATGCTCCTGACTGGGAGACGCTTCAACTGAAGGCAGCCATGTCCGTGGGAGCCCTCCTCATTGACCGCAAGGCCACTGAACTGACTATTCGTCTTGAAGAAGGTAGCAAACTCTCAACTCTCAACTCTCAACTCTCCACTTTGAGTGATGCCCTCCTCCAAGCCGCCCGCATCAAATTTACCAAGACGGAGTACATATCCTGCCCAGGCTGTGGTCGCACGTTGTACAACCTGCAGGAAACCATAGAAAAAGTCAAGGCAGCCACCAGTCACTTGGTAGGTGTGAAGATTGGCATCATGGGTTGCATCGTCAATGGACCGGGTGAGATGGCTGATGCCGACTATGGTTATGTAGGAGCCGGACGCGGAAAGATTTCCCTCTATCGCAAGAAGGAATGTGTGCTGAAGAACATACCAGAGGAAGAAGCCGTAGAACGGCTCCTCGCACTCATTGAAGAAGACCAGAAATAGGAAAAATATTTTCTTCCTATAAAAAGAGAGGATATGCCACGGCGGACATATCCTCTCTTCTTTGTTACCCCTTCACCTATTAAGGTTCTGGAGGCGTTGGCGTTTCTTTCTTCTCAATCAGAACCTTGCGGTACTTAACCCTCTTCAGGGTCTCCTTGATTTCCTGGTCAGGCACCAGGACAAGGTGTACGTTCTTGATACAGCTTCCAGCCTTGTACTCCTCGGAGGTTTCCGTTCCACTGGAACTGACACCCAGTTTCAAGGTCCCCAGATGAGGAATGTGGATGGCGTGGCCGTTACACAAGAGTTCACGCGCCTGCTTAGTCACAGCATCATTGATGGCCAATACCTTGGCGCGTTCGATCTTAGAGTCGCTGGCAATGTGGTTAGCCAGTTCGTCACTCACGATGGTCGGCAGCAACTTGACACGGAAGTACCAGTAGCCAAAGTAGTCCGACTTGCGGTTGTTGTTCTGGTAGGGAACAACGTCAATCATACCAGTCATAACAAAAATCCTTTCTTTTTTTAAGTTAGAAATGTTTTCAACAAACTACTCCTCAGTTTCCCACTCGCTCTTGTCGGTCTCGAACTTGACGGAACGGAGTGCTTCCTTGATCTCCTCGCAAGGAGTGAAAAGCAGGCGAGCCTTCTTGATCTGCTTGGCGCTGAGATACTTGCGGATGTCGTCCTTCGTGGGGTCAAACTCTGGATGACGTTCCTGGATCTCAGCCTCAGAGACACCTTTCGACGAGACACCAATCTTGAAGGTTCCGAGTCCCTCGACCTTGATGGCGTGGCCGTTGCATACCAATTCCTTGATCTGCTTGGCTTCAGCATCATAGACCATGGCAATCTCACTCTTCTCGATGTTAGAGTCCAGTGCAGCATGCTCACAAAGCGTTGATTCATCAATTGGCGTTGCCTGGTAGGCGCGGCCGTAGAAGAATTTGTACTGATCAGACTTACGGTTGTTATTCTGATACAGCTTGATTTTAATTTTACCCATAACTTAATTACATTTAGATGGAGTAAAGTCTTTATTAATCCCAGAAATCTACCAATCCCATGATGTTATCAGGGTGGAAGCGAGAGTCCTCAATGGTCACCGCAGGCATTTCGACAGTCAGTTTGTCAATGCGGTAACTGTAGAGTGCGTTCACCATATTTTCATAGTCGCGACGTTTCAGCGGGTTTGGAAATCCATTGTTGTCACAAAGGTAGAGATTGACGCCCATGTCAATGTAGTTGTCGCTGTCCAGCGGAACTATCCACATGAAGTTCTGATGGTTCAGCCGCAGGCGGGGACAATCCACCCACTCATGGTAGTGTTTGTAGCTGATGGGAATCTCGCCTTGAGGCAGAAACGAGATGTCGTTGACACGCAGATCTGTCAGCCAGATGGCCTTCCAGCTCTTTCTGTGCCCTTCAGCACTCAGTACGAGTCGGCCTTCCTCTACATCACGATAGCGTGTGATGTCTGTCAGTCTCAGTTCATTTTTCTTTGTTTCCATTTTACATCAGTTTATTTGACTTTCCGTCGTTTTCTGATGCAAAGTTAAAGACAAAAACAAAATAAAAATTCCACAATATCCTCAAATCGTGAATATTGTGGAAAAGGTGGAAAAGATGGAAGAATCCGGTGGAAACGAGATGGAAAAGCCCCGTTTTACACCATCATCTCGTCCAAATTCAGATAAAGATTCAAGTCATCACACAGGCTATGAAGCCTCCGGAAGCCCTTGATGGATTGTTTCGTGTTCTTTTTCTGCATGAAGACACGCTCATCCCAAAGGTTAAAAGGCGTATCGCCCAGATAGCCGCTCTTATACAGGTTGATGGCCTCTTCTACCTTTTCAAGTTTTGCCTCCGGATACCAGCAACGCATCTGCTTGACGAAATCCGTAACCTCGTAACGGTCTTTCCTGATCAGATTGTGGTCTTTCAGATAACGCCACAAGGCGAACCAGTCGTAGTTGCACACCACCCTGTGAACGAAATTCTCCTCCAGCCATTCGCGCAGCTTATTCAAGTCCAGATTGGAACCATTGTGGATTTCCACGAAGATCAAGTTTATCTTCGCAGTATTAATAATCTCCATAGCAGTTTCCAATGCTCTTTTCTTGTTGCTTTCCCTTGCCAGTGCCTTGTAGGAGAGGCGCACCTTCCCTTCCATGATTTCATTCAGCGACGTATGCAGGTGCTCCACCTTGTCAATATGTACGATGGAAACCGTATTCCTACGCTCCAGACGTGCTATCAACTGTTTCAGCGATGAAATCTCAGACTGCTGCCTGATAATGATATCCTTCAGGGCATTGGTGTTTTTCGCCTTCTCAATCTTGATTATAACTGGATCTTTCTCTGGTGACGCAGGCAAAAACTCCGGGTCACCACCCTTTCCTTCCTGATTGGAATAGACAAGTCTCATCATGCCAATCCTTCCAGAAGGATTCACCATTCTAATTGCCATCCCATTTCTCATCTTATTACCTCCTTTCTTATTTGATTATGATACTGCAAATATAAGCATTATTTTAATATCCCCATTGTTTTTATGAATATTTTTTGCAAAAACATCATTTTTTTTGCTTTCGCAACCCATTCTCCACACTTTTATGCCCCACGGTGTGAACTTTTGCCCGCCGTGGTATCAACTTTTGTTCGCCGCAGTACCAACTTCGTCGGCATTTCTTGATACCGCGGCGCACGAAAGTTCACATTGTCTTCAATGAAAGTTGATACCATCTCACGCTAAAGTTGATGCCACCGCCGACAAAAGCCGATGCTAATAAAATGGATGATCCAAACAAATATCAAAAATCACTATATTTTATAATTCCAAAAGCCAATTTCATCCGAAAACGCCACTATTTCATCAAAAAAACATTTTTTTTCTTTTTACTTTCTATTATATTTACTATCTTTGCACTTGACTCAAGTTAGCCCATAAGGGCTGGGAAGGGTCAAGACATTTTGGAATAAGACGTTTACGAACGTTATCTTCGTCACACGAATCTCGCAAATTCAAGACCAGAAGATACGCAACCGAAACGTCTGCGTTGGGTGTATTGTTGTTATTCGACAATTCTTCACGACGTGGGCAAACTCGAGTTGCTTATCCTGGTCAAGGCAATGCGAGAGCCCGTGTGAAGGATAAGCGAGCAGTAGAGCAACTCCCACGTCTTTCGCATTTTATATGCTACAAACTATCTACTAACCTGCCGAATTTTGGGAGCCATAGGCAACAAAACTATGTATAACTATGAAAAAGGTAATTTTGATGGTATTCTTTGTCATAGCTAGTATTATGACAATGGCGCAATCCTCGGATGCAAGATATCCTATGGGTGAATGGCAGACCTATGAAGGTGAAAATGATTCACCTAAGTATTTTGTAAGCCTGAGTATAAGCCGCGAAAATACTCCTGAAGAGAAGTTTAATATGCGTTCTGGTTGTGGAGTAATAACCATTTCTGATAATCAAACAAATAAAGAGATCTTCTCTGGCTTGTTAACCTATGCAGGTAAAGAGATAAAAAACATGATGGGCACAGGAACTTACTACTTTAATGTGACTACAACTCAAGGTAAAGCCTGTACTATCAGTGTAAACGGAAGCAGAACACCAATGATAATTGGTACAGGCGAATTAAAAGACCATCCTGCATTTAGTGAAGAAATAAGTTTGTGTCCAGGTGCTATGATGGGCACGGGAGGAGAAACATACGCCATGTACTGTGAGACAGAAAAGGAACTGCTTGCAGACCTACGTATTGCCGTGAAAGACCGTCGTAATCCCACAGTAGGTTTTGGCAACCTACAGCAATACATTAATGCTCATGCAAAACTCAATCCAAACAAGCCGAAGTATGCAAAGCCCAAAGGTACTGTGGCTGTTACTATACGTGATAACAGAAGTACCAAGGGCGCTAATATTGGCGTCATAAAGTCAAATCAGACACTTTTGATAGTTGATGAATTCGACGGATGGTGTCAAGTACAGGTTGACCAAAACAAATATGGTTGGGTACAACTCAGCACTGTGACGCTAACGAACACTCCAAGTACAAAATAATATTGCGACTTAAAAACAACAAATCAAACTTAAAAACATTACAATTATGAAAACAAACAAGTATTCAATTTTAAGATGGCTCGTGATAGCCATATGTGCATTACCCCTTATGTCTGCTGGCTGCGAAAAAGACGATCCTGTTAACACCCCAAGCGGAGGCTCAAGCAGCGGAGGTGGAGGCAGCCAACCCTCTAAGCCTTCTTATGCAGACTATGTTGACATTGTCATTAATCACTGTGAACGTGTCGGCAGTGTTCTAATGATAGAGTATTCTGTGACAAACAAGAAAAACGAGACCATTGAGGTGGAACTGCAATACCCCAAAGTAACAGACAATAATGGTACGACTTATGGACCTGTTATGGCTTTCGGTGAAAATGAATACACGGTAAGTGATGTATGGGCTATATCTGCCAAATTATCAGGTCGGGCATCCGTTAAAGGACATGCAAAAGTAAAGAATTTTGACCCAAGCAACACGGCTGCGAATGTTTCCTTTGAAGTTCCTGTATATATTAAGAATGTGGATTTGGACAACAACAATAGACAGTATCGTAAAACAGACATCAATGTTATTGACAATCGTATAATGGCTCATGGCATACAGACCAATGACTTAAATCTGCAATGGACAATGAACAAATGTTATAGAGGCGCAAACGGAACTCTCTATGTTAATTTTACTGTAAAGAACAACACAAACTCTGTTCTTAGCGATTTCGAATTTATCAAATATCCATATGACGAAGCATATGATAATCTGGGGAATAAATATGAACATTTTGGATTTCGTTGGGGAACTGAAGGCAGTTATAATTTTGATGGAATTAGTTTCCAAAACTCGACCAGTATAAGTGCAGGTAGTTCTGCAATTGGTACGTTCTGTATAGAAAATTTCTCTGCAAGCGCAACAGAGATTTCTGGCAGTTTTTGTGTTGGTGTAAGCAATTACATCATGAATGATGACAAAGTTCGCTTTATGACCATCCCCATTGAATAAATTATACAGATTCTCTCGGCTTAACGTCTATGCCGACAAGAAAATAAAAAATAATAATTGAAATAACTAAAATTCTTTTGATTATGAAACAGAAAACACTTTTGCTTTTATTTGCAATGATAGCTGTTTTTGCTGTACCACAGAAGAGTCTTGCACAAGCTACTAAAATTATCACGGGACATCCCGATTTCAAACTTGAAATTGTTCGTTGTGCTGCATCGGGAACAAATGTTGTCCTTGACATGATTGTCACCAACACTGGTTATGAAGATGTAAGACAATTTAAAGTCCACGGAAGTAACTATGCAACAAAATTCTATGACAACTTGGGTAATATTTATGAAGATAATATTGAGGTCAAAATTGCAAATAAAGAATTCACTCATGATGCACATGAGATAAGACTTGTTGCTGGACTTCCAACTAGGTTCAGCATTATTGTGAAAAATGTCTCTTCAAGAGCAACTTCATTTGCTCTTGTTGAACCTGACATTTGGGTTCCAGATTGGGGTATTAACCTCGAAACAGTTAAAATCCGTAATATTCCTATCACTCGATAATATATCATAAAAAAATGGATATTAAAAAATGGTTTAGCGACAATGTTACCATGCGTCGCGAAGAAAATGAAGTTCGTAATTACAAGGGATATGGCTGCACCCTTGCCACCATGGGACTTGTGGCAGGTGTGATAACAGGCATTATGGCCATTATTCTACAAATGTTTTTGAACAGTTCAGAAACTACACAGACTGTTCTCAACATTATTTCATACACGTTGGTCGCCGCTTTATTGGCCTATATGATATGGCTACTACTGCCGATGTACAAAAACACCGACATCAGTATTACACAAAAAGTACTTACCACTATTATCGCACTTGCCAGTCTGATAGTACCTTTCTTTGCTGGTGTTTTCCTTGTACTGTTTGTATGTATTGCAATTGTTGCTGTAGTTACAATTGTTGTTTTACTCAAAGTAGCTAGACCTTCAGAAACGGTTAAAAAGAAAGACTCTGATGAAGAATATGACACTATTCCTGGTGAATGTGGAGATATTTATGGAAAACGTATAGACAACGATACATTCTCAGGAAGTGGAGGAACCTATAAACGAACTTATGAAGGTATGGTTGAAGTTTGGAAAGAAGAATCAGAATGTTAAAGGAAAAAGACTATGAAAAAAATACAAGCATTATTTATTGCATTGGCTGCAATCCTATTCATAGGAACAGTCCAAACAGCGGTGGCACAGAACCGCAAGCCGAACAAAAGAACGACAACGACTTCTCCAATAAAGAAGCCGACAGATACTCAAACAGCAATCTGCCCTCTCACAGGTAGTTGGTATGGAACATTAGGCAATGGTGACGGCAGCGGATGGGGTGAATGTTATGTGTTCCTTCAAACAGAAAAGAAGAAGGATGTTAATCCGAGAGTCCCTAAGCAGCAAGCCTATGGTTATATTGACATAAGCGATGAAGCATATATGCGTGAGCGTAATTATAACCTTCAGTTTGTACGTACAGTATCTGTCAATACCTATGAGTTTTCAATCCAGAACACGGAGAACAAGAAATCAGGTAAGATACAAATCGTTCGCAATGGTGACCAGATTACAATGATTGGTCTTGACGCATGGGCAAAACAGCAACCCTTTCATAATAAAACGATAAGTGATCAAAATAATGCTGATGTTTATAGAGAATGAAAAAGTTACACATTATATTATATGTACTGGCAGCGGGGCTGCTGGTCATATCGTGTGGAAAGAGCCGCAAGCCGGAAGTAAAGGAAGCTGCAAAGGCCGCGGCAGAAGGATTATTGGGAAGCACTGGTGAGGACTTGGTCTATTTCCTGAATGACAAAACAATTATCAGAGAAGAGTATCATGAAAATACGAAAAAACTGGAAAAAGAATTTGCTTCAGTTAGGGATATGACGGATGAGGACTTTCCTGAAGCCATCAAAAGGATGAGGGAGGTGGAAGAAGAGAAACAGACGAAAACAGAAAAATGGGAAAAGGATTCTGAATCGTTTGCAGAGAGACTTATCGGTATGGAAGTGACAACAGTTGTGGCAGAAAATGTACCCATGAAAGTCGTCAAACCATTTACCATAACTAAAGTCTCATTTACGTCATATTTGCAGTTGGAAGCTACCATAGAGCTTACAGCAGACCGTCCTCCCATTGAACTAAGACATTATTATCCAGAGACAGAATTCATGCCATGTGTTATTCCTACTGATGACAATGGGGAAAGTGTTACTACTGACAAACCAAAAGTTGTATCCTGTTCTGAGATACACGCCTTAAAACAACACCTAAAAGCAGGCCAACAATTGGTGCTTAAACATTCCATCATCATGAGCGAAAACATGAATGGACTTCTCATCAAATCATTACAGGCCAAAAAGTTGAAAATCATTTGGGACAAGCCATTTGGCAATGTTGACCGACCTGTTTCTGCCGTCACTCCTGATGAAGACATAGATGAGGGTATGGAAGATTACGACGATCAGTTTGAGGGAGTTGGGGAAGAGGGCCTTTTAGGAAGCATTCCTCAGGGGACGACAGTCTATGAAGGAGACATGGCGGGTTTTCCCATTGTGTTTACTATCATCAGAAATGACAACGAAGGCGTGCTGAAAGCCATCTACAAGAATGTGAAGTACGGTGCAACGATGAACCTGATTGGCGAATCGTTGCCCGCCATGGGAGGCAACATCAGTTTCCTGGGGTCTTCAAGCGATGGTGACTGGAACTTCTACCTTACTGGTAATGCTGAACTGATTACTGGCACGGCCTCAGGAAATGGCAAGAATCTAAAGGTTAAGTTGCACAGGAAAAAGTAAGCGAAAATAACGAGTACAGACACGTTTTCGGCCTTCTGAAAAGGAACTAAAAAATTAGAATTATGCAAACGAGTCAGATAAAAACTATCATATCAGCAACAGGACTGATGCTGCTTGGAGCATTGGGGATGCATGCTCAGTCCATCATCGCCCCTCCACGATCTCCCAACGCCCACCAAATGGCAGCCAACACCCGCCGCCCTTCACCTAAGCCTACGGTGATGCCTGCTAATGAAATGTACGTCAAAGGCCACGAGTACCACCTGGAGGGTGACTACGAATCGGCTCTGAAATGGTTTCGTAAGGCTGCATTACAGAAGAACGCTATTGCCCAGAACAGCATTGGAGAGTACTACGAGAAGGGTCTGGGCGTGGAGCAGGACTTGGAGCAGGCCGAGACGTGGTACAAGAAGGCTGCCGACCAAGGATATGAGCCTGCCATAAAAAACCTTGAAAGATTACAACATCAATAAACGCTGAAAAATGGTAAAGGACATGAAAAAGGAAAAGAGGAAGAGGCCCAGCCAATGGGTAACACGTGCATTATTAGCGATGATGGCATTTCTATTGTTGTCAACGAGTGACAGCTATGCACAAGTGCTTACTGCTCAACAGAAACAGGCCATACAACGGCGTGTAAAAAACAAGGTGGAGGAGTTCCAGTTCTATCTGGAACAACTTGGCGACCGAAAGTTCACCAACAAGCAAATGAGAAACGAAGCTTATGCATCGGCCTTAAAACTGTTTGTCGGTAACGGAGACGATTATAAGGTTTATGATACCTATCGTGATGCTTATATCGTGAAGAATGCCGTACGAATAGAGACATCCAGTAAATACAACTCGCATATAGGCAAAAAGACTGTAAAGGCGTATATGCGCAATCTGAAGAACGATGCGTCGTACTCACAGATTGTCATTGAATCGGCAGGTGCGGTAATTGTTGACGACATCTATCAAGTTGGTGACCACTATGAGTGTATGGCGTATTTCTGTCAGAAATATATTTCGTACAGGGAGGGAAGGATATCATACTCTGACATTACGGAAAAGAAAGTACGCGTACGAATTGAGAAGATTGAGATACCACGGGCTGACGGCACTACAAAGACTATCTGGAATGCTCTGTTAGGTGACATTTACGTGGTATCTACCCGATAAATAGAAAAAAGTGGAAGCCATGGTGAGAACTCTGTTATTGATATTCATGGTTGGCGTATCACTACCGACAAGGTCACAGATAATGCAGGACGTCACGCTGGCTCATGACTTCAACGCACGGGTAAAGAGCATCAACGAATTCATCAGACGCTTTAACGGTGAAGAGCGGCACCCGGATTTAACGGCTGACACTACTCGCACGAGGGGGATGCTCACGCTGTTTGACTATCAAATGGAGCATGCAGGAATGAGTGATCTTCAATTCAGAAGATACCTGCAGGACTTCGTTGATCATGTTGAGCGGCAGCAGGTAACCATAGGACTGGCTGACAGGGGCATGTATGCGGAAATCATTGCTGCCATGACCGTCTGTGATAGGCCTGTTTCCCTGACACTGATCATGCAAAACCAGTCTTTCAGCGATCATGAGACGCGCTGGGCTTTCGTAGGTATCAAGGGGCTAAAAGCGGCTGGCATTATCGACACCACGTTGTGTGCCGGAGTCAGTCCAGTGGAGCATGAGCTGCATTTCATGACCCTGAATGATGTATTTGAACACGACAACAATTCCTGGGCTATGTGCAACCGGGGCAGAGACACTGTCATTGACGAACTTTCCGTTCTGCTGACTCTGGCGATGGCGGACAAGGTACGCATAGTGCAAATAGAGGGACTTTCCCTTCATTGTACTGACGTGCCGGGTTATGTCTTCACCATAAAGGAGCATGGTCGGAAGGGGACTAATAGCGGCTGGCTCATTACCAAACTGATAAAAACAAGCAACAACGAAAAAAGCAATTACTTAAAAAACTTATTTGGCTTATGAATACTTATTATCGTTTATTTTCTATTACATTTGCCTTACTCATCTTGGCAAACTGCCCAATGATGGCACAGCGCCATTTTTTCAAGAGAATAGAGTTGGGTGCATCAAACGCATCAACTGACGTAGCACTGCTTGCAGTTGCAACACTTGTGAATTCCCTTGCCAAGCAGCCCCTTATTGAAACTCAGTTCAGGGCATCGAAGGTTTCTTCAGATGAGGATTTGAATAATTACGAAGGTGTGTTCAATGATAATACTATATTAGAAAGAATCGGCACTTGGGGTAATTACTACACTGAGTCTGACGAATACAAGGCTACGAGCTCTGAATATTTCAAGACAGACAATGTACATCTGTTCAATCACATCACGGCAGGCGTGAAATTAGGTTATTTGTCAGACTATCAAGGCTCCGTTAACTACTGCATCTACGGATCAGCGCATTATAACACCCGACAACTCAAGCAACAGAGCCTCGCACTCCGACATAACGTGCAACGTCTGCAAATAGGCGGTGGTGCCATGTTGGTATTAGGAAGCATTGAACAGAGTACACGCTACATTATTGAAGGAGGACTTAGGTATAATATTCCGGCATATTACTCTAACACGCAGGATATCGGGCGTTCCGACATGGTAAATGCAGGCCTGTCAAGTCACTACGGCTTCCGCCTCAGTTTCTCATCAGGAATTGCGGTTGGACTACAATTTGACTGTATGCACTACAACTTGTTCAAGGACGAATCCATTGCCGGAAAGAAAAACAAAATCTATGAGGGTGGACTTATAGCTATATTCCTTTTCTAAATTCATCGCTTATGACGCTCAACATGTCTTTGAAAAAATGTGTGTTAATGGTGACACTGGCCATGACGGGGAGCACTGTCTTTGCTATTGACCCGCCCCAATCAGTCAAAATCTTTTATGACAACCTGCAACGATTAGGAACAACAAACAGCAGCGACGAGGCGGCATCGGCACAACAATCAATGGTGAAATGTTTTCATGAGGGAGACAAGGGAGGACCCGATGTCACCATGGATGGCATTGGAGAGGAGATACAGGCGAGCACTTATACTGCACGATTGTACAGACTGCTTTATATGCAGAAGAGCCTCAAAATAGAAAGTTGTAATATCCTCAAAACAGAAAGTAACGGTCAGCCTGACCAGGTAGGCAGCAGGAATGGCATGGAAGCCACACACCTGGTATCATACGCTACTAAAACGTATGTAAAGAATGGGGTACACGAAGTGTATAACGACCTGATAACGGTATCCAATCAAAGCGGACTGATAACGGAAATGATGAATGTTACGTCTTTTGAGGGTGTCGTACAATTCAGCCAGACGGTCTCTGCTGGCGAAACGGGAATAGAGCAACTAAGAGCACGAGCAGCTTACTATTACACTAACAAAGACTATGAGACGGCATATAAGTGTTATGAGGAACTGTTGAAGCGTGCTCCACGTGATGGAGATGCGGCTTATCGCATAGCATTGATGACATTCTGGAGAAGAGGGTGTAAAAACCGTTTTAGTAAAAAAGAAGCTAAAAAAGTGGCTACACAGTACATAGAGATTGCAATAGAATATGCTAACCCTGTGATAAAACAAAAGGCCATCAACGTCTGGCAGAACTGGGACAGACAAAACATTTATTTCTAACTGAGCAGGTTAAGCCCCTAATGCCCCCCAGAGGGGGCTTCTTTACCGCTTTTTCTTCTTCGCCTTGGGATTGAGTTCCGTCGTTCGTAGTTTAGCGACCTTTCCTTGATTATCGAACTGAACGATGAAGAGTTTCTTGGTACGCTTATAAATCCACTCCTGCAAACCATCGGCATTGACGGTCTTGGAGTCAGGTTCGCCCATGGCAAGTTCGACTTCTTCCTCGGTCATACCGCCACCAACACGTCCCTGACGAATCATGGCACGGGTCTCACGAGAAGAATTACGCAGACTGTGACAAGGGACAGTTCACCATTATAAACAATCATAATATGACGTATTTTTAATTGTAATCATACAATAATCCCCGCCAACTAGCGGGGATTTATTACGCATCAAAGATTTTCATCAGCTCCTTCATGCCCTCACTTGCTCCTTTCTGGATATGGGTAAGGTTTGGAATACCAGAGCCCACAGACGGGCTGGGATCAATGAGGTAAATAGGAGTACCAGGATTAACATAGTGTACCAGTCCGGCAGCAGGATATACGTTCAGGCTAGTACCAATGATGACAAGGATGTCTGCCTGCTGCACCTCCTCCACCGCACGGCTGATATTGGGTACTGCCTCCCCAAAGAAGACGATAAACGGACGTAACAGCGAGCCATCGCCAGCTAATGTGCCGGGCTTCACCTCACAATTGTCTGGGGTTAACGTCTGCTGATAGCGCGGGTCATCAACATCGCGACTTGAGCAAACCTTCATCAGTTCACCATGCAGGTGGACAACATTCGTCGAGCCTGCTTGCTCGTGGAGATTATCCACATTCTGCGTCACAACTGTAACATCGTACTTCTGTTCAAGTTCCGCTACCAGTCGGTGTCCCTCGTTCGGCTTTACGTTCCAGCATTTCTTACGCAGCATGTTATAGAAATTGGTCACAAGCGTGGGGTCAGCAAGCCACCCTTCATGGGTTGCTACCTGCTGCACGGGGTATTCCTCCCACAAACCGTCGGCATCGCGAAAAGTCTTCAAACCACTTTCTACCGACATGCCGGCACCCGTTAGTACTACAATTTTTCTCATCGTCTTACAGTTTTTTGATGATTTCGCGGCAAAGATAATAAAAAATAATCTTTTTTTACTACCTTTGCTGCGAAATAAATCCAATAACTAACAATCAACATGAATCAGAGACTATTCATTATCACCCTTATTGCCTGTTGCACTGCCACTTTGCAGAGCATGGCACAACCACTTGTTTATGACGTGGAAAACTCCGGGAAGCACTTTACGGAACCTACAATGGCGCCTGTCAGTGAACTGCCAACCATCAAGGAACTGCCCGACCCGCTGACATGGCACAATGGTAGCGGAAAGGTGACGAAGTTCAAAGACTGGGAACGCCGGCGCAACGAGATTTCAGCGATGATTCAGCACTACGGCATCGGCCGTAAGCCCTCCGTGGAGGACGGTCAGGTATCAGCCCGTATGAGAGGAGACACGCTGATAGTATATGTGACACGCAACGGCAAAACCATCCGTCTGACATCGGAGATACGCTATCCCGAGGTGGGGAAACCACCCTATGCCTTGATGATTGGCACCAGCATGATAGCCCTGCCGAAGACGCTGTTTGAGGGAAAGCCTATAGCCACAATGGTATTTCACGAAAAACAGGTTAATGACTACGGGCAATGGGGTCCTCACCACGAACGCGGCGAACACCCGTTCGACCGGTTATATCCTGAGTTGACAGCCAATGGAGCCTACAGCGAATGGGCATGGGGCATGAGCCGACTACTGGACGGCCTTCAGCAACTGGGTCCAGAGATAACGAAGATTGACATGAAGCACATCGGTGTGACAGGCTGTTCGTATGCAGGAAAGATGGCGCTGTTTTGCGGTGCCTTCGACGAGCGCATCGCACTGACCATTGCCCAGGAGCCCGGTGGCGGAGGTGCTGCAGCTTGGCGTGTGTCGCACACGTTGGATGAGGTGGAGGACCTTGACAAGACCGACTACCACTGGTTCATGGAGAGCCAGCGTGAGAACTTCGGTGGTGACAACGTCTATAAACTGCCTTACGACCACCACGAACTCGTAACGATGATTTGTCCAAGAGCTGTGTTGCTGTTGGGCAATCCAGACTTCAAATGGCTGGCTGATCCCGCGATGCTGGCTTCTGCCAAGGAGGCAAAGAAGGTTTGGGAGAAATTCGGCATCGCCGACCGCATGGGATGGTCAATTGTCAATGGTCACGGTCATTGCCAGCTGCCCGAAAGCCAATTCCCCGAGGTAGCTGCCTTCATTGACAAGTTCTTATTAGGCAAGGATGTGAAGACTGATGGCGTGGCAGTGGAGAAGTTTTAGTTATCAGTTATCGGTTATCAGTTATCAGTTTATGAGTTATCAGTTATCAGTTATCAGTTTATGAGTTATCAGTTATCAGTTATCGGTTATCGGTTAGCGTTATCGTTAACGTTATTGTTCATCTTCCCATTAGTATTAATGGCGCAACGGCAGGACGTGAAGATTGAGTTTATAACGCCCAACATCGTGCACGTGGTAAAAGGCATGCCTACCAAGACATTAGTGGTCATTGCCAAGCCCGAGGAGGTGGCTGTAACCAGAAAAGACAATACCTGGGCAAGCAGTGAACTGACGGTCAGACAAGACCCTAAAACAGGAGCGCTGACCTTCTTGACAGCGAAGGGAAAGGTGCTGTTAAGAGAAAAAGACTGTGACGTGTCAAAAGTTCGCCAGACATTCCAATTAGACAAAGACGAAGCTATCTATGGACTGGGGACCATACAGAATGGCAAGATGAACCGTCGCGGTGAGCATAAGCGCATGGAGCAGTCTAACCTGGAGGACTTCCAGAATGTACTGCAGAGCATCAAGGGTTGGGGGCTCTATTGGGAGAATTATTCTCCTACACAGTTTGATGACGATAATAATGGCATGACGTTCACGTCAGAGGTCGGCCAGGGCATTGACTATTATTTCATGTATGGCGAATCGGTCGATGGCGTCATAGCCCAGATGCGCCAACTGACAGGTGACGTGCCGATGTTCCCGCTCTGGACCTTCGGCTACTGGCAGTCGAAAGAGCGTTACAAGAGCGCTGCAGAAACAGAGAGCATCGTTGATAAATACCGCGAGTTACAGGTGCCGCTGGATGGCATCATACAGGACTGGCAGTATTGGGGTTCGAACTATCTATGGAACGCTATGGACTTCCTTTCGGAAGACTTTACCTCTGGGCAGCAGCTCATCAAGAACGTGCATACGAAACATGCCCACTTCATGATCAGTATCTGGGCAAGCTTCGGCCCGCAGACCAAAGCCTTCCGCGAACTCGACGAGAAGGGACTGCTGATGCCTTTCCAGACTTGGCCGCAAAGCGGACTGTCGCACATCTGGCCGCCAAGAATGGACTACCCCTCTGGTGTAAAGGTATATGATGCCTTTAGTCCTGAGGCTCGCGCTATCTACTGGAAGAATCTGAAAACATTGTTCAATTACGGTGTAGATGCATGGTGGATGGATTCTACCGACCCGGACTTCTTCAATCCACGCGAGTCAGACTATGAACACCCCGTCTTTGGAGGAACTTGGCGTTCACAACGTAACGCTTTCCCGTTGGAAACTGTTCGAGGAGTATATGAGGCACAAAGAAAGACACCCCTCTCTTCGGAGGGGACGAGGGATGGTAAGCGTGTGTTCATCATGACCCGCTCAGCCTTTGCAGGACAGCAGCACTATGGCTCGAACATGTGGAGTGGCGACGTTGCCTCATCATGGGACATGCTACGCAAGCAGATTCCAGCCGGACTGAGTTTCTCACTGACTGGCAACCCCAACTTCAATACCGACATAGGTGGTTTCTTCTGTAATGCCTATAACACTCAGGGACCAGCCACAGCACCTCAAAACCCGCAGTTCCAGGAGCTCTATGTGCGTTGGATGCAGTACGGGCTGTTCTGTCCCGTCTTCCGCAGCCACGGTGCCGATGCTCCACGTGAAATATGGCAATTCGGCAAGAAGGGTGAGCCGGTGTATGACGCCATCGAACAGATGATTCGTCTGCGCTACCGTCTGATACCCTATCTCTATAGTACCGCATGGCAGGTGACTTCAAATAACGAGAGTTATCTGCGTCCGCTGTTCAGCGACTTTGCACAGGACAAACGTGTATGGGACATGACCGACGAATTCATGTTTGGCCGTAGCATCCTGGCTGCTCCTATCGTTGATCCGCAATATACCGAGGAGCAAATCATCAAGGAAGATGCTATGACGGGGTGGGACCGAAAGGAATTGACAATTGACAATGGACAATTGACAATTGACTGGAGTGCTACACACAGCGTTACGAAATATCTGCCGAAGGGTGTGCTCTGGTATGACTTCTGGACGAACAAAACATATAAGGGCGGCCAAAACGTGACACTCGAGACCGCGCTCAATCGTGTTCCGATGTTTGTACGTGCCGGCAGCATCCTTCCTTTAGGACCTGTTATGCAGTATGTGGGTGAGAAGACGTGGGACAACCTCGAGATTCGTGTTTATCCCGGAGCCGACGGCAGTTTCACGCTCTACGAGGACGAAGGCGACCATTACAACTACGAGAAGGGTGTCTATAGCACCATCACCTTCCATTGGGACAATACCCGTCAGCAACTGACCATCGGTGAGCGTAAGGGCTCGTTCCCTGGCATGCTCAGCACGAGGCGGTTCATGGTTGTATGGCCTGACGGTACGACAAAAACCATTGACTATAAAGGTGAGGATTTAGTTATCAGTTATTAGTTATCAGTTATTAGTTATCGGTTATCAGTTATCAGTTATCGGTTATGAGAAAAATACAGTTATTATTGTTAGCGTTATCGTTCCCATTCACATTGATGGCACAGAACTACACGCTGTGGTACAACAAACCTGCCAGCCGTTGGCTTGATGCGCTGCCCATCGGTAATTCCCATCTGGGGGCAATGGTGTATGGCGGCACCGACACGGAGGAGATACAACTCAACGAGGAGACATTCTGGAGCGGCTCACCCCATAACAACAACAGTACGGAGTCGCTGCAGTACCTACCGACGGTGCGCCGCCTGATCTTCGAAGGACACGAGGAAGAGGCACATAAGCTGATTGACCAGCACTTCATCAAGGGTCCCCACGGTATGCGTTACTTGCCGTTAGGCAGCATGAAACTGAAGTTAGGCCATACGGACGTGCAGGACTACCGTCGTGAGCTGTCCTTGGGCGATGCCTTAGCCACCACCACCTATACATACCAGGGTGTGAAGTACGAACGCACGGTATTCGCCTCACAGGCCGACAATGTCGTCGTGGTTCGTCTGACGACAAGCAAAAAAGGTGCTTTGTCGTTCAAGATTGGATTCGACAGTCAGCTACCCGCTCAGGTCTTTACCGTCTCTTCCCATGAGGGACTGGGCTCTGTCCACGAACTGGCAGCCGTTGTCGATGGTGTGGAACAGGAGGGTATCAAGGCCGGACTGAAAGCCGAGGCTCGCATATTGATTGAGGCTGACGGAAAGATAGAGCGTGGTGTCAATGAGCAGAGCGTGGTCAATGCCACCACAGCAACACTTTACGTCACCGCCGCCACCAACTTCATAAACTACCACGACATCAGCGGTAGTCCTGTCAAGAAGAATAACAGGACATTGGCGGCCCTTCACGGCAAGACCTATCAGCAACTGCTGAATCGCCACCTGAAGAAATATCAGGAACAGTACGGCCGGGTGACATTGACGCTGGGTGCCAGTGAAACTAATAAAGCTGATCTTCCTACCGACCAACGCCTTGCTTCTTTCGACGGTACCGACCTCAACATGGTATCGCTGATGATGCAGTATGGCCGTTACCTGCTCATATCTTCTTCACAGCCCGGCGGACAGCCTGCCAACCTGCAGGGCGTGTGGAACGACAAGCTGAATGCCCCCTGGGACTCTAAATACACCATCAACATCAATGCGGAGATGAACTACTGGCCTGCCTTGGTGGCCAACCTTGCCGAGACCCAGCAGCCGCTCTTCGACATGATAGAGGACCTCAGCCATACAGGAAAGCTGACAGCCGCCATGATGTACGGCTGTCGCGGCTGGGTGGCTCACCACAACACCGACCTGTGGCGTATTGCCGGACCTGTTGACGGTGCCACGTGGGGCATGTTCCCCACAGGTGGCGCATGGCTCACCACTCACCTCTGGCAGCACTATCTCTTCACCGGCGACAAGGCATTCCTGAAGAAGTACTACCCCATCATGAAAGGCGCCGCCGATTTCCTCATTGACTACATGCAGGAAGTACCGCAGAACTCCCCCCTCAGCCCTCAACCCTATCTGGTTACCGTACCTACCGTGTCGCCGGAACATGGGCCTGTAGGCAAACGCACCACTGTTACTGCCGGAGCCACCATGGACAACCAGATTGTGCGCGACGTGCTGAGCCAGACGCTGGAGGCCGCCAAGGTCCTGGGCATCAAAGCTACCTCCCTCTCCACCCTTCAGACTTCGCTTCAGAAACTGCCTCCCATGCAGGTTGGACAATACGGACAACTACAGGAGTGGATCATCGACGGTGACGACCCCAACGATCAGCATCGGCACGTATCCCACCTTTATGGCCTGTATCCTTCCGACCAGATATCACCCTATCGCACCCCTGAACTGTTTAAAGCTGCCGCTACTACATTGAAGCAGCGCGGTGACATGGCAACAGGCTGGAGTCTTGGATGGAAAATCAACTTCTGGGCACGCATGCACGATGGTGATCATGCATACCAAATCATCAAGAACATGTTGAACATGATACCCGATTCCGTAGAATGGGGCGCTCATGGCGGCACCTACCCTAACCTGTTCGATGCACATCCACCCTTCCAGATTGACGGCAACTTCGGCTGCTGCGCCGGCATCTGCGAGATGCTCCTGCAGAGTCACGATGGGGCAGTGGAACTACTGCCTGCCCTGCCCTCGGCATGGAGTGACGGTGAGGTCAAGGGACTGCGTGCCCGTGGCGGTTTCATCGTTGATGTCAAGTGGAAGGACAGCAAGCTGACCGAAGCCAAGATACGTTCCACCATCGGCGGAAATTTACGCGTACGTTACGGTGACCGTATCATCCACGATGCGCCCACAAAATCAGGACAGACGATCACCCTTTAATGAGGCGTATTTTGGGAACACAGAAGGGTCGGTTCCGGTGTGCACTCTAATTCAGAATAAAAGCTTATTCCCCCCGATACTCCAGAATGTCGCCTGGCTGACAATCGAGCGCTTGACAGATGGCCTCCAGGGTGGAGAAACGGATGGCCTTGGCCTTGCCCGTTTTCAGGATGGAGAGATTGGCTTGCGTGATGCCGATCTTCTCCGCCAATTCTTGTGATGATATCTTGCGTTTAGCCATCATCACATCTACATTTACGATGATACTCATAGAGCTCGGTGTTTAGATGGTCAGTTCTTGTTCTTCCTTCAAATCCTTGCCCATAAGGATAATCTGCGAGATAATCATCAGCGTCAGACCAGTGAGGATGTACATGCCGTTACACTCATTCTTGAACACGATATAATAATCAGCTATGTGTAGATTCTGAATAAAATATTGTGTCGTGATGTATGAGATGAGCAGTGTGTAGAGATAGAGAGCAGAAAGAAGAATACCTGCCGTCTCCATATATTTCGACACCTTCGTTACGAAAATCTCCCCTTTTCGAATGTTGCGAATGAGTTTAAACACCAGAACGACAATCCATATTGCAACGATGATGGCAACCAACGCAGAAGAGACGATGAGAATCATGGGGAGGTATGAATGTACGTTGGAAGCAGGGACTTCAAGATTCACCTTCGTCATGTTAATCCGATAAGTCTGACCATTGGATTTAGAAAGAAGAATCTTCTGGTTAGGACTGTTTCTCGGCTCGACGTTTACCTCGTAGCCAATGTATGGATGCCGTTTGGTTACGACTTCACCATTGGCAAGCGTGTCGTTACTCATGAATTCGGGGGCGCTTTCCACCAGCTCCATCTTTTCCTCAGGATCTGAGCTCCAGCTGGCGCTGCTGTAGTGGAAGGTACTTGTGAGTGCCAGAATAATGATTGCTACAACAAATAATGTGCAGTAAATTTTTAGTTTTTTGTTCATAATTGATAATATTTTATTGTTAAACGATAATTAATTTCGGTGCAAAGGTAAATATTTATTTTTAATCTCCAAAGAAAAATGCAATTATTTATCGAAAAACAATAAATTTTTTATTTTTGGCAGAACACAGAAGGGTCTCCGGTGTGCACTCAGCATATTTCCCTTTATGCCTTCAACAATGCGCAGATACTTTCTATCCTTATTATTTCAGCATTTCGTATACGTAATTGTTGACTTCATTAATAGTTACGGTGTTGCCGTCCTTATCTATACCAATGCTGAAGGGAGGAGCGTAGATGTTGAACTTCTCGGCAAGGAGTGCCCACTCCTCGTGTGTCACATAGACGTGCTCGCCTTTGATATTGTTGGCGGTCAGCCATTTTTCTGTAGACTCGCGAGGGCTTTCTTTTTCGTCACAGATATAGATGAAGCGGACAGGTTTGTCTTTCAATCTTTCCACCTTCTCACGTTCCTCCAGCATTTCTGCTCGACAAGGACCGCAATACATTCCCCAGAAGTGAACATAGAGCGCATTACCCTTATATGGTTCGATGATACGCTGGAAGATAGAGTCGCCCTTGGTTATCGGCTTCTGTTCAACAACCTTCAACTCGCGTTGCTTCACATACTGACGATAGCGGTCCAGGGCGTGTTGGGCCACGATGGGATTGCTGATGAGCGGAATGATGGCAGCGAAGTATTCGGCCAAGATGTCAGGGTTGGATCCTTCTTCCAAAAGGTCTTCGCGGAATACATGACGGGAGAGCGCTATCTGCTGCATTAAATCAGTGCCTTTCAGTCCGTAGCGCTCCTGGGCGATGTGTGTAGCTCTGCGGTAGTAGTCGGCTCTGCTCTCCCCAGCCACCTTGGGCGAGAAAGCGATGTCAAACATGATATAGGCTCCTATATAGCTTATAAAGGGCCCTGGCGAAGGGATAACAAACAGCATAGCAGGATTATCCAAAAGCCATTTTTCGCGACTAGCCACGAAATCGTTATATTCGCCAAGCTCACCTTTATTAATATTGTAAAGGCCTCCTGTGGTCATATTGCAACGATAATTTTCCATGATAGCCATGAGGGGCTCGCTCAGCAAATTGGCACATAGTACCTCTTTCTCGAAAGCACTTGTACCAGCGGGTAGGGGCAGACGGTCGCTTTCAATGTCAGCGATTACGCTATCCAACTTCTTTACCATCTGTTTCTTCCAAGCAGGGATTTTATCTCTTGCCAGTCCTTTGATTAATAACTTGTCTTCGCCAAAATAGTGTTTCCGCACTTTCAGCCAGAGTCGGTTGATATTGGCACTCATGGTGTTTCCAACGAATGTCACGCCTTCTTCATCCACTAGTTTTGCATCCTTCGTCATCTCTAAGGTGTCGTCCACAGCCAGGAACATAAAGTCCACGTCCTGCACCTTGATGCTTTGAGAGTATGGCAGAGGAATGCGACTTTCAAACGATCCGTCGGCAGCAACAGGAATCGTGAAAACCTGCGCATCTTCATCAGTAAACGCGTTTTGTATAATTACCGATATGATGTTCCACTCGTCTGCAGGCTTGTTCAGGATACGCCCTTTCAATACAGCTGTTCCACTTTGGAAATGATACTGTTCGATGGCCCTTGCCGAAATAGTAGCGACAATGGCTAAGATTAATGTAACGATAAAGTTCTTGTTCATATAATCATTATGCATGGTTTATTAATTCGCCCGCAAATGTACTGCTTTTTTTTTCGATAAGCAAAATATTAACCAGAAAATGAACACAGAAGGGTTCCGGTGTGCACAGAAGGGTCCGCTGTGCACTTGATTCATTTTAGAGGGAAATGTGCACTATATCGTGTTAAAGTCTGTCATATCAGAACCTCTTTGAAGAATATTTTGTAACTTTGTAACCAAATTCACATAGGATTGTATCATCATGAACGAGAGTTTCGCTATACAGCTCTTTGAGGGCAAGAAAGTTCGCATCGTATGGGATGCAGAACAGGAGAAGTACTATTTCTCTGTAACGGATATAGTGCAGGTCTTGACAGATTCCGTGAATCCGCGTGATTACATAAAGAAGATGCTTAGACGTGACCCAGAACTGAAATCCAAGTGGGGGACAATTTGTCCCCCTGTTGAAATGTTGGCTCCAGATGGCAAGCGACGCAAGACGCAAGCCGCTGATCTTGAAGGCATTTTTAGAATCATCCAGGCCATACCCTCCAAGAAAGCCGAACCTGTGAAGCAATGGCTTGCCGAGTTGGGCAGTATGCGCGTTGACCAAATGATTGACCCGGAACTGACCTTTCAGATGGCCGTCGAGGACTATCGTCGTCAAGGCTACAGCGACCGCTGGATAAACGAGCGCATGCGCTCCATCGAGATGCGCAAAGAGCTGACCGATGAGTGGCATCGTTCCGGCATACATGAGCCTAAGGACTTCGCCATTCTGACAAATGTGCTGACAAAGGCGTGGAGCGGCATGACCACAGGCGAATACAAGCGTTACAAGGGGCTGACCAAGCAGAACCTGCGCGACAACATGACGAATGTGGAACTGGCACTCAACACACTTGCCGAGGTAGCTACCACGGAGTATTCTCGCCAATCTAATCCGCAGTCGATGGCCGAGAGCCAACGTATTGCAAAGGAAGGTGGCGAAGTAGCACGCGAAGCACGCGAGACGATGGAACGCCGTCTTGGCAGAAGCGTTGTTACTTCTGAGCGTGCATCAGACTACATAAGGCCAATTGAGGACAAAGGGCAGAACACTCAGCCCAAGGAGGACGAATAATAACAATTCTATGAACATCATCATCATTGGAGCCACATCAGGCATTGGCAAGGCCACTTCGCAGCCGTTGCAACCCTTGTTGCCGCCATAGGACAAAACAAACATTCTCTGTATGGAAATCATATTAGCGCCCCTCAAGAGGCGCTATTTTTCTACATTAATGGGGGGGCAGATGTGAGATTTGACGACAGAGGAAACGGTTCCAATGGGCATAAATCAGCAGCGACGAATGAGGCGAGGAGTATAAATAAAGTTAAAACAACGGGGTTATGTGCGCTTTATAATAAGATTATAATTATCTTTGCATAAAGTTATGAATTACTTTGAATGAGAATGTTATGATGATACGCAATCCTTTTATCACGAACGGATACCTCTCTCCGCACTATTTCTGTGACCGTGTGGAAGAAACCGAGTTACTGACAAGAATGGTAACCAATGGTAACAACGTTGCCCTCATATCGCCTCGTCGCCTTGGGAAGACAGGGCTGATACATCACTGTTTTCAGCAAGAAGGAGTAAAAGACCATTATTACACGTTCATAGTGGACATCTACGCCACTAAGAACCTGCAAGAGTTTGTATATGAACTGGGGAAGACTGTTCTTGGCGTGCTGAAATCAAGAGGTCGCAAGACATGGGAAAAGTTTCTGAACACGATGGGTTCACTTCGTGGCAATATCTCATTCGACATTAACGGTAATCCGGAGTGGGGATTAGGTGTGGGCGATATAAAATTGCCAGAGTTTACCCTGGATGAGATATTTACATATTTGGAGCAGGCTGACAAACCGTGTATTGTAGCTATCGATGAGTTCCAAGTTGTTGCCGACTATCCTGACCAGAATGTTGAAGCCGTTCTCCGTACCAGGATTCAGAGATGTAAGAATGCATGGTTCATCTATTCAGGTTCGCAACGTCACATGATGTCTGAGATATTCGTATCCCCGTCTCGCCCATTCTATCAAAGCACGAGCCTGATGTCTATCGAACCTATTGACTGTGAAAAATATGTAGAGTTTGCGCAGGGCTTATTCAGGGAGTACGGGAAAGAGATAACTCGAGACGCCATTATTGCTGTCTATCAGCGCTATGAAGGAGTCACCTGGTATATGCAGTCAGTTCTGAATGCATTGTTTACATTAACAGAGTCGGGAGCATCATGCACGGAGGAAATGATAGAACCTGCCATTCAGCAGATTATAAATCAGCAGAGCTTTGCTTATAAAGCACTACTCTTCCAATTGCCGTCAAAGCAGAAGGAAGTTCTGATGGCCATCTGCAAGGAGGGCAAGGCTGCCAATCTGACCTCCCGTCCGTTCCTGCAGCGCTATAATCTCACGGCCAGTATGGTGCAGGGAGCTGTCAAAGGACTCTTGGAAAAGGACTTCGTCACTCACGACGTAGGTATCTACACACTTTACGATCAATTCTTTGCACAATGGCTATTGCAGCAGTAGTCAGCAACCCTGCTAATGCTCTGCGGGGACGTGCAATTGAACAAATTCCTAAAGTGTTAAAAAACGTGACTCTATTAACAAAACACATGTTTTCGCTTGTGTAGTACACGTAAAACGAGTGTCTTTGCAACCGGCATTAACTTAATGGCCATTAAATTAATGTGAATCCTGCGATACAAGGACCGAGACAAGGTGTTAGGCATACTCCGTGACGCAGATAGGCTTGTCAATGGAGGATATGTAAGATACAGTAATTCTTTATTATTACTGCGCAGTAGGCTTCGAAGATCCATGTGCGATACCAAAGAAAGATTTAAATGTAACAGACTCAAATGGAAATACAAAATATACTTTTACAATGGAAAAAGCATTAATCAGATGAAATTTGCTTTACTATTGATGAGTGCGTTGATGTTTTTCTGTAACGTTAATGCACAGGTAGCCGCTTCACAATTAGTAGGGACA
>JAEEGK010004277.1_pt1 | contig 35149 bp, 20 predicted proteins | sample 8958771 | NCBI WGS metagenome assembly JAEEGK01 (sample SAMN16246547, study PRJNA631951) | gut metagenome | biome: gut microbiome; feature: rumen; material: SC-attached | host: Bos | place: Iran: Karaj | collected 2018-10 | reverse complement strand
TCCCCAATCCCCAATCCCCAATCCCCAATTATTCTTTTGTTAATTAAAGAAAATTAAATAATTATATAAATAAAAATGAATAATAAAATAAAAAATTTTTTAATATTTAAACTTTATTTGAAAAAATTATAATTTAAAAATAAAGGTAAAATTAAAAAAAATAAATGATTTAAATAAAATTTTAAAGCATAAAAAAAAATATTAAAAAACCAAAGAACATAGAAACCAATTTAAAAAGAAAAAAATTCTTACTTCTTATTATTTTTATCAAGAAAATATTTACTAACAAGTATCTTTGCTCCATTTTGTTGAATTTTAGAACATCTAAAAAAACCATAAGTATTAGTAAAAGCAAATATACATAAAATAAAACAAATAGAACTCCAAACAAAATTTAATCTAATTAATTCCCAAATAAATAATATAATCCAAATAATATTATAAACATATAAAGAAGTCCAAAAAGTAACTCTATCAGCATTAGTTTCTTTAATTTCATTTTTACTTTCAAAAACCCAAATTTCTTGATTAGTTTCAATTTTTAATAAATTATACCATCTTAAACCTACTAAAAGTCTTCCAGTTATATTTTTTGTCATCCAAAAATCTGAAGCTCCTAATAATATTACTATTATCATTATTAATGCATCATTTGATGTAAATATTGATAATATTATAAATGATATTATTGATGATAATTTTAAAATTACTGATATTAATGATATTGTTGGATGAGAAGATTTTTCATAAAAATTTGTTATTGTTACTTCTTCATTTGGTTTTAATATTTTTGGTTGTTTTTTTATTTGTATATTGTTTTCTTGTGACCTATCGTTGTTTACATCAATTTTATCTATCCCATAATCTTCATCCATTTTTTTAAATAGTAATTTTAGAGTAAATTTGGTTTATTCTTTTTTTTAATTTTTTTAAAAAGTAAATATTATCACCATAAAACAAAAAATTTTGATAACAGATATCATCTTTAATAAAAGATATATAAAAAGGTTATTGATAATAATAACAAGAAAAATCAAATCACTAAAAGAAAATTTATCTTGCATAGAGATATACAAGAAATTCAGAAGACTTAAAAAAGAATAAAAAATTGAACAAAATTATTGATGAAATAGAATTTATAAATTAAAAAAAAAATAAATGTAAATAAAATGATAATAAATAAAGTCAGTATTAGTGAATAACTATAACAAGAGCTCAAAAAGTATTTTTTTTAATAATATTAAATGAAATTCAAAAAAAATTTTTTAGTAAATCAATAATTAATACAAATAAAAATTATATCTGCTGAAAATACTTTTTTTATTATTATTAGAAAATAAATTTGTTTTTTCAGTTTTAAGAAAAACAATAAAAAGTTTAATGGGCCCTATAACACACACTTAAAAAATTTAAAAAATATTACTTGAAATTAAATAAAATTAAAATAAAAAATTAAATATTTTTAATTTTTATTATGTATTTAAAATACAGTAATTAATTTTTTTATTTATTTTTTGAAAAAAAGACATTAGAAATGAAGTCTAAATTTATTCTTCGAATTGCAAAATTGATTTTAATAAAAAAAACCATAAATGTCCTTAAATCGCTTTATATCTTAATGAAAATAATAAATTCTCGAAAAACTTTATCAAGTAAAATAAAAAAGATTCAAAAAGGAAATAAAACAAGAAAAATAATAAAGCCATATAGATTAGTGCAATCTCTTTTAAAAAAAAGAATAACAGCATCAAATAGAATAAAAGAAGCATTTAAAGCAATGTTATTTAGAAAAAAGGTTAAAAATTTATTAAATAAATTGGAAGAATATTATATTATTTATTCTTCAATTGACTGTAAATTATTAATATTTATTGTTAAATATGAAAATGGTTTGGAAGAAAATTTATTTTTTGATTATTCAGATATTTTAAAATGTCATGTTTTATTTATTTCCAAATCAGAAAATAATCTAAGTAATAAAAGATTAAAAGGTTTCTTTATGACTGATTCAGAAACACATTTATTAGATAATAATTATCCAATTGAAGAAGATATGAATATAATTGATATTCCAAATATTTTAAGTTTATATAGAGAACTTGATTTTGATAAAAGAGATATTGGGAAGAAATTTTTATTAAAACATAAAACTATTTATTCACCTTTTAGAAGAAGAAATAAAAGTCATTTGTTAATGCAAAATTTGCCTAGAAAAAATAATGGAAGTAGACTAAATTACGCATCAAGTACGAGTTTAAATGTTTATAAATCGATTTTAAAACCTACTAGAAGTTTTTATAATTACAAAGACAATAGGAAAAAAAGTATTATTTCATTCGGTTCTATTGAAATAATGGCTTCATAAAATTTAAGATTTAAAATAAAATATATTTTAACTTTCTCATAGTTAAAAAATATATATATCTATATATATGTTGGTTGGTATTAATAGTTATTTGTTAATTGAGTTATTAAATTAGTTAATTTTATTAGTGACTTAAAAAATTTTATTTGTATCATTTCTAATACTTTATTTTTATAAATGTAAATATAATCATTTAAAAGATTTTTTTAAAAAATAAAATTACAAAATTAGAAATAATGGGATAAAACATATTAAATAATTCATTGATATTAATTGAATATAGAAAAAATAATAATAGATTTCTATATGAAAAGGAAGAATAGATTTAATATATAAAAAAACCCCTTCTTTAAGAATCAGATTTCAACAATGAAAATATTATCTTTTTATACATTTTCTAATATATTTTCCTGCACAATTTTATCAAAGATTTATAATAAATTTATAGCAAATTTAATAACATCATTCAAAGATTTTAATATATATTATTCTTTTTAGAATTATTAAAGGTAAGTCATGATTCAGACTTTACAAATATAATATAACAGGAGAAAACAAATAAAATTTTATTTAATATTTATTATTTCAATTAGTTCAAAATGGAATAATGAACAAAAGATATAAATTAAAACATTAACCTATTTTCAATAATGAATTCCAGAATTTATGTATCCAGAATAGTAGTTTGTCATAAAAAAATTCTTATTTTTATAGTTTAGGTTTATACATTTTATATCAATTCAAAAATAACTTTTGTTGGAAAATAATCAAAAGGTTTAAGAGAATTAATTTGAAAAAAGTTCTTATGTGTAAAAGTTATCATGAAAGTGATAAATTATGTTCTTTCATAAATTATTTTTTGAAAGAATTAGATTTAATAAAGGTACAAAAAAAATAGTAAATAAGAAGATATGGTTTGCAAATTAAATTTTGAATAACAAAAAGTTATTTTAGAAAAAAAATTAGATTGTAATAACATTTCGAGAATTATGAAAGTTTATTTTTTTAAACAAAAATTTTTTTAAGTTTATATTTTACCAATAAAAATATTATTTGTATAAAAAATATATTTGAAATAATAATGTTATTGTTTCAAAAAGAATAAATAAAATTTTAATTCAGGAAAATAAAAAAATTATATAATTACCTTTATAAATATTTCTATAAAGGAAACAAAAATATGAGAATTCATTCAAACTATAAAAAATCAAAAATTTTTCTAAAAAGAAAATATGATAATATTTGATAAATGTTGTTTAACTTCAAGAAGCTTAGAAAATCTATAAATTAAATTCGACTGAAAATAGAGAATCACTATTAATTAATTAAATTTTTAAAAATTTAAAAATATTCTCTATATCATTTCAATAATATAAAAAAAATGAAAATTTAATACCGATATATTATTATGAGGCAAAAAATCACATTAAAAAAGTGAAAGGAAATTCCTTTATCATCATAAATTAATATGAAATAAATAAAATATAACTTATATTTAATTAAAAAAAAAAAAATTGTTTTTTCCATGAGATATATCAAATCAATTATTTATTTATATACCATACTTAATAAAAAAATTTAATTTTCATAAATTTTAAAAACAATATTTATTTAAATTTTGTTGATAAAAAAGAATATAAGGATGAGATTGTAATACTTCATTTTCATTAACTAATCTTACATTAATATCATCAAAACAATACCAATTATTATTTGGGTTTTTAACATATGTTAAATAATGACCTGAATTTGTTGAATAACCTTCATGAATTAAAGCAGCAGCTAAAGTATAATTTGTATTTATTACCTTATTAGTACAAAATTTATTAAAATTATAATCTATTTTAAAATCAATATGTTTTTTTACTTTTCTTCTATTATTGTCAAATCTTTTTAAATGAAAGATTAAAATTTTAGGTAAATGAGAAAAAATTATTTGTCTTTTTGAATCACATTTTATTTTACATTTATCACAAAAATATTGATTTTCTCCTATTAATTTTTCATCTTGACAATAATGTTCAATTGATTCTATTAATGAAAAACTATTTAATATACTTAAACTAATATTTAAAAAAGTATCACTTGTATTTGAAAATGTTTTACATTTCCCACATTGAACTTTTGATATTATTTTTCCACTAAATATTTTTGATATTAAATTATTTTCTAATACAATATTATTATAATAATTTGTTAATAAACTAATTCCAAACTTTATACAAGATTGTTCGAAATATGATAATAAAAATAATAATAATTCATGAGCATCTTCTTGTTTTCCTTTATTAAAATCTGGAAAAATTAATTTCATATTGTTTATCATCTTTACAGGTGAAATATATTTTTCTTTTGTATTTTTTGTTAAATCAATTAATTTTGAAAATTCACATAAAAAACAAAAATTTTTATTATTATTATTATTATTTAAATGTTTATGCTCATTAATTAAGAAATAATTTTTTAAAGGTGTACAATGTAAAAAACATTGTAGAACACTATTTATAAAACAAGTATTCCCTAAATTTTTAAATCCAATTAATTGAAAATAACCTGAATTATATTCCATTAAATGATTAATGTATGAATCTGTAATCAAAAGAGGATTTAAATTATTTTCGTTTTTCAAACAAATTTTTTTTCTTTTATTAACCATCAATCTATTTTCTAAGTCATTTTCGTATTCTATATATCTTTTATGTCTTAGAAAATAATTATTATCTGACATTGATAAAATTGGTATTTGAGATGAAGTAAATTTACTTCTTGTTTCCATTTCGTTTCAAAATATATATTTATTATCATTTGATTAACCTTTATATAACCCTAAATTTTTATTATTTTTTTTCTACTAATTTTAATATAATATTGAAACTTTAAATTCTATAATATATTTAAATCAGTGTAGAAATAGATTTTAATAAAAAGAAAAAAGAAATGTTTATATTTATTCTTTTTAAAAATTATTTTTTGCATTTTTAACATTTTATAATGTTTTGAAAAATTTATTATACAAATTATAATCATATATAAATAAATATACATTTTCAAATTACACTTTTTCATTATGTTCTTCCAAAGATAAAGGAGAATCACTACAAATGGAATTCATTCTTTTTCTATCTTTTATTCTTATCATTAATGGCCTAATTTCTCCTAAAGTTTGAATAGCACTTATTCTTTTTCTTCTATTGTTTTCAACTTTACATTTAATTATTATTAACATTATAATTAAAATTCCAAAAATTGGGATAAAAATTACAAGAAGTCCCTTTATCATTTCTAAGATATTATTACTATTAATTAATGATTCAACACTTAATTCACTTCCTAAAATATTTGGAATTGTCATTGTAATTTCTTCATTTGAAAAATTATTTGTTTTAAATTTTAAAACTTCAATTTCAGGAATTTTATTTTTAATGTTAATCTCTTTATCACATTTTTGATTATTATCATTTAATTCATTATTTAAAATATCATATTGAATATTTTCATTATTAAAATAAGTTTTAGTTAATAATTTACTATTTAACAAATTTAAATTGTTATAAACATAATTTCCATGAATTAGAAAAGTTAAAATATCTTTAAATAACCAAAAGCAATTTTTTTCTTTTTTATCAATAGATAATTGATAATCATCTATACAGAAAGAATCAGTAAAAATTGCAATTCTTCCAAAATTTTCATTAAATTTATTTTCATATAATCCTAAAATTGCTCTTGATAATTTAGTTTCTGCTTTATTAGAAATAAATTGCTCATCATTAGAAAATACTCCTCCAAATAAAATACCATTTTCAGGAAAGAGTCCAATTGAAGATGCTGAATTAATTTCTACTTTTTTATTTGAAATATAAAATTCTCCTGATATACTATCTTTTGTCAAACCAATATTATAATTTAATAAAAAAGAATTTAAATTTGATAAATTTGCTCCTTCTTTTAATATTTTTGATTTTATTTTTTGATTTGGATAATTTAAATTTGATGATATTAAAATGTTATTCCATTCTGATATAATAAAAATTGATAATTTATGATTTTCATAATAATACTTTAATTTATTTATTTCATTTAAAGACATTTTTTTTTCTGTATCTATTATTAATAAAACTGAATATTCTTGTAAGTTTAGACATGAAAGTGGTTCATTCGTTTCTTCAATATAATATTCTTCATTTTCTAAAATATATTGTTTTAATGAATAAAAATTAGTGTCCATATTTTCATATGTCCAATCATATTCAAAATAATTATTTAATAAATAATCTTTTGCAATTGGACCATCAAAAGGATAAATTAATTGATGATAATGATCAAATAGTATTCTATAATATTTTAAAGGTTTAGGAATGAAATCAAAAGAATAATATAAATTAAATAAATGTGTGTTATTAGAATCTAAAAATTTAATGTTCCAATTTATTGTTTGTTTATAAAAATTACATTGTGGATTATCACTTGGAATTATTTTAATATTTAATAAAAAAATTAAAGATATATTTTCAATATTTTCTATTTTTAATTTAATACAATTATTAGTAATTATATCAGATAAATCATCTTTTTTATTTTTTTTCTTTATTACAGAAATTTCAAATTTATATGGTAATTTAATATTATTATAATCTTTTTTATCCATAAAATTTAACACAATCAAAGGAACATTAACTGGTTGTTTGGTAGAATAAATTTCCATATTATAACTATAATTATCAAAATATCTTTGATTATTCATATTATAATTTTTAAAATAATCATAATTAAACAATTTCATTTTTTCCAAAAACAAACTTTTATAATCAAAATTTAAAATACCAAATAAACCTTGTGGATTAAACAATCCAGAGAATCTTTCAAATTGATTAACTTCAGGTAATTCAATATTTGACACTCTAATAATTTCAATTAATTTAGCATTATTCCAAAAATTAATATTATTATAATCCATAGACAAAAATAAAGCAATAAAAGAAGATACTATTGCAGAAGAAACACTACTTCCATTTTTAATAACATATTTATCATTATTATTATTATCTTCTTTATGTGAAAATCCAATAATATTTTCTCCTAAAGACCAAGTATTTGGTTTGGGTATAATTAAATTTTTATTAAACATTGCAGGACCTCTAGAAGTAAATTTATATATAGTAAAAATTTCTTTAGAAACTCCTCCAACAGTAATAATATTAATATTATTTCCTGGAAAAGAAATTGAGCCAAAACTAGGTCCTTCATTTCCGCTTGATGATATTATTATTATATTTTTATTTATTATTTCCTTTATTAATAATATTATTTTTTCATCATTAAAATTTATCCCTCCAAATGACATATTTAATATATTTATTCCATCATTTAAAACTTCATTTAATGCATTTATTATCCAATTTGTATTTGTATCTCCGTCCTTATTAAATATTTTATACATATATAAACTTATTTTTGGACTTATTCCAAGTTCTTCTGAACATATTATTGAAGAAAGATATGTTCCATGTCCTATATAATCTATATCAAATTTATCGTCAGAAAAATTTTTGGATTTTTTTAAATTACAATTTAAATGTTTATTGTTTATTCCTGAATCCATTATTGCAAGTTTTATATTTTCACCTTTAAATCCTTTTGACCAAAATAAATATTTTGTTGATAAATATTTGTTGATTAATTCATTTTTTTGTGAACGCATTATATCATCTTGGAGAAAATAATTATTTTCTGCTATAAATCGTATTTTTGAGTGAATAATTTTTAATTTGGAATAATTGAATAAAATAGCAAATATAAAAAATAAAAAGTAACTTTTACATACTTTAATAATCATATATTTTTTAATTTTAAAAAAAATAAAAATAAATTTAAAAAACCTAATAAATAGATAGAAAATGGAAAATCACATTTTACAAAACAAAGACAACAACATATCTCAAAGTATAAACATGGACAATAATAATAATAACCAAACTAATGAATCTGAGAAAAAAAAAATATTACAATCAATAATAAATAGGTCATTAAAATGTTCAAATCAAACAATACAAAAAACAGGAGGTTTTATAGAAAGTATTGTATCACAAAATAAAGAAAGATTAAAAGAGTTATGTTCATATGGTTTACCAGATGATTTACCTATATTACGGTCTTTAATTTGGAAAATAAATTTTGATTATTTACCTATAAATAGTGAAGAATGGTCAAATGTTTTAAAAACACAAAGAAATTTATATGAATATTATAAAGAACAATTTTCAATTAGATTAAAAGAAGAAATTAAATTATTAGAAAATTTCAATGAAAAATCTTTGGAAGAAAAAAAAGAATTAGAAAAAAAAACAAATAAAATTTTATTAGAAGAAATAAAAAAAGATATGAATAGAACACATACTCAATTATCTTTTTTTTTTCAGCCAACAGATTCTCATAGTATTTTGTCTCCAGAAAAAATAAAAACAATGATGGAAAATAGAAGAAATTGTACAATGAAAGATATAAATGATACATATAATAATAATAATATAGAAACAAATGCAGATGTAGTTTCAAGAATATTATTTATATATGCTAAATTTTCACCAGATATAAATTATGTTCAAGGAATGAATGAAATAATTGCTCCAATATATTATTGTTATTCTTTTGATAAAATATATATTGAAAATGAATGTAATATTGAGGCTGATACTTTTTGGTCTTTTTATAATTTAATGAATAAAATAAAAAGTGTTTTTATTAGAGAAGATGATAGATGTGATAAAGGAGTTTTTGGTAAATCTAATAAATTAAAAGAATTAGTTAAAATTGTTGATAAAGATATTTATTCACATTTTTTAAAACATAAATTAGATTATTCTTTATTTGCTTTTAGATGGTTTATTTTATTTTTTAGTCAAGATTTTTTAATGATAGATATTTTGAGATTATGGGATTATTTATTCTGTGAAGATAATAAATTTAAAAATACTTATTATATTTCTTTAGCTATTATGCTTATGAAAAAGGATGCTATTTTAATTTATGATTTACCAGCTATTCTTGAAGAATTACAAAGATTAGATGGAATTGATGTTGAAATGCTTATTTTAAATGCTAAAAGAATTGAAGAAAAATTTGGGGAAAAATGTAATGAAATTATTCTAAATGCCTAATTTTTTTATTGGAGAAATATTATAAATAATGATTTTTATAATTATTTTAATTAAAAGGATTATTTTGTTTTTAAATTTATTTTTATTTTGAATACTTTATTTTATTTTTAAATAAAAATATTGTTTATTTCAATTTTGTAAATATAATACATTCCCTTGCTCGGCTGCTTTGGTATACCATTGAACAGCTTTAGTAAAATCTTGATCAACGCCTCTAACAAGTTAATAAGCCGCCTCGAGTTCTGTTTGGTCTCTAGCATATCCCTGTTCTGCTGCTTTTAAAAATTCATTTGACAGCGATAGTGTCATCTTTATCAACACTTTTACCAAGATAGTAACAGAATGCTAAGAAGTATTGGGCTTCTGCGAATCCCTGATTAGCAAATTTTGTAAACCATTCAACAGCTTTAGTATAATTCTATTATTCTTATTTTTTTCAACATTAAGTTCTAAAATTGTTAGGATAAAAATATTTATTTGTAAAAATTTATTATTCAACAAAAATCTATCAAAACAATATTTTTGATTTATAAAATAATTAAAGAAAAATTTATATCCCAAAAAAATCTGATAAAAATTTTTAAATTAATTTTGTTAAATATCAATTTTACATAAGTTAATAATATCACTTATTTAAACATCATTATAAAAAATACCTAAAAAAAAAGGAATGAGTCATTAAATAATATTTATGTAATTTTCTATTTGAAAATTATTTCAAACATATTTCTTTTTTTAAGGAAAAAAATCAATATTAAAAAATAAAATTTTTATTTCTGGTTAAATAATGGTTTAAAATTTAAGTAAAATTAATTTAAAATATTAATTAATTTATATTTTGATAATATATTATTTATAAAATCTTTTTAAAATAAATTTTATTTGTTATTTCCTATTTTTTAAGAAATCAATTCTTTTCTTGATCATCTTTATTAATTAAAAGTGCTTCAATACTCTCCCTACTACTAGGATAATTATCTTTCATAATTTCAAAACATACAAATCCAATTCCAAGAATAAAAAAAATAAAAGCAAATAAATGACCTGGATTAGTTAATTGATAATATTTAGTTATAAAAATTTGATTAATGAAGAATTTAAAAAATAATCTCATAGAACAACATATTCCAATTACTAATGCAGAACATTTATTAATGAAAAAAGGAGTAATAAATAATAATATTATATTTAAAATAACTAAACCTATATAAAAAATAAGGTAATTAATTGGAAAAATTTTTGTTGATGAATTAATATAATTAAATTCTTTTTTATAAATGGTAATTATCAAACAAAAAAGAAAAGAATAAAGTCCAATATGAGGAAGAGAATTAATTATTTCTTTTCTTTCATTTAGATAATTTTCCATTAAAATATATATTAAAGATGTTGATAACCCAGATAAAAAAGCTAAAAAATTATTTCTATGATCAGAATAATAAAATGTAAATCTAAATGGATCATTTAAATTTTTTTTAATTTCAAAAAAAGAACTAATAAACTGGATAATATTTGCTAATAATGCAAAAAATATTCCAATGAAATATAATTGAGGTAATTGATATAATTTATTTCTAAATTTATATAAATTGTAACATACTAATATAATAAAAGTCCAAAAATTTGCTATACTTGGAAATTGAAAAGTATTTCTAGTAAAACCATAATAATAAATATAATTTTTTATACAATATAAGAAAGATATGAATACATAAATAAATTTAAATTTAGTATATTTGAATGTGGCAAATATCGATGAGAATATAAAATAAAAAAAAAATTCAATTGTACTTATTATCATTTTTAATTTATTCCAATTTATATATTTTTCTAATAATGTATTTGCAATTGAAACTTCACATTGAGAAAAAAAAGAAATAAAAATTCCAAGTATTATCATTATTACTGTTTGATAGGAAGGAGTATTCATTTTTTTCTTTTGTTTTTTTCTTTCATTATTTTTAATTTTTTCTATAAAAGATTCAATTTGTTCTTGATTAATATTTTCTTCCATTTAATATATTTTATTCCTTAATTGAATTAATTTAATGAGTTAAATTTATTCATTTATAAATCTCATTTTATAAAAAATAAAAAAAATGAAAGGGAAACTTACAAAATTAAGAAATGAAAAAAAATCAAATAAAATAAATAAAATTGCTCAAACCTATAATAAAGATTTAAAATTAAAAAATAAACCAAATTACAATCCTTTAAATACAGATACACAAAATAAAAATATTCAATTAAAATCCCCAAATCAAAATGTAAATATACCAAGAACAAATTATCAGAATTTATATGCTGAAGATACAGAATATGAAATAGAATCAGTATCAAAATATATTCAAGATTCTCAAACAAATAAAAATTCTAAACAACCAACTTACATAGAACAATTAGAAACTAAAATTCAAGAACAAGCAAAAAGATTAAATGATTTATATAAATATAAAATTTTATGTGAAAAAAGAATAAAAGATTTAAATCCTAATGAAGAATTTCCTGTTAGTGAAGAAAGTATAAAAAATCAAAGTAAAAAATCTTCTGTTAAAGATGAAAATGAAAATAAATATGATGAATTATTAGAAAAGCATAAAAAATTACAAAAAAATTATAATGAACTAAAAGAAATTAATTCAGAACAAACTGATAGAAGTAATAAAAGTAATGTAAGTATAGAAAAATATAAATTATTAAAAGAAAAATATAAACAATTAAAAAATGAAAATGATAAAATTATTAATTTACTTCAACAAGAAACAAATGCAACTGAAGAACAAAAAAATATTATTTCAATGTTACAACAAACAATTGATAGTGAGTTATTAAAAAATGGGACAATAAATCAGTATATTACTCCAGAAAATCTAATTGATTTTATAAAATTAAAAAATGAAGCTGATGAATATAGAAAAGAATTAGTTCTTTCTCAGGCAATGGTAAATTCTCTTAAATATGAAATTGAACAATTTAATAAAGAAAAAGAAGATTCAGATAAAAAAAGAAAAAAATCTATTGAAAGTTATGATATTGAAAATAATAATAATACAAATAATAGATTAAATACTTTTGATGATTATAATAATTTTGAAAATAATATGAAATTCAGAAGTAATAGTCAAAATAGATTTAATATTGATAATTTAAGGAAAAATATTCATTCTTTGGATTTTAGTGAAGAAGGAAGTAATACTGATAATAATTTCAATGATATTTATTCTCAAAACGAAAACAATTCAAACAGAAATTATTTAAATGAAAATATCTCTCTTAAAACTACCATTAATAAACAAAATCAAACTATTTCAGATTTATTAAAAAGTAATTCTGAATTAAAACAATTAGTTAATGAAGCTGTATATAAGTTAAATGAGGGTTTAAGTCTAAATAATAATGCAAGGGATAAAATGAAAAATTTAGAATTAGAAATTGAATTAAAAAAAACTGAATTAGGGCAATATGAAGAAAAATTCACTTATTTTAATGATTATATTTCAAATATAAAATCATTGTTTTCAAATTTACAAAATAATTTAAATAATTATGTAGAAATATTTAATAAAATGGCAAATGAAGATTTAAATTCTTTATTGACAAAAAGTTTTAGTGACAATATTTTAGTTTTAAAAAATAAAATCAAAAATATTCAACCTATTCAAAAATATAATTTAGAATATGATAAAGAATCAAAAATAATTCAAGGAGTAATTGATGCTTTAACAATTATTAATAATGAGTTTGTAAATATTTACGAAAAAGTGTTTGAATCAAAAGGTTTTTGTAAAGAATCTAATCAAAAATTAGAGGAATTACAAAAAGAAATCAATTCCAGAGATTTAAATTTAGAAAATCAAAAAGAAAATATTGAATGTATGAATAAACAATTAAATAATAAAATTAAAGAAAACTTAAGAATTAAAGAAGACTATGACAGTTTAGTTAATAATAACTCAAGATTAAGCTTTGAAAATAACAAACTTATAAAAGATATTGATTCATTAAATAATTATATTAATAAAAATTTAGATTTATTATATATTATATGTAAAATTAGTCAAATCACAGATGGAAAATTAAATAAAATATTAAAAGAAGCAATTAATATTAATGAAACAATAATTAAATTAAAAGATGAAAAAAACCAAGCTTTAAAGCAAAGTAATATTTGTAATTATCCTCCAAATACTTTAAATCAAATAATTAATGAATTTGATAGAAAAATAAACGAAAATGAAATTCATTTAGATGAATTAAAAAGGGATTTAAATTTATTATTTAATATGTATAATTCATATGGAAATAGAGATTTAAGATATTCTCCTAATATTCCTTCAGAACAAAATATATTAAAATCAGAACATAATATTCATAAACCTCAAATAACTAATTCAAGTGATTTTTCAAACAAAAGAACAAAAGCTGATACAAATTTATTAAGTAATACTGATTTAAATACTTATCAAAATACAAATAGTAATCAAATGAGAAATTATGAGAATTTTACAAATAGTAATAATTCAAATAATAATTTAAATTATAAATATGGAAATAAAAATGAAGATTTTCAAAAATTTATTGAAACAAATTCTAATTCTAATTTAACTAATTCTCTTTCTAATAATTCTGAATTACCTGAAAATATAAGAAAAAAAGTAACTTATCAAGTAATGAATACTAGTCCCCATTAATTTTTTTTATTTAAACTAATTTTTATTTTAGAAATGTATTTATAATTAAAATTTTTTAATGATTAATTTATACTATATTATTTTAACAAACATTTTACCTCTTTATAAAGAAAATTCATAGAAAATGAATTCTTTAATCTTTTTAAGAATTGAATAACTTTTTACATTTAAAAAACTATTTTTAAAACTAATTTTAAAAATTATAGTATTTGTCAACAATGAAAGTATTTTCATCTTTTTTATGACATAACGAATAAGGATAATAATTTATAAATACATTATAATATTTAATAGGAATTTCAATATCAGCTCTTAAATCTAAAGAATCATTTTGAATATAAAAGAAATTTTGTTTACATAAATTTATATTATTATTTGAAAAAATGTTAATACCATTTTTTCTTTGAATATATTTAATTAAATCTTTTTTTCCTTGTGTTTTAGCATATACAAGTTGACATCTTTTTCCACTATTAAAGTGGTTCCATTTTTTATTATTAAACTCAGAAAAAAAATATAGAATATGAATTGAATTTGTAAAATTTATAAATCCAAATCCTAAATTCGAATTATTTGATATATCTAACGGGAGATATAATATATCAAATTTTTCGGAAAATTTATTATTTATTTCATTCATTAATAAATTTAAATTATATCTATTCGGTATATGTCTTATCATTATTGTTGTTCTTTTATCTTTTAATTTCAAAACATTATCTAAATGAATTATATATTTCGGTGAATCTAAATTTTCTTTATTATTATTATAATTGAAAGGAAATTTTTCAAATTCTTTTTCGAAATTATTTGAATAACCATTAATATAATTAATATTAAAGTTATTTATATAATTATTTTTTTTATTGAAAATTAAATTAGGAGAATTTGATGTACCAGAAAAAGAATTATTTAAATAATCCATTTGGAAAGAATGAAATAAATTATTATTATAGTTCATTATTTTATTATTTGAATAACTATTGAAACTATTATTTGATGAATTATAATTATTAGAAAAACCTAAATTAGAATAATTATTGGGAATATTTAAAAGTGGAGACGATCTATTTGAAAAAGATGAATTTGATATATCTGAATTATATGAATTATTAATTTCTTCACCTTCTGAGAAATTCAATGAATTTTCATTATTATTTTTTTCATTTAAATCTTCTATTTTCATATCTATTAAAGCTTTAGAAATTTCTTTATTTATTTCTTCAAAATCATTATCTTTATTTTCAATTTCATTTTTATTTTGATAGAAGTTATGATTGCCTATTATCATTTTTATAAATAATAAAACATATTTTTATTTTTATTAATAATGTTTATTACTCATAAAACGATTAAAATATAGTGATTGATTATTTTTTAATGATTTAATAGAGAAAAAAAATTAATTACAATTAAAGTAAATTTTTAATGAATTAACTCGATTAAAAATAAAAGAATAATAATATGTCAAATTTTAATAATTTAAATCAAAATCAAAAAATTACCGGGAATTATTATTTTCAGTTAATATCAGAAGAAAAAGTAGATGAATGTATTACTATTTTTTCAAACCCTATTAATAAATGTTGGGAATTTATTGATGATAATGGATTTACAGCACTTCATAGAAGTTGCATAATAAATAATTTAAAATTAACTGAAATAATTATTAAAAAAACAAGAGAAAGCATATCTTCTACTGATTTTATGAATTATATTAATAAACAAAATAATAAAGGTTTTACTCCTCTTCATTATGCAGCATACAAAGGAAATATGAAAATTATATTATTGCTTTTAAAAAATAATGCTGATATAAAAATAAGAAATAAATCAGGTTTAAATATGATTCATATTGCATCACAAGCAAATAAAAGTACTCCAATATATTATTTAAATCAAACTTATGGATTTGATTTAATGGACAGAGATAAAAATGGCAATACACCTCTTCATTGGGCTTGCTATTTTAACAGTGAAAAAGTTATTAATTTTTTACTTTGCTATAATTATATTAATGTTAATTGTCAAAATCAAGAAGGTTTAACTCCTCTTCATTTAAGTGTTAGCACTAAAAACATTAGAGTTATTAAAAAATTATTAATCAGAGGAAGCGATATTAGTATTAAAGATAATAAAGGTGAAAATTCTTTAGATTTATCTTTGAGATTAAAGGATAAAGAGATTTTCGATATATTAAATTCAACAAAAAATAAAAATAAAAAAATTGTATTTAATCCTTATACAATTATTATTTTTTATGCTTATCAAATTATTATTCCCATTATAATAATATTTATAAATATTCCTTTTATTAATAATAATCTAAACACACTTATAAGGTTTGTTATGTGGTATTTTTTCTTTTATGGTATATTATATTATTTTATTAAAAAAGATCCAGGAAATGTTAAAAATTATACAAATAATTTTTTTCCTTTATTAAATTTAATTGAAGATTATGATATTAATATTAATGATTATTGTCCAATATGTGAAATTAAACATTCAGGAAGATCTAAGCATTGTTTCATTTGTAACACTTGTATTGATAATTTTGACCATCATTGTATTTGGATGGGGAAATGTGTTGGAAAAAATAATAATCATTTATTTTATTTCATTCAATTTTTAATGATTTTTGAATTTATTTATAATAGTATAATATGCTTAGAAAGCTTATTTAATAATAAAATTTATTCTTCAAATTTTAAAGGGATTTATTATATTATAAAAGACAAAAAAAATTATGAAGAAGATAAAGAAAATGTGTTTTTATATTTTAATAATAAGTTATTATGGCCTAAATATATTACCTCTTTATTCATTTTTATTATTGGAATATTTGGTTCTTATATTATATATCCTTTAATTAAATTTTATATTAATGAATTAAAAAGGCAAAAAGAAGAAAAGTTAAATAAAAAAAATGATTCTAATCTTGATGATAACTCTATTAATAATTTTAAAATTTATAAAAAAGAAAATATAATTAAACTTGAAAATGAAAATGAAAAATCTTCATTATTAGTTTAAATCTATTTAAACTTATTCTTTCAAAAAGAAAAACCAAATAACAAATTAATTAATTAATTCATTAAAATAATTTTTACCTTTCAAAAACTAATATTTTATATTTATAATAATTTTATAGATAAAAAATTTATTAGTTTTTCCAAAATCATATTTATTAAATTTAAATTAATTTTAACTCGAAATTACTTATAATATAATTAATTACTTCATTAATATTGATAAAATTATTTAAAATAACAAAATTTTAAAAATTTTTATTTTTATCATAATTTAAAGAATTAGCATTTTCATATTAACTTTTAAAATAATTTATCCAAATAAAAAATCTTTTTTATTATCTTCTGTTCTAAAATATTATGTTGTTATTAAAATACTTTTATTTATAAATAGAATTCCTTTTGCTTTGAAACAAAAGAATATATAGTATTTAACATAAAAATATTGTCTTTCTTCTTTTTCAAGAATTTTCTAGTTTAATTTCACGATATTAAGTTTTAAGATTTGTATTTTCTACTAAATTTTCATTATATTGAGAATAATTTACTCTTCTCTTATTTTTTGATTCAAATAGAAAATTACAGAAAATATTGAAATTTAACTTGTTTTGACAAAATAAATTGATTATAATAATTGAATTAAAATAATATAATTTATTTAATATTTTTTTGACTCTGGTATGAAAATTGACATGAAGGAATAAGAATAATTATTTCTTCATTTTTTCTGTATTTTCATTCATATAATTCGTAATTGAATATGATTATTATTTCCAATTATTGAAGGGAATTAATTTTTACTTTCTTTCCAAACAAAAAATGAATAAAAATAAATTAAATATATATTTTTCATTGATTAATTGTATTATTTATTTAAAATAAATATTTATAGAAACTAATATCCCAAACTGAATAATTTAAATTGATTAATTATTCTTTAATTTGATTAAGCTCTTTATTTTCAATTCCTAATAAAGCATCATATTGTTCTTTATCAAGAACAACTTCTTCAACTTTTTTTGTTTGTTTATGAATTGAAATATTAAATTTTTCACAAATTTTATTTATTTCTTCTTTTGAATATTCATTTAAAATATCATTTAAACTAGATTTAAAAGAAGCAATTAAACTCATTAAATAATTTTTATCACTTCTACATTCATCTTCTAATTTATCATGATGCATAATTTTTTGTTTTTTTGTTTTAAAAGTATGTTTACAACCTAAATGAGAACAAATAGTATCTTTATTATTTTTTATTACATGAGCTGTTCTAATATGATATTTATAATTTGCTCTATCATAATAACTAGTACCACAAATTTCACAATGATAAGGTCTTTCACCAGAATGAATTCTATAATGTATCTTTAAGTTATATGATGCTGTAAAACTTTTATCACATCCTGGATAATTACATTTATAAATTTTTTTTGAAGGTAAATGTGCTTTTATATGTTTTTGTAAATTGATTTCATTTTCAAATCTCATTCCGCAATTTAAATAATTACATATATATATCTTTGTATGAATTTTTTTATGATTATTTAATTCTTCTTCTGTTTCAAACAATTTGGAACAATCTTCTATATTACATTTATAACATTCTACTAAATTTTTATATTTTCTCCCTGTTTTTTTTTGAAGAAACATTTTTTTATTTGCTTCATTTTCAAAAGATATTTGACTTTCATCTTTTGTTGAAGGAGGAGAAAAAAAAGGAATTTGATGAGGAATTATAACTAAATTAATTGGGTAATAAGAAGTTGGTATCATATGTATATTATTTATCATTAATGTTTTTATTTTCAATAATCAATTTTCAATATAAATAATATGGGATATATTATAATTTGGTTATTGAAAATAAATAATTTAGCATATTATAATTAGGAAAACATATTTATTTTAAGGAATTAATAAGTATAAATATATTTTTTTATATATGAATAATAATTTATTGAAAAAATTCAATTAAAATAATTTGAGAATTTAAAGAAATATTTAAAAGTGGAATATTTAACACATAAATAAAAAATAAAATAAAATATAAAAAAAAATATGAAAGGTAGAAGAGCGTATTTATCAAAAGAAGATCAAAATTTTTTTGGAAAATATTGGACTGAATATCAAAAAAATAATTCAATGCCATTTGAAACTTTTAAAGAAATAATAAATGCAAATAAAGGAATTGATAAAACAATAGCAGGAAATATATTAAAAGATATTAAAACAAATTTAGATAAGAAAAGTGGAGGACAGCAAATAAATATAAAAGAAACAGATTATTATAATTATATTGAACAAATTAAAAGAGAACAAGATCAAGAATACAATTCAAATGATCCTGAAATGAAAACTCTATTTGAAAATTTAGCTGGTCCTGAACAAGATTATGTTTATAAGAAAAAATTATCTGATATGATTAATGTTTTTGAATTAAATGTTGATTTGAATGAATTTTTTGCTCCAATTAAAGGACAAGAAGAAATTAATTTTAATGAATTTTGCTCTTTATTCAAATATAAAGGTGGAATGGAAAATCAAGCTTTGAGGACTTTTTATTCTATGTTTAAAGGATTGGATGAAGAAGAAAAAAAAGAAGAAAGAGAACTCAGATCTATTAAATTTCCTATAAATTATGTTCCTCATTAACATTTATTTTTTTGAGTTTGTAACTGCATAAAAATATTTATTTATTAATTATTTTTGAGAATTTTTTATTTGAATTTAATATTTAAAAAATATTTAATAAAAATTTTATGGTATCTATAAAATATTTAAAGATAAATATTTTTTAAAAAAATAATTTGTAAAAAACCAATTTAAAATTTTTAATTTTTATTTATTATATATAGCAAACTATAAAATCTTATTTTCTATATAATTAAAAAAGTAATCTGTACAAAAATTAATATATAAAAATATACTAATTATGTAAATTTCTTGGAACAACAACATTAGAACCATTTAAATTTGAAGGAATACAATTAATATTACTATTATTATTATTCATATTTGTAGAAATATTGTTATTAACATTATGAAAATTATCATTATTATTAATATTTTCTTGATTCCTTTCTTTTTTCCAATTTTCATAATCTTCATCATCAGTTTTTAATTCAAATCTACAAACAGGACAAGAATCATGTTCATTTAACCAAGGCATAATACAATCTTTATGAAAATAATGTTCACAAGGTAAATCCATTATAATATCATCAATAACAAATTCATCTTTACAAACAGGACAAACATTTTCATTTTTAATATTATTTAAAATTTCCTGAGTAACTTTATATTTTTTTAATTTTTCAATTTCACTTTTTGAAGCAGGTGGACTTCCATATTTATTTGGATCATTTGTCATAATATAATTTAAAATATTTTCAATTTCTTCATTTTCATAATCTTCATTAATTAAATTTAAAACAAATTCAACCAAAGGTAAATTTTCTTCATTAATTGGTACAATAATTGGTTCTTGTTCTCTTCTTTCATTTTGATTTGGACTATATGGAATAAAATTTTCTGGTGAAATTTCATTTTCATATGGTTCATTTAATATTTCTTCACATAAATCATTATGGCAAAATATACATTCAACTAATTGATTTTCGATATATATTTTGCTAAATGAATGCTTACATAAGTAACACCAATATTTTTTTGTTTTTGATAATTTATAGGGATTATTTTTATTTTCTTCTTTTGAGTTCATTTTTTTTAGATTTTTTTTAATTTTTAGTTTTTATTTATATTTTTATTTTTGATTTTATTACTTATATAGTATAAAAATTCAATTAATTTAGTTGTTTTTTATTTTTAATTGTTTTTTGATTATTATTTTATAATTGTTTACATTTGAGTTTACTGTCATTCATTAAAATTTATAAATTAAATTAAATATTTTAAAAATGAAATAAAAAAGACCGAAATCAAATTCTTTAACCAGAAATTATTGAGAATCTATTTAAAGACAAAATAACAAACAGAATTGATTTAATTATGCAACTCCAAAAGAAGAATTAAATAAAATATCAGATAATAATAAATTGGGAAATAATATTTTTCATAGAAAAGAAGATCCAAATTAAAAAAGAAGTCATGAACTTTGGATTGAAATAATAATAATGCCAAAAGAAAAACATGAAATTCCTACTCCAATAATTCAAAAAGAAACACAAGAAGATATAAAGTTGAAAAATTAAGAGATATAATATTTAAATATATGATATTTTAAAAAAATTGATTGTTTCTCAAACTAGAAAGTATAATAGTGCTAATTATTGTTTTAATTATTTTATGTATTATGATTTAAGAATGATTTGAATTCCTCCTAAAATAAATGTTTTTTATCATATTGTTTGTGTAATTTAATTATTTATTCTTTTATTGATTTATTAGTAGCTCTATAGTCATGGAAATTTTAATTAAAAGTTTTGGATTGATTTATGTTCCTTAATAATTATATTTTTTGATATTGATGCCTATTCATATCCTTTATTGAATAATTTATTTGGAAATCAAAATATACTTTTTTATCATTTCATGATAAATCAAATATAGAAACAAAATTAAGAGTGTTTCAAATAGTAAAATAGTTTTGTAGAGAATTTAATAATTATCTGTGGATTTAATAAGAAAAATAACATAATGAAAATAATTGATATTCTTTTATCAGTTTTTATTTTCTCAATTTTCTCTAGACAATTATAATTCATATTGTTCAAATCATATGTAATAATAATAAATAAGTTAAAAATTTTATTAAATAAAATAATAACTTTATATCCTGTGATCCAAGAAAAATGGTTAGATTATATAGTTTATCAAAATAAATCAATTGATTTAAATTTAAAGAATCATAAAAAAAGAGATATATGCTATATTTTTGAAATATCTGATTCTTATTCAATAATTTTACTTTCAAGAAGATAAATATCAAAAATTTCTTCAATAATATATTATTAGAATATTTTTGATAAGTATTTTGTGTTTCTTTCCATTGTTATTTAATAAATACTACTGTTCATCAATTGATTTTTCGTGCTTCAGAAAAAATAATGTATCAAAAGGTTAAAGGTAATAATGTGAATTGATGAATCTTATTTAAAATAAAGTATAATTTAATTGAAGACTTAATTATTATATTGATAGAGAATAGAAAGATGCTGCCAAAAATTCGAATAATAAGATTAAAATGAATGGGATTATCTTAATCAAACTATAATAGATTTTATAAATAAAATCAATACAAAGTTCCTAAAATTTGAATGGATACAGAGTTCTTATTTCTAAAACTTAATTTTTGGGTATTTTTTTCATACTTTAGATTGTTTAATCATTTAAATGTATAAATTTTAAAAGTATTTATGGAATCAATTGTTTTATTTACTTATTATTTATTCAAGTATATTTAATTAAAAGAGGTTTTTTTTTAGAGAAAAGAAATAATTAAAAAAAGAAAAAATCTATTTTTATACAAAAGAAAATATTTTTAATCAATTGAAATTATCTAAAAAAATATAATTGAAAAAAAATCATTTTTTTTATTAAAAATTTTATCTAAGAAATTTTCATTTTTTCAGAATCATCAAGAGTAGAATTAGAAGAATGAATAATATTATTTTTCAAAGGCTCATTTTTATTTTCATTTTTTTCTTTTTCAAAAATTTCTTTTTCTTTCTTACTTAAAAATCTTCCTCCTTTTCCTCTTTCTCTGTTCATAGCATGTTTATGTCTAGATTCATGATGATATTTAACTTTTTTATTTAATAAAATATCATTTTCAAACATTTCAAAATACTTTTTTCTTGCTTCCCGCCTCTTTAATATTCTTGAATATTGTTTACTATTAACATAAATATATTCATTATTTCTTAAAGTTTTAATTGGAATTTTTTGAGCAAAAGGATTTATTAAATGAGGATATGAATAAGCTTCAAATCCATTTATATATGGAACTCCCGGTAAAATTCCATAATAATCCGGATTATCATATATTGTTGTGTCTATATAATTTAAATTTATAGAATTTTCATCTTGAATTGTTTCACTACTTTTGTTTGTTGAATTATATTCTTCAATTTTTAAAAATGAATCTTCTGATGAATTTTGGTTTTTTGGGTTTTTATTCTTATGGGCTTTTTTATTTTTCACTTTTTGAGTTTTGGGATTTTCCATTTATTTTGATTTTATAATTTAAACCTCTTTCTTTTATAATTTAAAATTAAAGAAAAATTTAAAAACACAAAAAATTTATATAAAACATTTTTACTTTATATTATTAAAATTTATGAGTTATTATATAAAATTAACCTACTATATTTATATTATTTAATGTTTAAGTAAATAAGCATTTGCATCTTCTCTTGCTTTTTCTTTATTAGAATTCCCATATTCTAATTCTTGTTCAAATGTTTCTTCTTTTGCTATATTAAAACCTATTTCTCCTTGAAAATTATTATTTTCTCCCATTTGAATACATTCATTTGTTGCTATATCAGGTTTAATAAAATTTCCATAATTATAATTTCCTTGAACAATATTTTCTTGTGCATCAAATATAGGATAATTTGGTATTGAATTATCCATATTACTATTATTACTTATTTTTTGTTTATTGTCATTGGAATTTTTGATAAAATTATCATATATATTAAAATCATTATTATTAATGTTACCATTAATATTATTGTTATTATTATTTATAATATAATTGCTGTTATCCATATCTTTAATTTGATTTTGGTTATTAAAAGCATAAATATTATTACTATTATTATTTTGGCTAAAATCCCCAAAATCATCATTCAAAACGGAATTATTAATATTATTTTGTATAACAAAACCTTCATTATTTTTGTTATTACCATTGTTTGTATTATTTTGATCATTTCCTTTATCAGTCATATAATTATAAGCCTTATTCAGTCCTTTCCAAGCAACATTTCCTAGAAAAGAAACAACAGGTTTTGTAGTAGAATAAATAAAACCTCCTGTTGTTTTTATAGCATTAAAAGTCGTACATCCTCCCTCATAAAGTTTTTTTCCTATATCTACAGTACTAATACCATTTTCAACTTTTGGAACTTCACCTTTATATATACTATACTCTTTAAATTCAGGAAAATAAATAATATCTAAATCACAATTATCATTGGCAAATTGATTTTCAATAATTTCTGGTGGTTCTTCTGCTAATACTTCACTTCTTAATAATAATCTATAATATTCCATTGATCTTTTAATATATTTTTGTTCAATTGGTATTCCATTTAATTTATATTTAAAACAAAATCTAAGGAATCTATTATTTCCTCCTCTATTCATATATGCAATTAAGTATGGATCCCATCGATCAGAAACCGACCTAATATATGAAATATTATATCCTAATTTCAGATGAGTTGAAGCACATTTTTGACATATTAAAATTCCATGATTTATTGATACAAAATCTGGAAGAGAATTTCCACAATCTGCACATAATTTATTTTCTGTGTCTTTTGTAGCAAAATATATTAAATCTATATTTTCTAATTCCTCCATTTTTGATTTTTTTATATACTTTTTATATTTTTTTCTATTTTATATTTTCAATTTTTCACATTTAAAATAGTTTTGGTAAAAAAATATATATTTATTTGGTTTATATTTTATGAAATAAAAAAATATTTTTTAATTTTTTAAATATATTTATTTAAAACATTTTTGAAAGATTATTATCTTGATTTTTATTTTTTAATTAAAACCACTTTGACCCTTATTTGTTTGATTAAATTGACTCTGAACCAATTCTGATGAATTAAAACCATTATTATAACTACTATTATTCATTGGAAATCCATTGTTAGAATTAAATTGATTTTGACTATTCATTGGAAATCCACTATTAGAATTAAATTGATTTTGACTATTCATTGGATATCCACTATTAGGATCAAGATAATTATTATTGGCAAACTCTCCATTATAATTATCTGGAGTTTGGTTATTATTTAAATCTCTTTGATCATTATTATTTTGATTTCCAAAACTACTTTGTCTATAAATATAATTATTATTATTAGTTCGCATTTGGCTTTCGTTTGTTTTTCTCCAAGCTATATTTTTTTCAAAGAATTTTTTAAATTCTCCAAATGAAGCTGAATTGTCTCCTTTTTTTTCTGTTATTTGATCCATTAATTTATCAATTTCATTATTTGATACATTAACCCCTAATTTTTGTAATCCAACTTTCAATTCATTTTTACTTAAATTTGAACTTGAATCTTTATCGAATATTTTAAATAAATCTATTGCAGAACTTTTACCTGTATTAATCATTTTTTTTTTAATTTCATTACATATTTCATTAACTTCTCTTGATGAAAGATTATTTTTATCTAAATTAAAATTTGAAGTTTTAAAAGTATTATTTACATTAGAACTTTTTAAAGTATTAGTATTATTTTCATCATCAACTTTTTCAGGTTCGATTGTTCTACTTTCTCTATTAGAATTAATTGTAAATTTCATTGTATCATTATTTGTAATCATATTTGGCACAGTTTGGAAATTTTGATTTTGATTTATACTTTGATTAATTAAATTTTCAGCAGGACCTTCATGTGGTAATAACATAGCAAAAATTTTATAAAAATCAATCCTATTTAAACTGTTCAAATTATTATCAGTAAAAATAACTTGAGTTAAATGATTTAATTCATTTTGATTAGAAGTAAATTTCAAAGTAAATAATAAAGTATTAGTAAAATTCATAATAGAAATTTCTCCTTTATTATCCATATCAAAAATATTGAAAGCAGAATCGACATTTAATCCTTTTTCTCTTAAAGCATTTGCTAATTTTATAATTAAAGTATCTTGGAAGGCTTTGGTTTCATAAGGTAAACTACCTTTTTTTTTAAAAGTACTAGAACCATCAATATTATCAGTTTGAGCAATTTCTTGCCAGAAAATATTAATAACTAATTGTCCAACTTCTCTATTATTTACATTCATTATTGGGAAAGAACCTTGAATAATATCATTAATTAATAAATTTTTTAAAGGAATTCTACAAACACCAATTAAATCTTGTTGTATTTGTTGATTTGTATTTACTAATTTTACAGATTCTTTATTTGAAACATCTACTTCAATTGGATTTGAACTATCAAAAATATATACATTTAAAAGTTCTTTTGATAAATAATCTTGTAATGAAGGATCTAAAACAACAGTAAAAGAACCAACATCTTGAAATTGTGGATCATTTCCAGTTGAAATATTAGAATATTTTTCATAATCTTTATAAAATTTATAATAAAAATATGGTAATATTCTTCTTGGAGGACCAGGACAAACTAAATTAACTGCTTTAGTAACTAATATTTTAACTTCATAAACTTTTCCTCCAACATATGAATAATCATTTATAGTTTTTTCTACTTCTCTTTGATTTACTTCTTCTACTGGATTTATTTCTCTTATAAATTTATTTTGTTCATAATAAAATTTCAATACTTCTGAAATTGGATTTCTTGTTCTCATTTTATAATGAATAGAAGCTATTTTTAATCCTTCATCAGTAATTGAATAACAAGGGCAAATTCTATTAACAACTCTATTATTAGTTCTATTGTCAGTTTCAGCATTAATTAAATCTAATAAAGAAATTTTTCCTTTTCCTAAAATAGCTTGTTGATTGTCTCTTAAATAGTAAATTTCAATATAAATATAATCACTTTCTAAATAATTTAATAAATGTTCATCAACATTAACTCTAAATGATAATTGGAAGTTAAACATGGGATTTTTACCAGATAAAATATTTGAAGTTTGAGTTTCGTGAATAAAGAAATCTACAGTTAAGAAAGACATCATATTATCAACATTAAATCCAATTTCTGAATCTAATCCATCTTCAAATTCACATTCTCCAATATATAAATCTATTGCATTTTCATTCAGCGAAAATTCTGGTTCATCTTCATCTCTTGAAAATTCACTTATTTGATCATTCATATTTTTACTTTGTAATTTAGTTATATCTTTTTCTTCATTTAATAAAGATGATATTAAATCTTTTGTATCTTTTACAACTTGATTTCCAAATGAATCTTTTGAAATATAATCTTTTGGTAAATTTTTTATATCTATTAATTTACATAATTCTTCTATTTTTTCTTTAGATTTTTTTATTTCTGCTTGATATTTCTTTAAATCACATTCTTGAACTTTTTTCATATCTTCATTAATTTGTTGTTGGAGTTGTAATAAAGATTTAGTTTTTTCTAATTCATTTCCTAATGTTCCTTTTTCAATTTTTAATCTTTCTATTTCTTTATTTAAAACAACTGGATCTTTGCTTTTATCAGTATTATTCATTTGTTCTAATATATTCATATTTGACCAATTATTTGCATCTGTACTTAATTTCATTATATTTAATAAATTATTAAAGTTTGAATCTACTTCACCATATTTACTTAATAATTTAAATTGTTCTTGGAAATACTTTGAATTTTTTTCTCTTTCTTCACTTGAAATTTTTAATCTAGTACATTCATCTTTATATTTATCTTTATCAACTAATGCAACTTTTAATTCACTTTCTAATTCTTTATTTCTTTTTTCTAATTGTCTATTTTTTAAATCATATTCTCTATTTTGTTTTTCAGCTTCATTTAAAGCCTTTTCATTTTCAGTAAATTTTCTATATATATTACCTCTTTCTTCAGCTTGTTTAATAAAAGGAGAATCACATAAATCTTCAATTCTATTTTCTAAAATTTTTTCTCTTTTTTTATATTCTTCAATTAAAGCTTGATAATCATTTAATTTATCTTCATTACTTTTCATTAATGAAATTCTCGCTTCTAATTGTCTATTTTTATCTTTTTCTTTTTCATATTTTTCTGTCATTTCTTGTAAACTTTGTCTTGTTAATTGTAACATTTTATTACTTGTATCTAATCTCATATTTGATTTTTCATATCCTGTTTTAAAATCTGATAATTCATTTAAAGTACTTTTTCCTGATTTTAAAGTTGATTGAGGATTAAAATTACCATTTGATTTTAAAAGAGTTATTTCTTGAATTAAATTATTTTTATCTTCATTTAAATTTCTTAGTTGTTCTCTTAAATGAGAAATTAATGCTAAATCATTATTTCTTTCTCTTTGAGCTTCTAATGGATTTCTTACTTTTTTTTTATTTGTCTTGGATTTATTGAAATTTGGAATTGTTCTTTTATCACTTTGCAATCCTTTAATATAAGTTCTTAATTTTGTATTTTGATCTTTTAATTTTTCATTTTCTAATTTTGTTGTTTGGAAATCTTTATCAAGATTAGAATTATCCATATTTATAACTCTTGTGTCAGATAATTTTCTTTCTTTTATTAATTGAGCTTTTATATTTGCTAATTGAACTTCCATTTTTTTTATCTTATCATTTGTTAAAATTTTTTCTTTTTTTAATCTTTCATTTTCATCTTTCACATAATAATATTGATCAGGCTCAATTTTTTCATCTCTTCCTAATAATTTACTTTTATTTTTGTTTTGAATTTTTCCTACTTTTTGATCGGGTAATGGGGTTATATTATAATTTGTATTTTTTGTTCTTGAAGGGGGAGCATCAATTATTTCAGGATTTTTTATACTTGAAGAAAAACCACTTTTTTGATATATAGTATTTTGCATACCAGACATTCCAGTATCTGCCATTTTATTTATTATTGTTTCATAAAAATTTATTAAATAATTCCAGAATTAGGAAAATTATTTTTGAAAGTTATTTAAACAATTATTTAAATTATATTTTAATTTGTTTTATTCAATAAATACAAAAAGTTAAACATAGAAATTTTTTTAATTCATAATTAAGTTAACTTTGATACAATATAGAATAATTAAAAAAGATATAAAGGATATATTGATTTCCAATTATTGTATTTTATTATTGAAATTCATAATGTATTTTGTTTCTATTGAAGATTCTCTTTCTTTAATTTTTTTTAACAGTTCTTTTTCAATTTCATCTAATTTTTAATCAATATTTCCAATTTCTTCTTTATTAATATTTTAAACATTATTATTTTCAATATCATCAATAATTAAATCATCAACTGAATTTTCGTCACATGAACTGAATGAATTTTCTTCTACTTTAGAATTAAGTTCAAAAAAAGAAATTTTAAAGAATTTTTCATTTTCAACTTTATTTTCATATAGATATCTATAATTTCCTATTTCTTTTGTTTTATTTGAAAAACATTTTTTCCTTAAAGAAATTCGACTTAAAAATTTTGTTATTGGTCCATCTTTTTTTCTATTATTTTTTTGATATTTTAAAGGAATATCTTTTATTTCTCTTAAGTAATTCTTCTTTATGGATTATTTGTTGTTGAGTTTTTATATATTAATTAATCGTATTTAATGAATAATAAAATTGACTCCAATAATAAAAATTTTAATTATTTAGCAAATTTTTTCACATGAATATTTTTATTTTTTGAAAATAATAAATATAGTAGATAAATTTTGTCAAAGAATTGATTCTAAAAAGTTAAAACAATTTAATTTATTAAAACTATATTTTATCCTTAAATGAGTATAAATATAATATTTTAAATATTATTAATTTAGTTAATCATGATAAGTTTATTTTTTATTTTAAATGATAATAAATTTGGAAAATTAAAAAATTGTTTTTTTTTAACAATTGAAGAGTGTGAAAATGATTTGAGGATACAATCTGAACGTTAATACTAAAAAAATATAATGAATAAAAAAGAGATGAGTAAAGATTTTAATTATAAAAAGAATATCTAAAATAAAAGATATGATTTCACATAAAAAAAATTTAATGTTTATAAATATTAATTTATTTCCTATTTATAGAGCATTTTTTTATTAAAAAGTAAAATTTCAATTTATTTATTTTCAATTAAGAATAATTAAAAAAGACTAAATTAAATATTAATATATTTTTAAATATTAATTAAAATATAACTAATTTTTTTTCTCAGATTTTTGATTTGTATTTAATTGTTCTTTCTCAGTAATAGTTTTCACTTTTTCATCTTGATAAGTTTTCATTATTTCACTAAATTTTTTTACTAATTTATTTCCCTTATTTTCTAAAATCATATTCATATCTCTCAATGCTTTTAATCTATTTTCTCTATTTTCTAATTCAATAATTAATTCTTTATTTTTTGAAGTCAATTCTTTATTTGATTTACTTAATTTATTATTTTTTAAAGTACTATCTTTTAACTGACCATTAAGTAATTTAATATCATTTTCATATTGAATTATTTTTTTCACTAATTTAGAATTTTCATTTTTATATAAAAGTTCATTATTTTGAATTGCTTCAATTTTTTCTCTTAATAAATTATTTGTATTAACTAATTTCTCATTTCTTTGAGAAATTTCACCAAATTTTTTACATAATTTTTCATATTCCTCATTCATTACTTGAAGTGCTTGTTCCATTTTATTTATTTTTTCATTTTGTTCTAGTCTTTCTTTTCCTGTAGCTATTTGGTAACTTTCAAAATTTGTTTTTATTATATTATTTTCTTCTTCTAATTGTTTTATTTTTTCTAAATCTTCTTTCTGTTCTATAGACATTCTATTTAATATTTAAATATTTTTTGTATATTATTTATTTTTTCTTTTTATATTTTATATAAATATTTATTATATATCAATAAAAATTTATGAAATTCAAAATAAATAAATGAAATATTCTAAATTTTATTTAATATAAAAGAAAATAGAATTTTCCATACTAATTAAAGCTTTTTCCAAATTTTAATTATTTAAAAAAAAATTGAGTATTTGATTTATATTTGTTTAATATAAATTTAAATTTAGAATTTATATATTTTTTTTGTCATTTAAAAACACAATAATGAATTATATTTTTTTTATATTAATTTAAAAAGAAAAAAAAATAATTTCAAATAATTGCTTTAATATTTAAAAGAATGTTTTTCAGTTTGAACCATTTCTTTAGTACTTCCATCATTAAAAGTATAAACAACAGTTGTAATAATTTCTACTTTTTTTTCAACAACTTTCATATTTTTCATCAAATTTCTTGTTTCTTTTTTTAAAACATCTAAATCATTATTTAAATTATTATTCCCAAAATTCCCTGGAAAACCTTTTCCATCAAATCCTCCATCATATTGTCTTAAAGCATTTTTAAAATCTTCATTTTCCAAACTCAACTTAACAAGAGGACTTTGATTCCCAATATTATTAACATTAGAATTAACATTATTATTAACATTATTAAAGACATTATTATTGTTATTAAAATAATTGTTATTATTATTAAAATCTCCTAAATTATTATTATTTTTTTCATTTTGATTCAAAGGGATAAAATCATAAGCAAAATCCATAACACACATTTGAAACTCAGTTTTATGAGGTCCACAAGCAATACCTACTTTATGATAATCCCCTTTAAATAAATTATCTCTATGAGGTCTACTTTCTTCCCCATCATCTAAAGTTAGTGAAATAATAACTCCTAAAGCATCATTAGGTCCAAAATCAATATTTTCTCCTAATGATTCAATATAAGTTCCAAATTTACTTATTCTTTCTTCAGGCTCCATTCCATCTGAACTTTGATATAATAGCAGACCCTTCGGACCTATGTCGTTAACATGCTCGCTAGCGCTTCTAGCTAGATTCTCATCCCAGACTAATGGAGCTAAGGGAGGAAGTTTCTTTAAATAAGAAATTGCCTCCTTAAATACTGAGTCTCCTTCTACCATCTGAATCTGTATTTTGTTTGGCTCACTTAATACATTTGTGTCTGTGTCAAGGTAAGTACGAAGAATTTCTAATTTTTTTGCCAAGGTTTTTGGGTTTTGACGATATTCGTTTATATAAGTAAAGATTTGATGTGCTTTTTCTGTGTAGTCTTCTTCTTGGTTGTCCATTTTTTTTTTGGGTTTAAATTCTTTTTAAATTTTTTTAATATTAATTAATTTTATATAGTTTTAGGATTAAAAAATTTTTTTGTATTTTGATTTATATTTTTTTTTCCTATTCATATATTATTAATATTTAACAACAGGATTTTCCTTTTTCCTTTTGCTTATTATTTTTTTTATCTTTTTGTAATTTACTTGTATTATTAGGTTGATCATTTTCAATAGATTTTTTTTTTAAAAATTCAGCAATTAACTCATTAATTAATTGATCAATTTGTTTATGATTAATAGCAGTAGTTTCTTCAATAATTGCGTTTATTTCTTTAGCAAAAAGTTGAGCTTCATCAAATTTAACTTCTTCATTTTGATATAAATCACTTTTATTTGCAGCAATTCCATATACAACATTCTCTTTACCTAAAACTTCTATAGTTGTAGGATACCAATAAGATTTAATTTGTTCAAAAGAATTTTTGTTAGTTATATCATAAACAAAAATAACAATATTTGATTTATTGATAAATATTCTACTTAAAGATCTAAATTTTTCCTGTCCTGCTGTATCCCAAAAACATAATCTTATTTTTTCACCATTTACTTCTATTATTTTATATTCTCTTTCTCCTCCAATTGTACTTTTTTCTTCTTGAAGAAAAGTTTCTGATATATATTGCTTTATAAATGAAGTCTTTCCAACCGAAGATTCTCCTATTAATGTAATTTTACATTTTAATAAATTTTCATCATCATATTCATCATCAGACATCTTTAAAAAAAATAAATTTAATCAAAAAACCGATCCAAAATTAAAAAAAATAATCAAAAAAAATCAAAAAACACAAAAAAAAACATTAAATTTATTTTTATTTTAAATATTTATTAAAATTAACTTTTGGAGTATTCTTTTGATTATAAGGAATATCTTATATTATTGTATTTTTTTTTTTTATCATTTGGTTTTAAAATATAATATTTCATTTTTTATTTTCCCCTTTATCAAAAAAGATTTCTAACTTAACTAAAATCTTTTTCTTCAGTTTTCATAATTTATCTTTGAAATTAATTGTAGTTTTATTATTCTATTTTTTATATGAAAAAGTTAATATTAGATTATTTCAATATCAATTTCAATCTTTCATCTATCTTCAAAACTTTTATTAACATCATCTTTTCTTCTTAATAGGTTTATATGATGAATTCCTGGTCTTCTTTCTCTATTTTATTATTTAACCTATTCATCAATGCTTTAATTTAATATTGTTTAGTTTTATTCTTCTTTTGTGATAAATGTTCATTTCCTGTATATGTGATATCATTAATATATAAAGTGCTCAACTTTCATTATGATTTTATAAATGGTGATTAATTTGTTAAAGCTGTTTTATTTGGAATTATTTATATTGTTTATGAATCAACAAAAATATTGAAGAAATAAAGTTTTTAAGGGTATATTTAAAATAAATCAAAATTTAAAATGTAATATAAAACTAAATAAATTAGATATATTATAATGATAAAGAAAATATTATATAATTTCAAAATTGGTTTCAAAGTACAAAATATTTTAAATAATAATTTTTTCATATTCCTTTTAGTAATATAAAAAATATTCTGAAAATATATGAATTGAATGATTTATTATTCTTGAATTTTTTTCCATAAAACAGAATGAACACAAAGAAATTCTTTCAATAAGAATTAAATTATTTATTATTATTTAATACTAAAATACTTTATTTAAGATTATGTTTAATTTTCAATTGAAAAAGAATTAATTAAAATAACAAATCCATTATTAATTTAACTCAATTCAGTTTTTGATTAAAATGGGAATATAATAAAGTAAATTATTTAAAAAAAAATTTTATAATGACAAAGTAGAAGGTTAATAAATTATTGTTTTTATTATTCTAAAAAAACCAATATTTTTTTCATTCGTTAATTTATTAAAAACTATAATTTTAAGTATTTTTTATTTCTCATTAGGAACTTCTTTAACACTTCCACAACATTTCTTTTTTGAATTATCTTTATTATTATTATTACTTAATTTTGGAATATTTTTTTGATTATTGTTATTTTGCTTTCCTTTATTTAACATTAATCTCCTATAAAATTCCTTAACTAAATTAAAGATTAAATTATTAATACATTCATGATTCATAGCAGTTGTTTCAGAAAAAATAGCATTAATATCTTTAGCATATTCTTCAGCATCATTAATATTAACTTGAGATTGTTCATATAAATCAGATTTATTTCCTGCTATTCCAAAAACAATATCATTATTTACATTTTCAATAATATTATTGTACCAAAAATTTTTTATTTCTTCAAAAGTTTCTTTTCTTGTTATATCATATACAATTAATACTATATTTGCACCTTTCAAAAATATTTTATTTAGTGATCTATATTTTTCTTGTCCTGCTGTATCCCAAATTACTAATTTTATTTTTTTTGAATTTTCTAATACAATCTTTTTTTCAAATTTATCTCCTCCAAATGTTGATATTGTTGAATTTGAAAATGTTTCTTTAATATATTGATTTATTAATGATGTTTTTCCTACTATTGATTCTCCTACAAAAACTAATTTACAATCTATTTCTTCTCCAGTAGACATTTAATTTTTTTTATATATTTTATAATATTTTCTTGAATTTTTCATTGTTTTATGTGATTTTTTTAATATATTTAATTTTTCTTTAAAAAAATTTTTTTTTATACTATAAATAAAATGGAAAGTTTCACTCCATCAACTTTTATATGCAAAAATTGTGGTGAAAGACATTATAAATATCTTCCTCCAGGAACCAAAAAAACAACATGTCATAAATGTGGAAATTTAATAAATACAGAAAATACAATAAAATTAGGTGATGAATATATTGACCCAAATAAATTAATTAATAATGATAAATTTCATCAATATATGAGA
>JAEEGK010004275.1_pt1 | contig 35162 bp, 28 predicted proteins | sample 8958771 | NCBI WGS metagenome assembly JAEEGK01 (sample SAMN16246547, study PRJNA631951) | gut metagenome | biome: gut microbiome; feature: rumen; material: SC-attached | host: Bos | place: Iran: Karaj | collected 2018-10 | reverse complement strand
CTCGTCAATCATGCCGATGCGCGCTTCGTTCTCCGGGTCAAACTTCTCGTGAATTGCGTTCTTGATGGGGGAGAGTCTTGCCTCGCGGACATTCTTGTCGTTGGTGTCGAGTGCAAACTCCACATCCTTGCGTGCGAATGCAGCGATCGCGTCAAAGAGATCGTGATCGACCTCCTGAGACTCAAAGGTGAACTTCGGCTTGCCGATCTCCTTCTGAATGTCAGAGATGAATGCGACGAGCTTCTTGATCTCCTCATGTGCCTTGAGGATGCACTCGAGCATCAGATCCTCAGGGACCTCATTTGCGCCTGCCTCGATCATGACGATCTTCTCGGCAGTTGCAGCGACGGTCAGCTTCAGATCAGACTTTGCTCTCTGCTCCTTGTCCGGCATGAGAATAATCTCGCCGTCGACGAGACCGACCTCGCAGCCGCCGATCGGACCGTTCCACGGAATATCGGAAATGGAGATTGCGACAGAGGTGCCGATCATGCCGCAGATCTCGGGCATGCAGTCCTGATCGACTGCGAGCACGGTCATGACGACCGCGACATCATTGCGCATGTCCTTCGGGAACAGCGGTCTGATCGGGCGGTCAACGCAGCGGGAGGTGAGGATCGCGTGCTCAGAGGGCTTGCCCTCGCGCTTCATGAAGCTGCCGGGGATTCTGCCGACGGAGTAGAGTCTCTCCTCGTAGTCCACGGAGAGCGGGAAGAAGTCCACGCCCTCGCGCGGCTTCTCGCTTGCGGTGACATTCGCCATGACAACGGTGTCGCCGTAGCGCACCCAGCAGGAGCCGCTCGAGAGCTCACAGGTCTTGCCTGTTTCGATGGTCAGCTCTCTTCCGGCGAAGGTCGTTTTGAAGATCTTGTGATTGTCGAACATTCTGGAATAGCCTCCTTTTTTCGTGTGTCTGCGATGCGGCGGCATTCCGCTCCCAAATCCAAAGGGTTTAGCATAAAATTCTGCCATGCCGTGCAGGAAAGGTGCAGAGCAGAATTTCATGCTAACATCCTTCGGAGACTGAAACGAAAGCGCCGTATGCAGCATGGTTCCTCTGGTACTTCTGGAAGATGCACAGAGAGGGAGCGAGTTGCCTGCTCCCTCCTGTTCTCTTCGGGGATGCTTACTTACGCAGACCGAGCTTCTCGATGGTCGCGCGGTAACGCTCGATATCCTTCTTCTTCAGGTATGCGAGCAGGTTACGGCGGCGGCCGACCATCTTGAGCAGACCGCGGTACGAATGATGATCGTGCTTGTGGGTCTTCAGGTGCGCATTCAGGTCGTTGATCCGACGGGTCAGGATCGCGATCTGGACCTCAGGGGAACCGGTGTCGCCCTCATGGGTCGCGTTCGCGAGAATGACCTCTGTCTTCTCCTCCTTACGAAGCATGTGATTCACCTCTTTCTTGAAATTTACCGATGAACTCAGGTATAGGCACGGTGAACATTCCCGCAGATCGAGCGCGGGCATAGACCCTATATCCGAGTAAACGGCGATTCTATTATACCATATATCGCGTGCAAACCTATGAACTCAGCATGAACATATTATGAACAAACTGTGAACGGCAGATTCCTTGCGTTTCCCTGCGCGATACGGTATAATACTACTATCATAATAGCACGGCACGCGGGGCAAAATATGAACAAATTGTAAATTCTGAATTTTTTTCAGAAGGGGTGTGATATTTTGCCCTTCTCAAACGTGTGTATAGTGAAGGAACTTCATACAAGGAGCTTCATTCCATGGAACAAGCGCAAATGGCAGAGATCTACGATCGGCTGCACGACGATGTCTACCGCGTCGCGCTGACATGCTGCCGGAATGTGCAGGACGCCGAGGATGTGACCCACGATGTGTTTCTGATACGCTTTCAGCGCGAAGAGCCGTTTCCGGACGCGGAGGCGGAAAAAGCCTGGATGCTGCGTGTCGCGATCAACCGAAGCAGAGATCTGTTCCGCAGGTTCCGGCGGCGGGATACCGTTTCGCTGGAGCAGGCAGGGGAGATCCCCGCGAAGACCGAAGCCGAGCTCGCGGTCTGGGAGGCTGTGAACGCACTGCCGGAGCAATACCGTGTGATCATCCACCTGTACTATTTCGAGGGGTATACCGTGCGGGAGATCGCAGAGATCACAGATGCGAGCGAGACGGCTGTGCAGACACGCCTCGCCCGTGCAAGGAAGCGTCTGCAAAAAATGCTGGGAGAAGAGTTTACGCCATGAAGAAGAATATGCAGGATTATAACCGGGTGCTCGGGCGTGTTCATATCAGCGGGCGGTGCCGCGAGGAGCTGCTGCGTGCTGCGGCAGCGGGCGAACAGCCGCGCGAATCCCGCCGCGTGATCATGCTTGACCGGGCGCTTCCGGCGCTGACCGGCGCTGCGGCTTGCCTGATTCTGCTCTCGTGCGGCGGAATTCTCCTGAGCGGGCTGCGGGAAAAGCGTCTGGAGATGCAGACAGCCTCCGAGGCGCAGACCACCGCAGAACACACACAGCATTCCGCTGAAACGAGCACCGTGCAGGCTGCCGAGGCGACCGGCACGGCTGACAGGGAGAAAGAGGGGATTGCCTATCAGACAACACTTTCCGAAGACGCTGACCGCGCTCCGCTGTTCGTCACAACAGCCGCGGCGGAAATCATAACCGCTGCCGCGGACACCGTCACCACAACAGGCGAAACGATTATCACAACCGTCGAACCGCAAGTTTCATTCATATCCTCCGCAACGATCTTACAAGACACAGCCGCAGCGACTTCGGGCAGTGAAGCGGCGGTCAGCACAGAAGAAACCACGCAGACAGAAACGGAAGCACCCGAAGCAGAACCCGAATACCGGATGATGATCCTGCCGAAGGATGTTGTTTCGGAGCTTGCGAAATTCGGGGAAACTATCACAAAAACGGAGTTCCTTGAAACCGTTTCCCGGATGACAGCGGGCGAGCCCTACCGTCTGGATGACAGCCTGGGTGTTGCTGAAGAATGGCTGGAGGTGATGTATGCCAATGATCTGATTTCTCGGACAGAAGTGCTTGACAGTATGCGTACAATCGCAGACGGGGGGCGGCTTTCCGATTCGTTCATTGACTATGCCGGCAGCCCGGAAGTACTTAAGACATGTATGGACTACTTGAAATACAAAGGAAATGACGTTGATCTTTCACTGGCATTATACTTTAGAACAGTTTACCCGACACTTGCGCTTCAAAGCAGTAATATAACATTTAGAATTGCAATTTTGATGTTGCAGCCGGATAGTGAAACAATTAGCGTTCACTATGTTGATCTTTTTACTGAGCGATAATATAATGTAACACCAGATCTTATATCTTACAAGGAGGTAATAGTTATGAAAAAGCTGAATGTACTGAAATCCGCAGTCAGTGCCCTGATCGCTTCCGTGATGCTCGGCACGGCAATGCTCCCGGCAGCAGCTTCTGATATCACAGATACTGCGCCGGATATGACCACTTTTATGAAGTCTGGTCAGATCTTTTATTTTGAAGAGACGGACAACAGATATTATCTCACCTTTGGCGTGAAGTCAGAGGAATTTCTTGCAATACAGGATGAGATTTTGAACTCGCCGGATTATGACCCCTTCGTCGATGATATAAACGAAGTGTGGAAGCAGGCTGTCAAAAATCTGAAAACTTACAGATTTGAGGACAGCGTACAGACCGCAGTATTCCGTTTTGTATCTGCGTGGGCAATGGGCTATTATACGGACGAGGAAAGAGACTCCTATATTCAGACGGTTGCAGAGGGCGGTACACTGCCCGAAGATGTTGTTCATCGTGTGCTCTCTGAAGAGTATGTATTGGATTTGGCGCACTTCGGTAGCCCGGATGGGGATAAAAATTATCCGCACAGTTGGGAAGAATTCTCAGAAGTTCTGCCAGCTACGCAGAAGCAGTATGGGAGCAGCGGAATTATGTTTCCAACGGTTGTCTATGAAAAAGAGGGCTCCACTGTCAATGTTTCTTACAATGACGCCGGTCTCTCTAATGAGGCGTGTTCTTCGCTTCTGACCTATGTGCTCTCCGGCTCCGGCGATATCAACGGCAACAGCGAAGCCGACCTCACCGATGCGGTGCTTCTGGCGCGCGCGATCGGCGGCACCTATGAGCTCTCCGCAGCATCCCGCCGCGAAGCCGACCTGAACGGCGACCTGAACGTTGACCAGAACGACCTCAATGCCCTGCTGCGTGTGCTCGCAGGCGCATGATGCAAACTGACTGTGTTCCATCCTTAGCATAAAAAATTGCGGGGCAGATCGGATCTGTCCCGCGCTTTTTTTGCTTATGGGCGGCGGCTCTCGCCGAAGTAGAAGACCGTCAGCAGCCCGGGGCCGCAGTGCGACCCGATGATCACGCCGAGCCCGGAGATCGCCACCTCCGCAACGGTCGGGTATTTCTCGAGAATGCGGTCTCTGAGCCACTCGGCATCTGCAAGGCAGTCCGCGTGATTGATGCGGATATGCTGACCGTCCGGCTCCTTCATGTCCCGCTCGATGCCGTCGAGCAGCGCCTGCAAAGCAGCTTTGCGCCCGCGCACCTTCTGCGCGACCTTGAGCTCACCGCTGTCCGGCACATAGAGCACCGGCTTGATGGAGAGCAGCCCGCCGATCAGCGCCGACGCATTGGAAACTCTGCCGCCGCGTTTCAGATAGCCAAGGTCATCGACGGTGAAGCGGTGCATGATGTGCAGCTTGTTCGCCTCGCCCCAGTCGATCACATCCTGAAAGGACATGCCGTCTTCCATCCGCCGCACCATCTCCGTGACGAGCAGTCCGAGCCCGCCCGAGATGCAGCGCGTGTCCATGAGGCACAGCACCTGATCGGGGAATTTCCGCTGCACGGATTCCGCCGCGGTGTGCGAGGAGCGGTAAGAGCTCGACATTTCCTTTGACATATCGAGGAAAATGACATTCTTGCCGGTCTCCATGAGCTTTGTGAAGAAATCGGCATAGGTCGCCGTGTTGATCATGGAGGTGGAATAGACCGTGCCCTTGCGCATGTCGGCATATGCCTTTGCGCGGGATTCCTCCTTGCAGTCATCCTCAAAGACATCTGTGCCGATGGCGTAGGTGTAGCGGATCACGGGGATATTGTGCTCTTTATAATAGGTATCCGGCAGATCTGCCGTTGAAGCACATGCGATGATGTAGTCAGCCATGGGAGATCATCCTCTTTCCGTATATTTTTTCTGTAGATATATTATACCATATTCAGCGGAAATTGTCAACAGATTTATGCGTATCGCGCTTCGATGAGCGGCGCATCCCAGTGAATGACGCCCCCGAGCGACTGCGCGGCGGCATCGGCATGCTCCCGCAGCGCCGCAAGATAGGTCTGCTCACGCTTTTTCGAGCGCCTGCCCTTGCCGGAGTAAAGCTCCCGCTCGGCGAAGGCGTCCCCGGAGATGCCGAAATCCCCGGCGTCTGCATGCGGGAAAAAGCTCACGCTCACGCTGTAACGGATCGTTCCCGCGTCCGATTCTGCCGTGAGCCGCACGGCGGCGCCTTTGCGCAGAGTGCCTGCGAATTCGCATTCTGCCGAGAAATACTGCAAATATATGTCGATCACTTTCATGCTGCACACTCCTTCCGTGACACTATTATAGCACACACTGCACAAAAACACAAGGCACAGGGGGCAAATTTCTTCCTGAAAACCGCTTGACAAATCCCGGAAAGCATGCTATAATAGCTTTGCTGCGTTAAAGCTTTATAACCTAAAAGCAGCAAAGCGTAAAAGTAATCACATCAGGAGGAAGTTTACATGTCAACCTCGCAGATCATTACGACAGTCGTCGTTGTGCTCTATGCCGTGCTGATGGTGGCAATCGGCATCATCACCTCGAAGCAGACAAAGAGCGTCAATGACTTCGTGTTCGCCGGCAACAAGATCGGTCCCTGGATGACCGCCTTCGGCTTCGGCACCGCCTATTTCTCCGCAGTCGTGTTCATCGGCTACGCGGGGCAGTTCGGCTGGGGCTACGGCATCTCCGCCGCATGGATCGGCATCGGCAATGCGATCATTGGCGCCACGCTCGCATGGGCGGTGCTCGGCAAGCGCACCCGCCAGATGACCAAGCATCTCGACGCAAAGACCATGCCCGATTTCTTCGAGAAGCGCTACGGCAGCCATGCGCTCAAGCTCGCATCCGCGGTTGTCGTGTTCCTCTTCATGATCCCGTATACCGCATCGGTCTACAACGGGCTTTCCCGTCTGTTTGCGATGGCATTTGAGCTGAAATCCGACAACGCCTATCAGTATGTCATGATCGCAATGGCAGTCCTGAGCGCGATTTATGTTGTGCTCGGCGGCTACTCCGCAACCGCAGTCAACGATTTCATTCAGGGCATCATCATGCTTGTCGGCATCGCAGCAGTCGTGATCTGCGTGCTGAACAATCAGGGCGGCTTCTCCGCAGCGGTTGATCAGCTCGCGTCCGTCAAGGATGAGAGCATCCCGCAGGGCTCGCTCTCGTGGGCGTTCGGTCCCGATCCGATCAATCTCTTCGGCGTCGTGATTCTCACCTCGCTCGGCACATGGGGTCTCCCGCAGATGGTGCACAAGTTCTATGCGATCCGCGATGAGAAGGACATTAAGCGCGGTCTGGTCATCTCGACCGTCTTCTGTCTGATCGTCTCCGGCGGCTGCTACCTGCTCGGCGGCTTCACCCGTCTTTTCAACACCACCGAAGCGGGCACGGGGCTTGGCAGCAATGTGATTCAGAAGCTCGCAAACGGCAAGCTCGAATTTGACGCGATGGTTCCGGCGATGCTGGAAACCGCGCTCCCGCCGCTGCTGATCGGTCTGGTCGTCGTGCTGGTGCTCAGCGCCTCGCTCTCGACGCTCTCCGCGCTGGTGCTGACCTCCTCGACTACAATGGCGCATGACCTCATCCGTCCTGCCTCGAAGGGCAAGCTCAACGACAAAAAGGAATTCACGGTCATGCGTGTGCTGATCCTTGTCTTCCTGCTGATCTCCGTTGTCATCGCGATGAATAAGAACGCCGCGATCACTACGCTGATGAGCTATAGCTGGGGTGCGCTCTCCGGCTCCTTCCTCGGACCGTTCCTCTGGGGTCTTTACAGCAAGAAGACCACGAAGGCGGCTGTCTGGGTGAGCTTCGCAATGGGCGTTCTGCTGACCGTCGGCCATATGTGCATCTTCACGTTCTTCCGCGAGAGCTGCGCGGGGATCGTGAGCTGGGCAGCGGGTCTTCCGCTGAATCTGGCATCCCCGATCAATGCGGGTGCGGTGCTGATGCTCCTCTCGCTGATCGTCACGCCGCTGGTCTCCGCGTTCACGGGCAAGTGCGACGAGAAGACCGTCGAAAACGCTTTCTCCGCATATCAGAAATAAGATCGCCTGCCGCGCATCGGAACCGGACCGGTGCGCGGCAGTTTCGTTTTCAGATTGGATTTATTCCGCAACCTTGCATTCCGGCGGAAAGTGTGATATAATAAATACAGTATCAATCGAAAGGAGCAGCCGCGATGCTCATGCTGCCGGATTCCCGCACTCTCGGTCTTTCACTCGGCAAATGGCGCTATTTCCTCACGGGACTTCCGCTCGCCGTGCTGCTCGGTCTGATTGTCCGTGCGCTCGGGAAGCTCGCGGAGCCCTTCGGCATGTGGCGCAGATTCACAAGCACCTGCGAAGCAGTCTCCGAAGCGGACGGCAGAACGCTGCTGACCGTCTCGTTTCAGGACAGCCGCCGCCTTGCGCATACCGCAGCATTTTATACGGAGCACCCGGATGCAAAATCGCTGCATCCCGGCGACGAGACCGTGATTGCGCTGCGCTCGGAGGTCTTTGCCGCGGGCAGCTATGCCGGGAATCCCGCCGCCGCACACGAAAATGACGGCAAGGTGCTTCTCCGCGCAGAGCACCGCGCATGGCTCCGGCGCACGCTTCTGCGGGTGCTGATCCGGGAGCTGCTGCTTGTCGGCGCTGCGCTCGGCGTATTCCTCTTTGCCATGCACTTCTGTTTTCCTTCGTGAACACATATTTATAGATTCAAGGAGTTTTATATGAGTCAGAATTCATCTGCCGGGAAGCATGTTCCGATGATTGCGACCGTCACCGCGAATCCCGCCGTGGACTACACTGTCACGCTTGATGCACCGATTCGGCAGGGCGCTGTCAACCGCACCGCCGCGGAGCATGTCACAGCAGGCGGCAAAGGCGTCAATGTCTCGCTGGTGCTGCATCAGCTCAGCGTTCCGACGACCGTCTACGGCTTTCTTGCCGGCGCGACCGGCTCCATGATCGCGGAACGCATCCAGCGCACGCAGATCCCGACCGACTGGATCAATGTGCCGAACCAGATGAGCCGCATCAATCTCAAGATCAAATCGGGAGACACCGTCACGGAGCTGAACGGACAGGGCGTGTCCGTTGCGGCGCCCGAGACCGATCTGCTTCTGCAAAAGCTGCAAAAATACGGCGACGGCGATTATATCGTGTTGGCGGGCAGCATTCCCGCGGGCGCACCGGCATCCTATCACGCCGATGTGATGCGCGCACTGGAGGGCAAGGGTATCCGCTTTGCCGTGGATGTGTCCGGAGAGCCGCTGCGCGAAGCGCTTGCCTGCAAGCCCTTTGTGATCAAGCCGAATCTGCCGGAGGTATGCGCCTTCTTTGACACCGCGATCGACACATGGTGGGATGCACTGCCCTACGGCAGACAGCTCATCGACCTCGGCGCTGAGAATGTGCTGATGTCGCTCGGCGGCGACGGCGCACTGCTTTTTACCTCGGAGCACCGTGTCTGGCATCTCTCCGCGCCGCACGGCACTGTACGCAATGCAGTCGGCGCGGGCGATTCGATGCTCGGCGGCTTCCTTGCGGCATGTGCCCACGGCAAGCCCCTGACGGAAGCCCTGCGCTACGGCATCGCGGCAGGCTCTGCGACCGCATTCAGCGAGTGGATCGCGAATCTCCCTGAGATCCGGGAACTGCTCAGCCGTCTCCCGCAGCCGACAGAGCTCATCTGAGTGCGCGAAATTCCCTGTTTCATTTTCGGAAAAACTGCATATACTAGCATCAAGCGACAACGGCGCTCCGCATCGGAGAGGGAAGTGGCTTGATGCCCGAAGAACAGCTCCCCCCGCCGGGAGCTGTCCCTTTTCGCTTTGGAGATAGACGGCGCACTGCGGTTTCTGCTGCGGTGCGCCGATTGTGTTATCGCTTTGCTTTTGTGTCATCCCGTTCTGCCTGCGCAGGTCTTTTCGCCTGTTTCCAAAATCCACTCCGACCTTATTTTAATATACATCCATTGAGTATCAAACAGGTATCCGCATGTACCGATGCAGTTGACAATCGGGAGGATATGTGTTATAATCATATCGAAATTCACGCATTCGTCAAGGCAAAGGGGGATCACGGTATGGCTGACACGGAAAGACTGCTTCTGCAAGGAAAAACCGCACTTGTCACAGGCGCGGGCAGAGGTATCGGAAGGGCGATCGTCAGGCGGTATCTGGAATGCGGCGCGGCCGTCTATGCAAATGCCAGAACAGCGGGGTCTCTGGATGATCTTGCCGCAGAGGCGGCAGCGTGCGGGCAGACGCTTCGCCCGCTCTATTTTGATGTTACCGACAGAGACGCAGACAAGCGTGCGGTCATGCAGATCCGCAAGGAGGCAGGGCAGATCGACATTCTCGTCAACAATGCCGGTGTGATGCTCGATGAGCGGATCGGGATGATCTCGGAGCAGGCGATGCACGATACATTCAATGTCAATGTGTTTGCAGTGATGGAGCTGCTGCAGCTGACGGCACGCGTAATGACGCGGCAGCAGAGCGGAAGCATCATCAATCTTGCAAGCATAGTCGGCAGAAACGGAAATGCAGGGCAGCTTGTGTATTCTGCGTCCAAGGGCGCAGTGATTGCGCTGACGAAAACCGCCGCAAAGGAGCTTGCGCCGCATCACATCCGTGTCAATGCGATCGCACCCGGCATGATCAATACTGACATATTCCGCTCGGTCAGCGAGGAACACCAGCAGGAGCGGCTTTCTCTTGTCGGCATGGGGCGCATCGGTGAGCCGGAGGATGTTGCAGATGCTGCCGTCTTTCTCGGCTCTGACCTCTCGTCCTATGTGACCGGGCAGGTGCTCGGCGTGGACGGTGCCGCGCTTATGTGAACGGAGGAGAATATGGCAAAGATCATTGATGCGGTATGGGAGCAGCGCAATCTCGGGATGCGCGTGCAGGAGCTGGAGGCAGAGCGCACAGACAGCCCTGAAGTACTCAAAGAAGCGCTCGGTTGTCTCGACAGCCCTTATTGTGTGGTCAAGCTCCCGGAGAATATGCCTGCGCTGAGTCTCACGGTGCAGGAGTACGGCTTCCGGTATGCAGAAACGATGATCACGATGGAGAAGCGTTTGCGGACAGAGCCGGAGCTGCCCGGCATCTGGCAGAGATATGCGCCGCAGATCGGCGTACACACGCCGGATGAAGCAGAGATCGGCGATATCCTGATGCGCGTGCGGAGCGGCGCCGTGTTTCAGACCGATCGCATTGCGCTGGATCCGCATTTTTCACCGCAGATTGCCGGAATCCGCTATGCAAACTGGATCTCCGATCTCCTGCGGGAGGGCGGCTGCCGCGTGCATATTGTGACTGTGAAGGATCAGCCGGTCGCGTTCGACATTCTGAGATCTGCCGGGAACGGCGTGCAGGACGATCTGCTCGGCGGGCTTTTGGATCAGGAATCCGCGCGCGGGATGGGTTTTACTGTGCCGTATGCGGCAGAGCAGTACACGCTTGAAGCGGGGGACCGGGCTTTGCTTGTGAAGGTTTCGTCCAACAATCTGCCGATGCTTCGTCTGCGTTCCCTGTTCGGATATTCCATACGGGAATGTGTGTCGGTATTTGTCCGTCACGCGGAATAACAGTGAACGGCGCACTGCGGTTTCTGCTGCGGTGCGCCGATTGTGTTCTGCCCGGCTTGCATTTCTTCCGAATATGTGGTATAATACATGACAGGTACCTTTCCGCGCAGGATTGCCGCGGGAGGATCATCACAACAACGGAGGTATTACCTATGGCAAAGGTTGCACTGATCACCGGCATCACCGGGCAGGACGGCTCCTATCTCGCGGAGCTGCTGCTCGAAAAGGGCTACGAGGTTCACGGCATCGTCCGCCGTGCATCCATCGCAAACACCGGCAGAATCGAGCATATTCTCGATAAAATCAAGCTGCACGACGGCGATCTCTCGGATTCGTCCGCGATCATCCGCATCGTGCTTGAGACACAGCCCGATGAGATCTATAATCTTGCGGCACAGTCGCATGTGCAGGTCTCCTTTGACGCGGCAGAGTACACCGGCGATGTCGATGCGCTCGGCGTGCTGCGCATTCTGGAGGCTGTGCGCATCGCAGGCCTCACAAAGAAGACCCGCATCTATCAGGCATCGACCTCTGAGCTCTACGGCAAGGTCGAGGAGATCCCCCAGCGCGAGACCACGCCTTTCCATCCGTACAGCCCCTATGCGATTGCAAAGCAGTACGGCTTCTGGATGATGAAGGAATACCGCGAGGCTTACGGCATGTTCTGCGTGAACGGCATCCTTTTCAACCACGAATCGGAGCGCCGCGGCGAGAATTTCGTCACGCGCAAGATCACCCTTGCCGCCGGACGCATCGCCGAGGGCTTGCAGGATCATCTTGAGCTCGGCAACATGGATTCCCTGCGCGACTGGGGCTATGCAAAGGACTATGTCGAGTGCATGTGGCTGATCATGCAGCAGGAGACGCCGGATGATTTCGTCATCGCGACGGGCGTGCAGCATACTGTCCGCGACTTCACCGAGAAGGCATTTGCCGCAAACGGCATCACGCTCCGCTGGGAGGGTACCGGTGTGGACGAAAAGGGCTATGACGCCGCGACCGGCAAAATGCTCGTCTGCGTCAATCCCGCATGGTTCCGTCCGACGGATGTGGACAATCTCTGGGGCGACCCGACCAAGGCGAGAACTGTCCTCGGCTGGAATCCGCAGAAGACCTCCTACGAGGAACTGATCCGCATTATGGCAGAGCACGACAGAGCGCTCGCAAAGCGCGAGAAGGCAATGCAGAACGCATAAAACGGAATGTGAAGCTGAACCGGCAGAGAAATGCTGCCGGTTCTTTGCTGTCTGCGTGAAATCTTGCGTGCTCCCTTGCATTCTCTGCAAAAATATGTTACAATAGTACCGGAAGGATGTGAACAGCTTGAGCGACGAGGAAAAGAAGATTCCGGAGCAGGCGCAGCCTGACCCGCATGAGGCACAGACCCCGCGTGAGGCGTCTGCGTTCCGCAATGCGTGGGAGATGCAGGCGCAGGCGCGCCGCGAAGCAGAGCTGCGTGAACGGAAGCGGCAGGCGGATGCCGAGGAAGCTGCATACCGCGAGCGCGAGGAATATGCGCGGGAGCTTCAGGAGGAGAAGGTCGAGCTCATGCGCCTCAGACAGGGCGTCATTGAGGAGAGCGACAAGCTCCGCGGGCGCGACCCTGAGAAGAAATATTCGCTCGGCGAGCGATTCGGAAACTGGCTCTATCACTCGAAGTGGTGGCTCGGCATGGCAGTATTTGTCGCGTTTGTCGGCGCGTTTCTGATCTATGACTATGTGACGCGCGAAGATCCCGATCTGCGGATCCTTGTGATCTCCGCAAATGACGAAATTTATCTGCACACGCCTGAGCTGACCGGCTGGGCGGCAGAGCACTGCCCGGATTATAACGGCAACGAGAAGCAGGAGGTCGGGCTGGTCTATGTGCCGGTCTCGCAGGGCACGCTGGAAACCGGCTCTGCGGATTCGGCATCGGCAAATACGCAGCTCATGGTGCAGTTTGAGACGGCGAACTGCATGCTCGTGATTGCAGACGATGCGTCGGAGGCGTATCTGACGCCCGAGGGCAAGGGCGCAGAGATCTTCGCGGATCTCACGGAGCTCTATCCCGACTGTGCGGCTGTGGACGGCTACAAGCTGATGCTCAGCGGGACGCAGTTTGCGAAGCGTCTGGGGCTCGAAAAGCCGCTCAATGCGGGCACTTATCTCGCGATCCGTCAGCCCTATGAGAATATGGAAACGAAGGAAAAGAATCAGATTGCATTCGATCAGGCGAAGGAGCTGCTCGATCAGCTCGTGCCGGAGCTGATGCAGGAGGGAGCAGAGTGATATGCCGGAGCAGGAAAAGGAACAGCTTGGCGAAAGCGGCATCTTTGAGCGGAAGGAGTTTCAGCCTGCGGATCTGCCGCTCTCGGGCAAGCAGAAATCAGAGCGCCTGATCGCCGCAATCCTCGTGCTGATCGCGTGCGTCTGCGTGTACCTTGTGCTGAAGGATCCCTTCATGAAGCCCGTGCGGACCTTTTACAAGGGCATGAGCCGGCAGAGCGCCGCCGGGATGTGCGAAGCGTTCCCGGCATGGCTCATTCAGAACACCGATGACACGGGGCAGTCTGTCTATGAGACCTGCGGTGCCGTGATCGCTGCGGGGCAGCTTTCATACGGGATGCAGGCAGACTACAAGGCATCGCTCCGTACAAAGACTCCCGTGGAGCAGGAGCGTCTTGACAAGATCGCATCCGGCATCAAGACGGCATACGGCATGGATGTGAAGGTTACAAAGGGCTACACGCTTTCGGTTTCGGTGCGCATCAAGAGCAGCGGCGAGCCTGTGAGCCTTACGCAGTATATCCGCGTTTACAAAATCAACGGAAGATGGGTGATGATTGATGTCCCAAGCGACACAGAGTGACAAGCGGTATCCCGATATCCCGATGGATCTGCATACGCATACATGGCATTCACCCGATGCGACGCAGCAGACGGTCGAAGACCGCATCCGTGCGGCAGAGAAGATGCAGCTCCGCATCATGGCAGTCACCGATCATGTTGAGATCAACCGCTGGTATCCGGCGGAGCATTATCACGCGGAGGAAACGGAGGAGTTTCTCTACGATTCCGCGCGCGTTTACGAGGGCTCTGTCTCCGAAACGCTGACTGCCCGTGCGAACAATGCGGGCTCGCCGGTGAAGGTGCTCTGCGGCTCGGAGGTCGGGCAGATCCCGCAGGCGCCGGAGCTTGCCCGCGCCGTCTACGATGACCCGCGGCTCGACATCGTCATCGGCTCGGTGCATGAGCTCCCGGGCATGCCGGATTTCTATTTTCTCGATTACGGCAGTCTCAGCATCCCGCTTCTGCTCGGCATGTATTTTGAGGAGGAGCTGCGGCTGGCAGCGTCCGGCTCCTTTGACACGCTCGGCCATCTGACCTATGCTCTGCGTTATATCCCTGACCGCTTCGGCTATGATCTCACGCAGCATTATCCTGTGATTGACGAGATCTTCCGCACGCTGATCGCAAACGGCAAGGCACTTGAGCTGAACGGCTCCGGGCTGAAATCTGCCGTGCCGTTCACCGATCCCGACCTGACGCTGCTCCGGCGTTACCGGCAGCTCGGCGGCGAGCTCCTGACGATCGGCTCCGATGCGCATGATACCAAGCATCTGGCATACGGCATGTCTCAGCTCCTGAGAATGGCATCGGATGCGGGATTTTCCAATCTGACCTATTTTGAGAAGCATCAGCCGCGGCTCATCCCGCTGGTGCTGTGACGAGGCAAATAATGAGTATATTCGATCTTTTCAAGCAGCTGGAATCGCAGACGCCCGCGCCCGCCGGTCCGCCGGAATATATCATCGCGGGGCTCGGCAACTACGAATCCAAGTATGCAAACACAAGGCATAATACAGGCTTTCTCATGATCGACGCCTTTGCGGAGCACTGCGGCGCGCAGTTTCAGAAGCACCGCTTCAAATCGCACACCGCCGATGCGCAGTGCGGTGAGACGCGCTGCCTGCTCCTGAAACCTGAGACCTTCATGAATCTCAGCGGGCAGGCGGTCACGGAAGCGATGCAGTTCTATCAGATCCCGCCCGAGCGTACCATTATCATATACGATGACATCACGCTGCCGGTCGGCGGGCTGCGCATCCGCAAGAAGGGAAGCGACGGCGGTCACAACGGCATCAAGAATATCATCTATCTCTCCGGCTCCGACCAGTTCCCGCGTATCCGCGTCGGGATCGGAAAGAAGCCGCATCCCGATTATCCGCTTGCAGACTGGGTGCTTTCGGCATTCAGCGAGGAGGAGCGGGGCGTGCTTTCAGAGACCGCAAAGAAGGTCACTGAGGCGCTGGAGCTGATGCTCAAGGGGCAGACCGACAAGGCGATGAATCAATTTAACAATAAATAACAGAGGGGCGTCCGTTCGCGGATCGCCCCCGGAGGCGTTTCTATGCGTTTTTTCACTGAGACAGGCGCCAGGCTCCCGGCGGTAAAGGAGCTGCGGCGCTGTCTGGACAAGGGCATTTCTCCGGTCTCGCTGACCGGCGCATCGGCGCTGCACAAGGCGCAGCTTTTGCTGACGCTCTCGCAGGACGGTCCGCTTCTGGCGGTCACTGCCGATGAAGCATCCGCACGGATGCTCTGTGAGGACATCAACTTTATGGCAGGGGAGCGGGCGGCATACCCGTACCCTGCAAAGGAGCGGAACTTCCTCTCGGAAGCGAATATTTCGCGTGAATACGAGCAGCTGCGCATTGCCGCGCTCTCGGCGGTGTGCAGCGGCACCTGCAAGGTTGTGGCTGCATCGGCGGAGGCTGTGATGCAGTATACGGTCCCGCGGGATGTGCTCGAATCGCACACGCTGCATCTGCGTGCGGAGGACAGCATTCCGCAGAGCGATCTTGCGGAGCAGCTTGTCGCGATGGGCTACCGCCGCTGCGATCAGGTCGATGCGCCGTGTCAGTTTTCGGTGCGCGGTGCGATCTTTGATATTTTTCCGCCGCAGGAGCTGATGCCGGTGCGCATTGAGTTCTGGGGCGATGACATTGATTCGATGACATGGTTTGAGCCGGAGACTCAGCGCAGAACGGACCCCGTCAGCGAAATCCTGCTGGCGCCTGCGGTCGAAGCACTGCCCGATGCGTCAGACCTCGCCGAACAGATCCGTGCGCTGGCAAAGGCTGTCCGCGGCAAGCATGCCGAAAAGCTGAAAATGAAATATGCGGAGGCGGCAGATCACCTTGAAAACGGCGTGTCGCTCTCCGATCTGGATCTCTATTTCCCGCTGATCTACAAGACGCCCGCGACTGTCTTTGACTACGGATTCCGCGGCGTGATGCTCTGCGAATCGACAAATGTGATCGAAGCACTGCGCGGCATTGCGGCGCGTTATCTGGAAGATGTGAAGCTCATGCTGGAAGACGGCATCTTCTCGCGGAAGCTCGCGGAGTATTATCTCGATGCGCCGGCGGTGCTCAGAAAGGCGCAGGAATCGCCGCTTACCTGCCTCAATGCGTTCATGGCGAGCGCAAATGTGTTCAATTATCAGAAGATGCTCTCGGTCGAGGCGGCACAGACCGCACCGTGGGGCGGCAGTACGCGCATTCTCGCAGATGACCTCTCGGAGCTTCTGAAGCGCGGCTATGCAGTTGCAGTCTGCGGCGGCACCGAGAAGACCCTCCCGATTCTCATGGCAGATTTGCAGGGGAGCGGCATCCCGTGCAGCATTGCCGCGCAGGATTCTCTGCCTGAGGAGGGCAAGGTGCTGCTGATGCGCAGCGGCCTCTCCGGCGGATTTGACTACCCCGGCATCCGATGCGCATGTATCGCGCAGAGCAAGGCACAGAGCACTGTGCTCAAGAAGCGGCGCTTCAAGAAGGGGCAGGAGATCCGTGCGCTCTCTGAGATTTCCGAGGGTGATCTGGTCGTGCACCAGAGCCACGGCATCGGGCGGTTTGCGGGCATCCGCAAGCTCGAGATGGAGGGCATCACCAAGGATTATATCACGATTGAATACGCGGGCGGCGATGAGCTCTATGTTCCCGTGACGCAGCTTGATATGGTCTCGCGCTATATCGGCGGCAAGGATGACGGCGCGGTGAAGCTCAACAAGCTCGGGTCGGCTGAGTGGCAGAAAACGCGCACCAGCGTCAAAAAGGCTGTCAAGGATATGGCGGCGCAGCTCATCCGGCTCTATGCGGCGCGGCAGAAGGCGGAGGGCTTCCGCTTCTCGCCCGACGACGACATGCAGCGGGAATTTGAGGAGCGCTTCCCTTATATCGAAACGAACGATCAGCTCCGCAGCATCGAGGAGATCAAGCGCGACATGGAGCGCGACACGCCGATGGACCGGCTGCTCTGCGGTGATGTGGGCTTCGGCAAGACAGAGGTCGCATTCCGTGCAGCACTGAAATGTATTCTTTCGGGGAAGCAGTGCGTGCTGCTCGCCCCGACGACCGTGCTTGCGAATCAGCACTATGAGACCGCACTGCGGCGCTTTGAACCGCTCCCAATCAACATCGAGCTGCTCTCGCGCTTCCGCACGAAAAAGCAGCAGACGGAAGTGCTGGAGAAACTGAAAAAAGGAACGGTCGATCTGCTGATCGGCACGCACCGCATGCTTTCTAAGGATGTGAAATTTGCGGCGCTCGGGCTTGCGATCATCGACGAGGAGCAGCGCTTCGGCGTCGCGCACAAGGAACGCTTCAAGGAGCTGTTCCACGGCGTTGACATGCTGACGCTTTCGGCAACGCCTATCCCGCGCACGCTGAATATGGCGCTCTCCGGCATCCGCGACATGAGCGTGATCGAGGAGCCGCCGCAGGACAGATACCCCGTGCAGAGCTTCGTGCTCGAATACAATGCGGGGCTGATCGTGCAGGCGATCCAGCGCGAGCTGAAACGCGGCGGACAGGTCTATTATCTGCACAACCGCGTCGAGACGATCATCCAGTGTGCGGCGAAATTGCAGGAAATGCTGCCGGACGCCCGCATCGGCTTTGCACACGGCAAAATGTCCGAGCAGGAGCTGAGCGAGATCTGGCGGCGTCTGGTCGATCATGAGATTGACATTCTCGTCTGTACGACCATCATAGAGACCGGTGTCGATGTGCCGAATGTCAACACGCTGATTCTGGAGCAGGCAGACCGCTTCGGACTCTCGCAGCTCTATCAGCTCCGCGGGCGTGTCGGGCGCTCCTCCCGCCGTGCCTATGCCTATTTCACCTATCAGCCGAACCGCTCGCTGACAGAGGTTGCGGAGAAGCGCCTTGCGGCCATGCGCGAGTTTACGCAGTTCGGCAGCGGCTTCCGCATTGCAATGCGCGATCTGGAGATCCGCGGCGCCGGCAGCATTCTGGGCGGGCAGCAGCACGGTCAGATGGAGCAGGTCGGCTATGAGATGTATCTGAAGCTCCTCAATGAAGCCATCGCGGAGGAGAAGGGCGAAGCACCGCCCGTGCCGCCTGCCTGCACCGTCGATATTCAGGTCGAGGCGCATATTCCGGAGGATTATATCGGCAGCATGACCTCGCGGCTTGAGATCTACCGCCGCATTGCGCTGGTCGGTACGCCCGAGGACAAATCCGACCTTGTGGATGAGCTGATCGACCGCTTCGGCGAGCCCCCGCAGAGCCTTCTGAATCTCATTGACGCATCGCTCCTGCGCAACACCGCCGGGCGGCTCGGCATCACGGAGATTTCGCAGAAGCGCGGCGCACTGTTCTTCTTCATCACGCACCCGAACGCAAACCAGCTCCGCGCGCTTATGGTGAAGTATTACGACCGTATTGCGTTCAACGACAAGAAGCCGCCTTATTACGTCGCAGTGCGGCTTGTGAAGGGAGAATATTCCGTGGATCTCATGCGGGCGGTCATCGGCATCTTCGAGGAAAATGCTGCCGAAAATGGATAATTTAAGGAATAATTGCATTTTGTTTGTGCATTGTGCTCAAAGAAACAGTATTTATTCTTAACATGTTTGGCACTCACGTGAATAGCTTTTTTATGAGAATAATGCTATAATAAGTGTATAAAATTGTGCCGCATTGGGCAGGCACGCTTTATAATGGAGGAATGTAACATGAAAATCAAGTCTGTTCTGGCAAGCGTCGCTGCTTGCGCAATCGCAATCTCCGCAATGGCTGTCTCCGTTTCTGCTGATGCTCTGATGAGCAAGAAGGGAAATGAGAAAAACTCAGAGAACTATTCCGTTCCGCTGGATGGCATTGATGTGACCAAGATTGATAAGATCGTCGCTGACATCGCTCTGGATTCTGACTACGTTAATGGCTGTATTGGTTTTAACGAGGGCGGCGCTTGGGTGAACCATGGCCCGAATGGCGCGAATCAGTTTGAGGTGAATGCTTCGGGCGAGGTTGTTCTGTCTGGTCTTGCTGGTAAGGTCGATGAGGGCACCACTATGGAGGTTCAGTTCTGGTGGGTCAACGATGTTTCTGAGGGCAATCCCGGCACCGCTACTCTGAATTCTGTTAAGCTGTATGATGCAACTGGCGCAGAGCTCGGCGGCAATGCTCCGGCTGAGACCGAGTCCACCGCTGCTGCTACCACCACCTCTGCTGCTGCTGCAACCACCACCACCTCTGCTGCTGCCGGCACTACAACCACCGCTGCTGCTACCACCACCACTTCCGGTGCTGCTCAGCCGGCTGGCGATGCAGGCGTTGCTGTTGTTGCTGCTACTCTGGCACTCGCAGGCGCTGCTGCTTTCGTTGCACGCAAGAAGGACTAATATATAAAGATTGTTGAGGTTATTGCCATATGAAATTTGGTAAGATTTTTGCGGCTTGCGCAGCTGCTGCAATGAGCATTTCGATGCTCGCTGTGACTGCGTCTGCTGAGAAAAAGGATTCCAACACAGCTGTGCTGTGCGTTGCTGCCGGCACCAATCAGCAGTGGAAGGCCGGGGATCTTGCAGGTTCTACTGACGCGACCATCACAGGCGACGGTCAGTACACTGTCACTGCTAAACTCGCGGAAGCAACCGGCTCTATCGAGCTGATTCTGATTTCCACTGATATTGATGTTTTCGCATACGGCGACGGTACCGGTCTCGCCGGCTCCGGACTGAACCTGAAGGTTGATTCCGTTAAGGTTGACGGCAATGCGATCGCTTACAACGGACCGTCCGAAGGCGCTTTTACCACCAACGATGACGGCACTACGCTCCGTATGAACATTCTGAACACATGGGGCAATTCTGTCAGCGATATTGCCAGCACTGCTGCTGAGTCTGAGATTTCTGTGACCTTCACGATCACAGGCCTCGGAACCACTGCTTCTGCTGACACCACCGCTGCTGCAACCACTACCACCAGCGCTGCTGCTGCAACTACCACCACCAGTGCTGCTGCTGGCACCACCACCACCGCTGCTGCTACCACCACGACTGCTGCTGCCGGTGCTGCTGCTGGCGATGCAGGCGTTGCTGTTGTTGCTGCAACTCTGGCTCTCGCAGGCGCTGCTGCATTCGCTGCACGCAAGAAGGACTGATTTCAGTCTGACAACATGCTAATTCAGAATGCCCTCTGCGAAAAGTAGGGGGCATTCCCTATGAAACCCTTTACGTTTTAGGAGGAATTGAAAAATGCGTACCAAGAAGATTCTCGCAATCCTTTCCGCAATCGCAATGATGGGCTGCCTCGCATCCTGCGGCGGCAATTCCAGCACTGCGGATTCGTCCAGCACTGCGGAGACCACCACTGCTGCTGCGGAAACCACCGAGGCAACCACCACGGCTGCTACCACCACCACCGCTGAGCCGATCCCGGCTGCGGATGCAAAGGCAATCACCTTTGACACCGATTCGCTCTACACCGCTGAGGCTGTTATGGACAACGGCGCTGCTCCGATCGAGATGAGCATCGAAGAGGTGAACGGCAACAAGAAGCTGAAGGTGCATGTCCTGAAGGCTGAGGGCAAGGAAGATGCAGATTATGAAGTCCCGAAGATCAAGTTTGATCTCCCGGCTCTGCTCGGCGCAGAGAATGTCGGCAAGATCGGCCACATCTCCGCTGACTTCTACTGCAACGCGCTCGAGACCTGGAAGAACGATGACGGCTCTGAGTCTCTGGTCGTCGGTAACTTCCTCGGCGCATTCGGCGGCAACATCGCAAGCGACAAGGCTTACGACAAGGCCGGCAACCTGATCCAGAACAACTGGGCAAACCACTATGAGTTCGCATGCGACGACTGGGAGAACCCGACCCATGAGTGGAGAATCGAGACCGATATCCCGGCTCTGCTCCCGGCAAACGGCTATGCTTCTCTCGACGGCGAATATTATGACAAGGACGGCAACGCACTCGACGCAGCAAAGGTCTGCGAGGGTCAGAACCTCTTTATCATGAGATGGGGTCAGAAGAACTCTGTTGATTTCTATATCGACAACCTCACCTTCTTCGACAAGGACGGCAATGCAATGGATGTGATCTTTGATCCGGCTGCTGCTCCGGCTGCTGAGGGCGACACCACCGATGCTCCGGCAGATACCACTGCTGCTGCGGCTGATACCACCGCTGCTGCTGAGGCAGATACCACCGCTGCTGCGGCTGACACCACTGCTGCTGCACAGTAATCCCGCATAAACTGCAAAACGAAAAGGCACGCGATTCTGCGTGCCTTTTTTGTTATTTTGAACCGCGGAGCTTCCGCAAAACAAAGCGCCCGCCCTTCGTAAGCCAGTTCTGTCGCTCCATGAAGACATACGGCAGATCGCGGTATCTGATGCGGTTTGTCCGCAGCCAGACATCCAGCAGCCGCTCGCCGACAAAGCCGAACACGCGGGCGTCATAGGGCGAATACCCGCTGATGTCGAGCCGCTGCTCCAGTTCAAAGAGCACATCGAAGAGAAATGCGCACCAGCGGTCGAAATAGCGTTTCCGCATCACAAACATGTTGAAGCGATGTCCGGCCGAGCATGCCATCACCCTGTCGAATGCGGGGAGATACGCCGGATATTTCTCCGCGAGGATCGCCCGCGTTGTGTCGAGATCCTCCGCGTGATGCGCGTGAACATACTGCCCGTAGGTCGTTTCAATCCAGTAATGCCGCGGCTTCGGCAGCAGAACGGGGCAGTCCCGGAGCTGTGCTGAGAGCGCCCGCGCCCCGATGACCCTTGCCCATTTATCGGGGGTGCATCTGCCGTTTGAGAAGTGTCTGCGGTAATGCACGAGCCCGATGCAGTCAGCGTCGAGATTCTTCCACGCCCAGTAAAGCCCGGTCAGCTCGCAGTAATGCGGGTTTTTTGCGCTGATGTTTTCGCCGGTGCAGTCCCGCTGAAAGCCGATCGGTGCCTTTCCCTCTGCGCCGACCTGCACCGGGAGATAGATGCTGTCTTCCGGCATTCTGTATGGCTTATGCGCCGCCACAATCATCCGTATTTTCATATCGTTTTCGCCCTCCGCGTATTGCTTCTATTATACCAGAAACACCGCACGAAATCAAGATGCCGCACGGAGAAATCTGCATGCGGGAATCTGTGTGATTTGCACAGGGAAATGCTGCATCTGCTTCTTGCTTTTTCCCCTGCTCTGTGCTATAATGAAAGAAATAAGTGCCTTTTCTTTGTGCAGATGTGTGAACATGAGGAGTCTGCTTTTTCCGAAGAAAGCACGGCAGATCACAGACTATTTGAAAGGAAGCGCGTGCTGAAAGCCGATCGCTGGATTGCGCGGAGGTCAGAGATATGAAACGATATGCACACAGATCCAACCGCGGCAGCATGCTTCGCGTGCTTCTGGTTCTGATCGGCACGGCAGTCAATGTCCTGCTGTCTTTTCTCTCATATCAGACAGGGCTGCCGATTTATCTGGATACCATCGGCACGATCGGCGTGGCGTCGATCGGCGGACTCTTTCCCGGCATCATGTGCGCGATTGCGACGAATGCGATCTGCACGCTTTTCAACAGCAATGCAGTCTATTTCGGCATTGTCAACGCGCTGATCGCGTGCTTCACTGCGTGGTATACCCGGGAGCGGTCGTTCCGAAAGATCCGGCATTACATCGGCTTCACCGTGATTGCGGGCGTGATCAGCGGCGGCGCGAGTGCCGCGATTCAGTGGGGGCTGCTCGGCGGTCCGCAGAATGGCTTTCTGAATCTGATGCTGGAGCAGGTCAAAGAAACATGGGGCGCATCAAAGCCTGTCCTGTTTGTCGGCATCAATATCGTGCTCAATCTGATCGACAAGGGCTTGTCCTGCATTCTGACGCAGATTCTGCTGCATCTGCTCCCGGCTGACATGCTTTCCCAGATCCGAAACAGCGGATGGCGGCAGCGCCCGCTGACGCGCGAGGAGATCCGTGCGATGGATTCCCTGAGCGAAGACAGCCGTGTCTCGCTCAAGCGGCGGCTGACGCTCATGTTTCTGTTGGTTTCCTTCACGCTGACCGTCATCATGGGCTGGATCGGCATTCGGCTGTATTTTCGGAATGTCAAGCATGAGAAAACGGAGATTGCAGTCGCCGCGGCGCAATTTGCCGCCGATGTGGTCGATCCGCAGAAGGTGGATGATTACATCAAATACGGCGAGAAGATTCCCGGCTACCGGCAGACGGAGGAGATGCTGTATAAGATTCGCAGCAATGCTGCCGGTGTGCAGTATCTCTATGTGACGCAGATCCGCGCAGACGGCTGCTATGTTGCGTTTGATCTGGACTCGGAGGATACACCTGCCTATGAAAACGGCGACAAGATCGAGTTTGAGGCGGCGTTTGAGCCGTATCTGCCGGCGCTCTTTGCCGGCGAGGAGATCGAACCGATTGAGAGCAACGACATTTCCGGCTGGGTGCTGACGGCATATTGCCCGATCCGGGATGCTTCCGGCAGATGTGTGGCTTATGCCGGCGCGGATGTTTCCCTCTCCTACATGGCGGACTATATGGGCGATTTCCTTGTGCGGGTGATTCTGACGCTTGCGGGCTTCTTCCTGCTGGTGCTTGCGTATGCGCTCTGGGTCACGGGCATCTACATGGTGTATCCGATCAACACAGTTGTTGCGGGCGTGGAGAGCTTCATCCGTGCAGGCGCCGATCAGGAGGCGCTCGACGAATCTGTCCGTGCGCTGCGTGCGATCGACGTTCATACAGGCGATGAGGTCGAGAAGCTGTATCACGCGATCTGCGACATGGCTGCGAACCAGACAGAGCAGCTCCGGACACTCCGCCGCTTCTCCGAGAATACACAGCGCATGCAGGAGGGTCTGATCATCACGATGGCAGACCTTGTTGAAAACAGAGATTCCGATACGGGTGCGCATATTCAGAAGACCGCGGCTTATGTGAAGATCATTGTCGAGGGGCTGCTGCGCAAGGGCTATTACGCGGAGAAGATCACGCCGAAGTTCATCTCGGACTGCGTGCGCAGTGCACCGCTGCATGATGTCGGAAAAATCAATATCCCCGACAGCGTGCTGAACAAGCCCGGCAAGCTCACCGACGAGGAATATGAGATTATCAAGACACACACGACCGCAGGCAGAATGATCATGGAAAAGGCAATCAGCACGGTCGAGGGCGAGAACTATCTGAAGGAAGCGCTGAATATGGCGGCATATCACCATGAGCGCTGGGACGGCAGAGGCTATCCCGAGGGGCTGCACGGCGAGGTGATCCCGCTCTCTGCGCGCATTATGTCGGTCGCGGATGTGTTCGATGCACTGGCATCGCCGCGTATCTATAAGCCTGCCTTCCCGCTGGATCAGGCGCTTTCGATCATTCGTGAGGGTGCAGGCACGCAGTTCGACCCGAAGTGCGTGGAGGTATTTCTGGAAGCACTGCCGGAGGTCAAGGCGATCCTGCAAAAATATCAGAACAGTTAAGGAGGCAGCCTGTATGAACAAAAGGCGAAACATCTGCTGTGCGGCTGCACTCCTGACCGCTTTGGGCATGATCCTGCCGGGATTCTGCGCTGCATCGGCGGAAACCGATTATTCGGCTTACGGCGGCGGCTATGCGGCAGTCGGGCAGATTGAGGGCGTCGGCTGCACGACAGAGATCTATGACGCCGGAAACGGGCTCCCGACCTCCGATGCGATGTTCCTGCTGAGCGCGAGCGACGGCAAAATGTGGATCGGCGGTTACAGCGGTGTGATCTGCTATGACGGCGTTGTCTTTGAGCGGCTCGATACGTTCGGGGGACTGACAAGCGCACGCGGACTCTTCGAGGACAGCAGCGGGCGGATCTGGGTCGGCACAAATGACAACGGTGTTGTCGTGATTGACGGGCACACGCGGACGCATCTGACCTATGCAGACGGTCTGCCTTCTTCGTCTATCCGCATCTTTGAGGAGGACGCAGACGGCAATGTGTTCATCGGCACGACTGCGGGCATCTGTTATGCGGACCCGAGAATGAAGCTGCACGAGGTTCCCGGCGCCGATCTTTCCGAGGAGCGTGTCCTGAAACTCGATGCCGATTCTGACGGCACGATCTACGGGCAGACGGCAAGCGGCATCATCTTCTCGATCGAGGGCTGCGCTGTGACCGGGACCTGCAATTATGAGAATACCGCTGCGGGCAGGATCACGACTATCATGGCGGATCCTGACAAAGCGGGCAAGGTCTATCTCGGCACGGAATTCGGCTATATCTGCCGCGGCGATTTCGGCGCAGCGTTCGGAAGCATGGAGCAGGTGCATGCCGAAGCGCTGAACGGCAGCATTCACTGGCTGAGCTATGACTGCGGCAAGGTCTGGGCATCCTCCGCTTCTGCGGCGGGCTGGCTCGACAGCCACCGCAAATTTCATCTGCTGGATGATCTCCCCATAAACAGCGGCATCGAAATGACGACTGCGGATTATCAGGGCAATCTCTGGATCGCTTCCTCCACGCAGGGGGTGATGAAGATTGTCACAAACAATTTTGTCGATGTCACACGGAAGGCGGGCGTCTCCGGCGAGGTTTCCAATGCGGCATGCTTCTTCCGCGATGCGCTCTATATCGGCACGGACAACGGTCTGCGTCTGATCAGCGCGGAAGGCGAGCCGGCGGAAAATGCCCTTACGCGATATGTCGGAAATGCGCGTGTGCGCTGTATCACAGAAGATGACAGCGGAAATCTCTGGGTCGGCACCTATTCGGGTGAAACGGGACTGATTCGCTGCGGTGCGAACGGCAGCATTTCCGCTTTCACCGTGTCGGACGGCTTGCCTGACAATCAGATCCGCTGTGCGGTGCCTGCCTCCGACGGCAGTATGATCGTCGGCACAAACAACGGCTTTGCTGTTTTCAGGGAGGATCGCGTGATGCGCTCTGTCGGCGTGAAAGAGGGCCTTGCAAACACGGTGATCCTGACCGCAGCAGAGGGTGCAGACGGAACCTTTCTCGCCGGAACGGACGGCGGCGGACTCTATGTGATCGCGAAGGACGGCATCACGCATCTCGGCAGAGAGGACGGTCTCACCAGCGATGTCATCATGCGTATCGTGCCCGATCCGGCACACGGCGTCTCTTGGATTGTCACATCGAATTCTATTGAATACATGCAGGACGGGAAGATCCGGCATGTGAGCTCCTTCCCGTACAATAATAATTACGACATGTATTTTGACAGCAGCGACCACGCATGGATTCTTTCTTCCTATGGCATCTATTGCATTGATGTCAATGCGCTGCTGAATGACAGCATCAGCGAATACAGTCTCTATACCGTGGAAAACGGGCTGCCCTATGCGATTACAGCAAATTCCTTCAGCACAAAGGACAGCGACGGCAATCTTTATATTCCCGGCAGAAACGGGGTCATCAAGGTCAATATCGAGCGGTTCTATGAGAAGCGCGAGAAATTCCGCACAGGCGTTCGTGCAGTTTACTGCGATGACAACAGGATCTATCCCGATGCAGACGGCGTATATCAGCTCCCTGCCACACGCGGACGCATCCAGATCGCGCCCTCTGTCATAGATTTTACGCTGCTGAATCCGCAGGTGCGCGTCTATCTGGAGGGCGGTCCCGACGAAGGCATCACGGTTGAGCGGAGTGCCCTGACACCGCTGGAATACACCAATCTGCGCTACGGCGATTATACGCTGCATATTCAGATCACGGACGGGAGATCCGGCAGTGTGCTCCAGGATGACAGCTATCATCTCACAAAGGCGGCAAGACTCACCGAGCTCGTGGTTTTCCGTGCAATTCTGGCAGTGCTGCTGGCACTCGCGGTCGGTTTCATCGTCTGGCGGACGATGCGGCAGACCGTCGTCGCAAAGCAGATTAACGAGATCCGGCAGGCAAAGGAGGAGGCAGAGCACGCGAATTCGGCAAAGTCCCGCTTCCTCGCAAATATGTCGCACGAGATCCGCACGCCGATCAATACGATCATGGGCATGAACGAGATGGCGATGCGTGAGGATGCTGCCGGCGTGCCGCAGGGCTATTTTATGTCGATGATGAACTACGCATTCGATATCCGCAGCGCGTCGGAATCACTGCTGAGCCTCATCAACGATCTGCTGGATATTTCCAAGATCGAATCCGGCAGGATGCATCTGGACGAGCGGGAATACGATGTGCAGGAGCTTCTGCGCTCGGTTGCTGCGATGGGGCGGATGCGGTGCAGTGAGAAAGCGCTGACCTTCGATACCGAGATCGACGAGATGCTGCCCCGCCGTCTGTTCGGCGATTCGGAGAAGATCCGTCAGATTCTTCTGAATTTCATGACCAATGCGGTAAAATACACAAACATCGGCGGCGTCACGCTCAGCGTATTCATGCAGGAGCGCAGCGGCGGAAACGCAGTCATCTGCTTCTCCGTGAAGGATACCGGCATGGGCATCAAGGCAGAGGATATCGACAAGCTGTTCACGGCATATGAGCGGCTGGATGAGGAACTGAACACCCGTATTCAGGGAACGGGGCTCGGGCTCGATATCTCCCGCCGGTTTGCCGATCTCATGGGCGGCACGCTCCGCTGCGAAAGCGTATACAAAAAGGGAAGCGAATTCATCCTGACGCTGCCGCAGCAGATCGCGGACAGCACGCCGCTCGGCACCTTCTCCGAGCAGGAGAAGCACATCGCAAAGGGACCGTATGTCCCGCAGTTTCTTGCGCCGGACGCGAATATCCTTGTGGTCGATAACGATTCCGTCAGCCTGAGCCTGATCAAGGGGCTTCTCCGTGCGACGAGAGTATTTGTCACTACATCGAAGAATGCAGAGGATGCGCTTGATAAAATCCGGGATACGCATTTCAATGTTGTGCTGCTGGATATTATCATGCCCGGAACAGACGGTATCGAGCTCATTGAGCGGATCCGTGAGATTGCCCCGCTGCTGCCGGTCTATGCGGTCTCGGCAAGCTCTGCGGAGGATGAAGCCTATTACCGCGCAAAGGGCTTCAGCGGATTTCTTCCAAAGCCGCTGGACGGCATTCTGCTTGAGCGGACTGTCATGCAGCATATCCCCGCTGAGATGCGCGAAAAGCCGATTCTCGCCGAGAGCGCAGAGGAGCTGACCGAGATCCCTGCGCGCCTGCGCTGGCTCTATGACATCCCGGAAATTTCCGCGGAAGAAGGCATCCGGAATGCGGGCGGCGTCTCCAGCTATCTCTTCGGGCTCAATCTGTTCTATGATACGATCGAGGGCAATGCAAAGATCATCCGGGAAGCTTACAGCACCGGCGATCTCCGGCTGTATACCGTCAAGGTACATGCGCTGCGCACCTCCGCGCATCTGATCGGTGCAGCGGCTCTTGCGGAGCTTGCCGGGAAGCTGGAGCAGGCAGGCAGACAGGAGGACACCGCGGTGATCAGCGCAGAGACAGAGCGGCTGCTGACGGAGTACACTGCATTCAGGGAGAAGCTGGCCGGACTCCGTCAGGCAGAAGATACAGCAACGTGAAAGGAGTGTGTGACCGTGTTTGAGATCATCAGAGAGCATCAGATGAATATTATGCTGGCGCTCTGTGCGATCTGTATTATGATCGCGGGACTGCTCCTTTTCACACGCTTCCTCTCGAAGCGCAGAAAATGGATTCTGTTCCTCATGGAGCTGATCGCGGCATCGCTCCTCGCGTTTGACCGCACAGCATATAGCTGCCGCGGCGATGAAAGCGCGCTTGGCGGGTTTATGGTGCGCTTCTCCAATTTCATGGTGTTCTTCCTGACACCCGGTGTTGTGCTCACATTCAATTTCTATCTGACCGACTTGCTGCAAAATGAAGCGGGGCTGAAAGAGATTCCGAGGCGGCTGAAGGCTGTGAATCTCTTTGCTGCGTTCGGCATGGTGCTTGTCATTCTGTCGCATTTCACCGGGTTCTTTTATTACATCGACGAGCACAGCGTCTATCACCGGGGTCCCGGCTTTCTGCTGAGCTACGCCGTCCCTGTGCTTCTGCCGATTGTGCAGTATACCGTCATCCGGCAGTACAAAACCGCGTTCAGCAAGCTGATCTACACTTCTCTGGTGCTGTATATCTTCTTCCCCATCACCGTCGGCATCATCCAGATCTTCACTTACGGTCTCTCGATTGTCAATATGGCGATTGTGCTGGTGTCGATCTCGCTCTATATTTTCTGCTATCTCGATATCAACGATGCAGCCGAGCGCTCGCATGCGGCAGAGGTCGGGAGCCTTCGGAAGGAGCGGCAGAGCATGCGGCGCCTGTTCGATCAGACTGCTTCGGCATTTGTCGCGGCGGCCGAAAAGCGGGACGCAGACAGAGAAGGACATTCCGTCCGTGTCGCTGTGCTTGCGCGGCAGCTCGCCGAGCGCACAGGGAAGACCCCCGAGGAATGCGAGAAGGTCTACTATGCGGCGCTGCTGCATGATGTCGGCAGGATCGCCCTGCCGGATGCCGTGCTGCGGAAGTCGGAGGGATTTACCGAGGAAGAGGAGGAGCAGCTCCGTCAGAAGCCTGTGCTGAGCGCAGAGATCCTCTCCGGCATCACCGAATTCCCGTATCTCAGCGCGTGTGCCCGTGCCGCCCATGAGTGGTATGACGGAAGCGGCTATCCTTCCGGGCTGCGTGAAAAGGCGATCCCTGAGATCGCACGCATCATCGCAGTCGCAGAGGCCTATGACACGATGATTTCCGGCAGCAGCACGCACGACCCGCTCTCCTATCAGGTCGTGCGGGAGGAGTTTGTCAAGCAGTCCGGCACGCAGTTTGACCCGGTCTATGCCGAGATCATGGTGCAGCTGATGGACAGCGACCATGCAGAGCAGGAGCAGGCGGATAATACCCGTCTGGAGCCTGAGATCATCTGCCGGGATTACAGAGAGACTGTCTCCGCAGGCATTCCCGCAGAGCAGGCAGTCACGCGGATTACCTTCACGGCGGAGCCTGCCGATCCCGGCAAAAACGGCTTTTCTGCGCCGTCCGTGATTGTGTTCGATTCCTATGACCGGCATGTACACAGCGATCCCAAGACCATCAAAGCCTATCACTATATGGAATTCTGCGAGCTCTGGTTCGACGGGCATTATGTCTCCACCAACACCCGGAATCTTGCGGTCGAGGTGACGGAGAACAAGCAGCCTGCGCCGGGCTATGAGATCATCACAGGGCGCTATGAGGATCATGTTTCTGTCCGCATGATCAGCCCGGAGCGCACTGTCGTATTCATCCTTGTGATTTCGGACAGCTCCAAGTCATCTTATATCGGCATCACCGGCGAGCACTGCCGCATCTGCGGTCTTTCCGCGCAGAAGACCGGCGAGCAGACAAATGCGGGCACGATCCGGCAGATCATCAGCAGGGTCAGCTATACCGACCGTCTGGAATCCGATCTGCCGAATGTGCAGATCGACCACCCGCGCAGTGCTTCATCTGCGGGCATTCCGCTGCGCGGTGAGATCATCGTCGATTTCCACACGATGAGCCTGCCCTCTGCGGATCTTATATGGCACTGCCCCTATCTCGTGATTTACAGCGCGGAGGATAATCAGGTCGGCGGCAAGCGCTATCGGGAATATGCGCTGATCAAGCTCAACGGCGAAAATTCCGGCAGCAACGACCATGCCGAGAACACACTCACAGTGAAAAGAAACGGTGATTTCCCCGGCTGGGAGGCATGGAAGCGCCTGCTCAAGAAAGGGCTTGAATGCTCTGTGCGCATTGTGAAAAAGGGCGGCAGGATCTATGTCAGTACAGAGACGCTCGGCATCGCGATCGAGCATACTACCGTCATTCTGGACGGAAACGATACAATCTTTGCGGCACTGACCGGCGATCAGGTCGCGCTCACAGATATTCGGGTGCGATGATTTCCGTGCAAAAGCGGCAGCTCCGCGTGCAGAACCGTGATTTTCCGCCTGATTCTTGCCTTTTTCTGCATTTTGATTGACATTGCAGATTCGCAGAGCTATAATGAAATTGTACCGTAAAGCGTGTGCAGTACCGGGCATGAGCCGGGCGATGATCCCGTCATCGGCGACATCAACAAGGACGGTGCATGCGATATGTCGGATGCCGTGCTGCTGATGGGCTGGCTGCTGAAAGAGGATGTCACGCTGGCAGACTGGGAAGCGGGCGGCATGAACAAGGACGGCAAGCTGACCGCTGCCGACTTCACACTGGTCAAGCGCCATCTCCTCGCATAAGATTACAAAAGCCGCGTATCATCGGAAATCCCGTGATACGCGGCTTCTTTGCAGACAGCAGAACCGCACAGATGAAATGCGTCTGTGCGGTGCTTTTGGGTTACGGCTTTTTTGCGAGATACTTGAAGAAGAAGGAATCTTCGTATTCGCCGAAGAAGTTTCTTCTGCATGCGTCCTCCACAAGGTCGATCTCTGAGGCGACGATCGCATTCTCCGGGTGGTTGATGTGATCAATCGTTTTGCAAACAGAGCGCGAGATTTCGTGATAGGCGGTCAGACTGCCGAGGGCGAGCAGCACGGTGATCACAGCGGTCTGCATATGTGTCTTCGCCTTGCGCGATTCGAGCAGCGTCTCCATAATCAGAATGAAGAGAATCACGAGTGCGGGGATCGAAGCGCGCATCACGAAGTCGATCGAAGTGCCGACACGGATCATCGGGGCGATCAGCAGTGAGATCAGCGAGAGCCAGTAGAGCGGATCCCGCTTCTTGCGCGAGTAGATCGCAAAATAGTAGACGAGGAATTCCAGCAGGATCATCAGCAGATAGGACATCAGGAATCTGCGCATATCGGTCATGCGGAAGCCGCCTGTGCTTGCGGAATTTGCTTTCAGGAAGAGATAGGAGATCAGTGCGGTGAGGACACCTGCTGCGGCATTTTCAAAGGTGAGTGCTTCTTTCAGGATCGGCACCGCGTTTTCTTTCAGCGGCTTTTTCAGGTCATAGGTCTTCACGACGCGGGAGATGCCCAGAAATGCGACCACAGGCACAAGCCCGATCGCAGGCAGCGTGCAGCCCATGAGACTGAATGCGTAGATAAAGATGAGCGAGCGGTTGTCCTTCTGGTGCAGGAGCAGCAGTGTGATGATCCATGCAGGAATCGCCTGATTGTAAACCCAGAAGAGCTGTGTGGACATGGACGAAAGCTGGAAGCCGGTCGCCCAGTGCTCAATGTGATTGGTGTTGAACCATGTGAAATCGCCGCTGTTGTGCAGGATGAAATCGCCGACTGTGTCGAGACCGCTGAACAGGATGAATGCGAGCATGATCCACGGCGACCACTTTTTCAGCTTGCCGCAGAGCAGCGTCATCACGATCATGACGCCGATGACACACCAGTAGAAGAGGAAGGTATGCGCTGCTTCGAGTCCCCAGATCTTGCCGGCGCAGGCTGCGGGGAGCCAGAGCGTGAAGTAATAGATCATCGCAATCGGCTTTTCAAAGTGCGGCGATGCGTCAGGGATGATCACAGGCCAGTCGTTGTTCACGAGCTTTTCGAGGAGGGCATTGCGCCACTTGTGGTCGAAATTCTGGAAGGCGAATTTGCCGATGCCGGAGAGATAGACCCACACGACGCAGAGCACTGCCATCAGGAGAATCTTCGGGAGACCTGCGCGTGTCAGCCTGGAGACGTCGATTTTCGGAGCATGGCGGATCGCGAGACATGCTCCGATCACCAGCACAATTTCCATGAGATACGAGAACGGCGCCTTGAGCCAGCCGAGGAAGAAAATGAGCATCGGCAGCGTCAGATACACATATGCGATCTGAACCGGCAGACGGGATTCCGTTGTGCCGCGGAGTGCAGCGATTCCGGATCTGCATTTGCCGAGGAAGCCGGATGCTGCGGGTTTCTGTACGGCTTCTGCCTTCTGTTTTGTCTGCGATGCCGTAACATTTGCCTGCGGAGCGGTATCATTTGCTTGTGATGCGTTTGCTTTTGTGTCAGCCATCATAATTATCCTTTCTTTATGTCCCAGTCAAGAAGCTGTCCTTTTTTGCAGAGATATGCCTTTTCTGCAAGCCTTGCCATCGGCAGGTCGGAATGTGTATCGGAATAAAAGCGCTCGATCTGAGCATCGGGGTACAGCGCACGGAACCGTGAGACCTTTTCAGCCCCCTTGCAGTTTTCTCCGTCGAAGCGCCCGGTTTTTTCATCGACCCGCGAGGCAATGAGCCTGCCGATCCCGAGCTTTTCCGCGGGAATCGCCAGCAGGAATTCCGGCGATGCGGAAATGAACACATCGTCCGGCCGCTTCTGTGCATGATACCAGGGGTAGATCTTGCAGAAATGCCGCTCCCAGAAGAGCCGGAGCTCTGCTTGCAGATCGGGAATATCGGCGAGAAAACGGAAAAAAACCTCTTTCCATTCCCGTGTGGTGCATTTCCCGCATTTCTTTTTGAGTGCCCAAAGGCATACGGCGGGCACATGCCGGAGCGCTGCCGGATGCCGCTTTACCGAAAATAAATAAAAATCGACAGTGCTGTCTCCGCGGTAGACTGTACCGTCAAAGTCGTAGACATTCACCTTGCCGTCACCCCCGGAAGATAGATCTGCACAAAGATGAGTGCGGCATAGACCGCACCGAGCAGCAGCAGCAGCTTGTCCCCGAGGATCATATCCACCGGGTTGCCGTGCGTGTCATTTTCAAGATCATAAGTATACCGCATGGTCATCACGCTCACGAAGGGCGTCGTGTAGATCATGCCGGGCAGAGCGCCCGCATCCACGCTCCAGAGCGCATAGAACACGAGGAACAGCCCGAGATACATATACATGCTGCTGCTGAGATAGCTTTCCGTATAGAGCGCGAGCACAGAGCGCGTCGTGTCGCCGCACGCCCGCTTTTCGTTGCGCCGCTTGCCGAACGCCATGAAGAGCGAGAGCGCCGCGAGTGTGAGATAGAGCCAGCTCGAGATGCGGACGCCCGTGATGCAGGAGCCGTAATAGAGCCGCAGCACAAAGCCCGAGACGAGAATCACGATGTCAATGACGGGCTTGTTTTTCCAGGATTTGCTGTAAAGAAGATTCAGCAGCAGATAGATCACAGGAATCAGCGCGCCGGGCGTAATGCCGCAGACGGCAAGATCCAGCGCCAGTCCGAGCACTGTGACCGCCGCACAGAGGATGATGCCTTCTGTTTTTGTGACAGCGCCGCTTGCAAGCGGGCGTTTGCACTTGACCGGGTGCATGCGGTCTTTCTCGATGTCGCAGAGGTCATTGATCACATAAATCGCGGAGGAACAGAGCGCAAACGCAAATAAGCCGCCGATCAGCCGGAGCAGAATCTCCCTCTGCAAAAACACGCCGCCGAAAAACGCCGGCAGAAGGACGATGAAATTCTTGATCCAGTGCTTCACGCGCAGCAGTATGGTGCATGATTTGATTTTTTCAGCCATTTCCGTCACCTTATTATATGATACGGTTCATTTCTATATCTGTAAATAAAATAAGCAGATGCGTAAACCACGCATCTGCCTAATTATTAGAGCGGGTGGGTAGTGGGGGTCGAACCCACGATCTTCGGAACCACAATCCGACGCTTTAACCAACTAAGCCATACCCACCATATTCAATTTATGAAACGGAGTTTCCCCCGGAATCAGCAGAACGCGCCTTAAAGGATTCGAACCTTTGACTTACTGCTTAGAAGGCAGTTACTCTATCCAGCTGAGTTAAAGGCGCATAAGCTGCGGATGCAGCAAAGCGAGTGATGGGAATCGAACCCACGTAACCAGCTTGGAAGGCTGGAATTCTACCATTGAACTACACTCGCATGATCACGGATGCGATTGCGTTCCGTCGCTCCAGCATCACGACTTGATTATTATAGCATATTTCCCGCGGTTTGTCAAGCCTTTTCCGAAAAATAATTGAAAAACATCGGCGCACAGGTGAAATTCCGCTGTGCGCCGATGGCTTTCATAGAATCAGCCGAGCGTGATCACGATGTCGTTGACGTCTGC
>JAEEGK010004274.1_pt1 | contig 35162 bp, 30 predicted proteins | sample 8958771 | NCBI WGS metagenome assembly JAEEGK01 (sample SAMN16246547, study PRJNA631951) | gut metagenome | biome: gut microbiome; feature: rumen; material: SC-attached | host: Bos | place: Iran: Karaj | collected 2018-10 | reverse complement strand
ATTGTGGTTCTCGACAAGACTGCGTTCTTCCCCGAAGGCGGCGGACAGGAATGCGACACCGGCGTGATCATCACCGAAGGCACTTCCGGCTGTGATGTCGAAGCCCATGTTCGCAGCGTAAGTGAGAACAAGGACGGTGTGATCTCTCATCTGTGCGATGCAGAACTCAAGCCCGGTTCGACCGTTACAGGAAAGCTTGACTATGAAAAACGTTTTTCGAACATGCAGCATCACAGCGGTGAGCACATCATGAGCGGTCTGATAAAGACTCTCTTTGATAAGGATAATGTTGGGTTCCATTTGAGCGGTGGCTGCGCCGTCTTTGATATCGCGGGCACCTTTACGGATGAGGAGCTTGCTCTCCTTGAGAAAAAGGCAAATGAAGCGGTCACAAGAAACCTCGAGATCGTTACAAGGATCGTGACTAAAGATGAGCTCAAAGACATTCCCTGCCGCAGCAAGTTTTACGAACAAGTTGAAGATACTTCCCCTGAAACAGACAGTCGCAACAGTCTCTCACTTCCCGGTGAAAGATCCGCCCGAAACCTCATACAGCTCCCCGACGAGATCCGCATCGTCAGTATCGGGGATGTAGACTCCTGCGCATGCTGCGCTCCCCACGTCAGAACAACAGGCCAAATCGGACTTATCAAGATCATGAACGCCGAGCATTTCCGCGGCGGAACAAGATTCACGATCGTCTGCGGACGCGCCGCTCTTGAAGCCATGTGCAAACTCCGCAGCGACGAACTTGAGATCATGCATATGCTTTCTGCTAAGCAAGGCGAAACTCCTGCGGCGGTAAAGCGCCTCAGTGACTCACTGACATCCGCCAAGCAATCACTTTATTTAAAAGACGAACAGATCGCTTTAATGCTTATGCAACACGCCCGCACTACCGGCTCAAGAGTGCTTTTCTGTGCAGACATCGATCAGAATATTGCGAGAAAATGCGTAAACGAACTGGTTGCTTATGATACTAATACATGCGGAGACTCCTGTGATCCTTCGAATGAATCGTTACCCATTTGTTTCTTCATCGGAACAGATGATACGGGCTACAGGTTTATCATAGGTGGTGGAAAGGATGCCCGCGAAACTCTTGCCGGTCTTAAAGAAATCATTGATATCAAGGGTGGCGGAAGCAACCTGATGGTAAACGGAACAACTTCCGCTTCTCGTGAAGAAATCGAAGCAGCAGTAGAAAGAATCAATGCTGAAACAAACGATCATCAAAGAAAAGATTCGGTTCCGAAAAAGCCCGATAACATAATAACAAACTCAAACAGGACTCAGTTCCGGCAGAACGTGCGGGTAATCCTCGCTTCTGCTTCACCGAGACGTAAGGAACTCCTTGCAAAGCTCGGTGTTCCTTTTGAAGTTATCGTTTCGGATACAGATGAGAACATAGAATGCGCCAACCCCTGCTCTCTTGTCAGAGAGCTTGCACTTCTGAAGGCACGTGATGTATTTGAAAAGGTTTCCGGGTGCTCTTCCGATTGCCCCTCGGAAACTGTAGCCAGAGCAGGAAATGAATCCTCTCTGCTTGTTATTGGTGCCGACACTGTTGTCGATCTGGGTGGCACAGTCCTTGGCAAACCGAAGGACAAAGCAGATGCCGAGAGAATGCTTCGCGGACTTTCGGGTAACGCTCATCAGGTTCACACAGGTATTGCTGTAATTGTCCGTGATGCTTCCGGAACCGTAACCGAATTCTCCGACACTGAGACGAGCACAGTCCATGTTGATACCCTCACAGATGAAGAGATCTCCTCCTACATCGCGACTGGTGAACCTTTCGACAAGGCAGGCTCATACGCGATCCAGGGAGATTTCGCGCCATACATCTCTTCTATAGAGGGAGATTATTATAATATTGTGGGGCTTCCTATTCACAAGCTGTACAGTATTATAAAGCCCTACATTTCTTTATGATTCAAGATTGCTTTTTAAGTTATATTATACATATCTCAATAATATAAAATCTCTAAGAGTGACAAGTATAAGAATCGTCACTCTTTTTTGATATAAGCTCTGTAAGACAAATTCATAATATCACGTTTTCCTTAAACATATTACTATGTAGATGAGGCTCGGATGCGCTCGCATAATACTTCCGGGTAGATCCGCAACGCCGGTACTTAGCATCCGTATTATGGATGCTTATGTACCGCTGCGCGAGGACCTAGCGAGAGCGTGCCCGGAAGTGTTATACGAGGCAATGCGAGCCGCAGGAGGAATGGTTGAAATCCATACGCAGAAAAATCCACTTGCCTATTCAGGGCGATTTATTTATAATTCTTCACAGTGAGTCGTTGCGACTCGGTACAACAGAAAATAATAGAGTTGGAGGAAAATACAAATGTCAGAAGAACTCAACGAAACAAAAGATGTTACAACTGAGACCAAGAAGGAAGGCTTCTTCTCCGAGAAGAAGATCGAGCTCCTCGTTGCCATCTTCCTTGGCATCACAGCGATCCTTACAGCATGGGCTTCATGGATCGGATCGCTCCACGGAGGCAATCAGGCAACAAACTACACCAAGAGTAACAACGTTTCCGCAGAAGGCAATTCGGAGTATAACTCAGCATACCAGCTTTACCTTTCCGATCAGCTTGCATGGAACACAATGTCAGAGTACAGCTTCGACCTCGAGATCGCACAGGCAAAGGGCGACGATATTTCAGCCCAGCTTATCGAAGAAAAGCTTGATTCCTATATTCAGGACAACTGCAGTGACATCATGTATGATGCTTGGGGAAAGATGACCGACGACATGAACTCTCCTTTTGAGGTTGAGGGCATGATCGACAAGTACTTTGAGACAGCCAACGAGCTTCTTGCCGAGTCTCAGGCACTCCTTGAGGAAGGTCAGAAAGACAATGCCAACGGCGATGCCTACAACCTTGTAAATGTCATCTACTCTCTCGTACTCTTCATGCTCGGTATCATCGGTGTATTCAAGAAGATCCCGAACCGTACGGCAGTGCTCATCATCGCAGTTGTCTGCCTCATCCTTGCTACGATTTATATGTGCACGATCCCGATGCCCACAGGCTTCAGTCTTGCAAACTTCTTCTAAAAAACGGACCGGATCATTTGTGATCTGCTTACAAGAGCTAGCAAAACTTATAAACATTTCAGAAAAGAAAGGCAGTTCCGCGGGAGCTGCCTTTCTTTTTTATTACTATTCTTCAATTTCTATTCTTGTATTCCTGAGTCTTCTTATGCTTTGATCCCGCTCCACCCAGGTCAATCTCAACGTACCGGTCACTTCATCCGGTCTCTCATATACAATGCTAAAGCTGTACCCACAAACGCGTGGCAGTACTCGCCGTTTCCGAACGCCCCGATGACTTCTTCGACCGGGACACGCAAGTTACTTAAGATCTCATCCTCATCCGGCTTGTTCTTTCCCGTATCAACAAGGTCTTCAGCCAGGTAAAAATACACCGTATTACTGAAGATTGCTGGATTGGGGTTAAGTGCGGCGAGCAGCTTCATCCTCCCGGGCTTAAGTCCCGTTTCCTCCTGCAGCTCCCTTGCGGCCGCAACTGCGGGATCCTCTCCTTTCCCACACAGTCCTCCGGGGAATTCCACAGTGATCTGCCCATAGGCGTGCCTGAACTGTCTGACCATACAGAAGCACCCGTCAACCACGGCGATAACACTGACCCAGAAAGGTGCGTCTATTGCAATATAGTCACCCTCGATTCCGAGCCTTGCATTCTTTTCGTGCTGCTCTTTTACATTAAATATCGCAGTATGCAGCACTTCCCTGCTCGCGATCTTCTCCCATCTCAGATCATTGTCCTTATACTCCATTTATTACTCCGTTTCATAAAACATCTGCTAAATCCTTCTCTTCCGCATAATCCTACATAAGAACCTGCAGCAGGATCCAAAACAGTGGTCAAACCCCACCACCTAAATGTGGTGGGTTATCTTTTTGCTTTATATATGCTACAGGGTTTCCCACGACGCAGCCTAATAACATATACGTCAGAGAAACCCATGTTTCACACATATCAATAATATCCTGCTTATGAAAGCCTGCTCGTAAGGAAGTACACAAACTCATCCTCGGGGATGGGCTTTGAGAAGTAGTATCCCTGATAAAAGCTGAAATCCATATCGGAGATCACACCGAGGAGATTGTCTGTCTCGATACCGCAGGCAACGGCCTTGATGTTCAGGTCTCTTATCATGCGGACCATGTTGCCCGTAACGATCTTACATTTGTCCGACAGAAGCGAATTCCAGATAACCGACCTGTCGAACTTCACATAGCGAACAGGGAACCTGACTATCTTCTCGGCATTGGCGGCAGCCGTACCGAAATTATCGATGGTAAACGTCATACCGTAGTCCATAAGCTTCTTGATATTGGTCATCATCGTGCTGTTTTCATCGACCTGGAACGCCCTGTCGGTGATCTCGAGGTTGATGAAGCCCGGCGACAGATGGTACTTCTTGGTAATATCTATCAGCTTGTCCGCCATATCGGACCTGATGCACTGCATGTACGAAAGGTTTATGTCAATGAAATCCATACCAAGCGAATGGAGGTTATACTTCGAAGCAATGCTGCAGACGCGGTTAAACACGAGCTCCCCGAGCTTGCCCATAAGTCCGTTTTTCTCGGCTACCGGGATGAATTCGGAGGGATATATGAGTCCAAGTTCCTTGTCTTCGATCCTCAAAAGTGCCTCTGCCGAGACAAAGTCCGAATTGTCCGAGTTAAAGATCGGCTGGAAATAAACCGAGAAGGACTCGTTCTTGATGGCCCTCGTGATCGCCGAGTAAACCTTCAGTTCTCTGTCATAATAATCAAAGCGCGAAGTGTTGAGGAAAACGATGGAGTCGCTCTCGTTTTCTCTGTCTCTCTTGTCCTTGACATATGAAAGAGCTTTATAGATATGATCGAACGAGTAAAAAGCATCATAGCGGAACGCATATATGATCGGCGACAGTGACTTCTTCATATCGAGATCAAAGCAGATCTTATCGACCTGATTAGAAACACGCACGACCACTTCTCTCACATCCTGGGTCGTAATGATCGCAAACGAGAGTTCGTCGATTATGAACACGTTCTTTTTCTTGCAGACCTCGTGGAGCATAGTAATGATCTTGTTCTCGAGCTCTGTTTTCTTGGTCTCGGGAAGCGCCTCAACCACGAGACCCATATTGTCTATACCGAGGAAGAATACCGAGAACTTCTTGCCCTCGCTGAGTTTGCTGTCCACACTGTCGAGGAAGCATCGTTCGTTGAAGCAGAGATTATATTTGTAGTAGTAAAGGTACGGATCCTGAAGCGTCGTGTATAGGAGCATACCCACGATCATATAGCAATAAGCGAAGAGCTTGATACCAAGCTTCTCGGTAAAGAAGACCTGCCATGCTCCCGCAAAACAAAGTATCATCACACTGACGATCACGATGATCATTCCGGACTTTGAAAGCTTGTCCCTAAACAGGAAGGCCGCGATCAGAATGATAGCAAAAGTAAAGAGACCCACGTAGTAAGGAATCAGGTAAAGCGGACCTCTGACCACTTCACCGTTCTCAAAATCAAGAAGCAACTCCGTAAAAGGTGTTGTTACTATAAGAGACGTCATGATCACAATATAGATCACGATCACGATGCCGAGACCCTTACCGAGCCTGCGTACCGTCATTACCGCAAGGAAATATCTCAGTATGATATATGTCAGGAAATAAGCAAGGAATATACCGAGGATCCTCGTGATGTACCAGGTCCGCGTAGTAAGCACAAGCAGTGCTTCGGTGTGTAGATCGAGGAATATCTCGGCGATCGAGAAAAGTATGAGGAGTCCGAGGTAAAGACTGTAGTAATAGCCGCTCTTCATGAAGATGTTACGTCTGATGTAATATGTAAAAAGCATGATGAGAGACACACACAGTGCCGTTATATCAAAACATAAAGACATGTCGACTCCTCCTTTCTGTCAATCTTTCATACTGTCAATGCTTCTGGTGGGCATTCAAAAACTCAATGTAGTCATCCTCGTAAAGAGGCTTCGCAAAATAGTAACCCTGGAAAAGGTCAAATCCCATCGAATAAAGCGACCTGTAAAGCTCCTCGGTCTCAACACCGCAGGCAACAGCCTTATAGCCGAGTTCTTTGATCATCTTAACAAGATGCACGAGGATAGACTTGTTCTCGGGGCCTATGGTCGAAGCGATAATGGTATGTCTGTCAAACTTTATGTACTTTACAGGGAAACCCGTTATCTTGTCCGCACTCGAGAATACACAACCGAAATTGTCGATCGCGAATGACATGCCCTTACGCTTAAGGCTGAGCACATTCTCAAGTATGGTTCCCTTGTCTTTGATACATGAGCTTTCCGAGATCTCGATACCGAAAACTCTGGGATCGATCTCGTATTTGCGACAGATCGCGCCCATGCTGTCAGACAGTCTATTGCCGATACACTGGGACTGCGAAATGTTTATGTGCATAAATATGGTTCCGAGATCCTTGAGATTATGTCTTTTAAGAGTTTTGCAGACAAGCTCAAAGATTCTGTCTCCGATCTGTCCCGAAAGGCCGTACTTGTCGGCAACGGGGATAAACTCGTCGGGGAAGAGCACCCCAAGCTCGGGATTGCAGAGACGCATCAGGACCTCACATGAAGAATATGTATCGATCGACACGTCGTATATAGGCTGGTAGCAGACCGTAAAATGATTGTCGGTAAGTCCTTCCGTGATAGCGGTAAGAACGGCCCTCTCCCTGCGGTGAAGCCTGAAATCTTCTTTTTTGAGTTCAAAAATACGCTTTCCGACGTCGGAACCGGGATTATGCGTTCTGAAAAGCTCGGCTGCGGTGATGCAGTCCTCTCCTGTTTCGATGTCTTCTTTTCTGAGCATCGATACATAAGGCTCAAGAGGAAGCATGGAGCCGACACCCGCGCAGATATCACAGATCTTTTCATATATTCTTTCAACCGGATCATCCCCGATGCGGGGTCCTTCCACATGCTCATGATCGTCATGAGGGGTCGAAAGCGGTTTGCAAACAGCTTCCAAAGAAGAGAAAGCTATAGCGAATACTCCGTTATCGAGATAGAACACGTTCTTCTTTCCAAAGCCCTTAACAAGCCCCTCAACAAGTCTGTTTTCGATCCTCTCGATCATGTCTCTCTGAAGGTACAGGCTCATCATGGTGAAGTCAACGATTCCCGCAAAACAGATACCTTCAAGGTTGTAATGCCTGAAGTTACGCTCAGCGATCTGTTTGAAAGCGTGCTCATTAAAGCACATATTGTACTGGTAATAATACTCGGAGGGATCCTCGATCGATGAGAAAAGGAATATCAATGCAAGCGCGCTTATCATACATCCCGGCTGATATCTTGTTAACACCGCCTGTCCCACAAACGCAAAAACAAGAGCCACGCATGACGCTACGAGCGAGTATCGCTGATACCTTCTGATGTTATGACCGTATTTCACGATCAAATAGATCATGGATGCGTTAAAGCAGATCATGACTATCGAGAAATACACAAGGAAAAACGGTGTAAGAACAACGAGCCCTTCCTCGATCGAGAAAAAGAACCCGGTACTCGGAGTGATCGCCAGACCTATGAGCTCGATCGATGCAAAACCGGCAAGAACGATCTTTAAAGACGTGGACAATTTCCTGACGCCCAATATCTCGAAGAAATAGAAAACGATCCCGAAATAAAAGGCGCAGAAGAACAGCATCGAAAGACAAACGCTTGTCATCAATGCCCCTTCGTCGACTTTTCCGGGATCATTCGTCAATGAAACTATTATTTCATTCAGGATATTGACTACCATAATGGCAGCAACGCAGGATATGAAAAAGAAGCCGGAACGCTGCCTAGTGCTCCGTCTGGTAAAATAAGCGATAAGAAGCAAGGCTATTATGCCCGCTGTAGCGTATGTAAAATCGCCTAATACCATACTGTGCTCCTCTTATTTCATTCCTCTGCCGTTTCGGTATCATCAAAAAGTGCTTCCGCAAACTCTCTGGGGTTGAATCTCTGAAGGTCTCCGAGCTTCTCTCCCACACCGATGTATTTCACCGGTATCGAAAGCTCCTTGGCGATCGCGATCGCGATACCACCCTTGGCTGTACCGTCAAGCTTTGTGAGGATGATGCCCGTGACGGGTGCCACTTCACTGAACTGCTTGGCCTGTACAAGTGCGTTCTGACCGGTCGTCGCATCGAGCACGATAAATGTCTCCCTGCGAACACCCGCCATTTCTCTGTCGGTCACTCTGTTTATCTTCGCGAGCTCGTCCATAAGATTCTTCTTGTTATGGAGACGACCCGCAGTATCAATCATAAGGATATCTGCCTTCCTGGCCTTTGCGGCTCCGAGTGCGTCAAAAACGACCGCCGCGGGATCACTGCCTTCACTCTGTGAGATAAGTACCGCACCCGCTCTGTCCGACCACTCGGCAAGCTGATCGATGGCACCTGCTCTGAATGTATCGGCTGCGGCAAGGATAACCTTTCTGCCTTTGTCTCTCAGCAATGCGGCAAGCTTACCGATCGAAGTTGTCTTACCGACACCGTTGACACCGATCACCATAACGACTCCGCCGTTATCCTCGTAGTCATAGGCATGCTCGTCAACATTCATCTGACCCGCAATGATATCGATAAGAAGCTGTCTTACCTCACCGGGCTCCTTTAGTCCCTGCTCCTTAACCTTTGCGCGAAGCTCGGTGATTATGTCCTCCGAAGCCTGCATTCCGATATCGGCCATAACAAGGATCTCTTCAAGCTCTTCGTAGAAATCGTCATCGAGCTTTGATGAAAACAGTCCCGAAAGACCGCTCGCTATATTCTTACGGGTCTTGGAAAGACCGCTCAGCAGTCTGCCGAAAAACCCGCTTTTCTTCTCTTGTTCCATAAAAAATACTCCTGATAATAACTATACTATAATTGGCTTTTTTGTTCAACTAGTTTACTTTTCTAATTCACTTTCTATCATGCTGACACTCACGAGTTTTGAAACTCCCTTTTCCTGCATGGTGATTCCGTAAAGGATATCGGCACATGCCATGGTGCCTCTTCTGTGAGTGATTATTATGAACTGCGAATGACCTGTAAGCTTACGTAAGAACGATGCAAATCTTCCGACGTTCGAATCGTCAAGCGCAGCCTCGATCTCATCAAGCAGACAGAACGGCGAGGGCTTGAGGTTCTGGATCGCGAAAAGCAGTGCGATGGCTGTGAGAGCCTTCTCTCCACCCGAAAGCTGCATCATGTTCTGAAGCTTCTTTCCCGGCGGCTGAGCTATGATCCTGATACCTGCCTCAAGGATGTCCTCATCCTCAACAAGCTCGATGGCACCCTTTCCACCCGCAAAGAGCTCCTTGAACACCTTGTCGAACTCCTTGTTCATCGCATCGAACTGCTCGGCAAATTGCTTGCGCATCTTTTCGTCGAGGTCGAGGATGATCTCGTTGATGGATTCCTTCGAAGCGACCAGGTCTTCTTTCTGCGTGTTCAAAAGCTGATATCTTTCGGATACGTTCTTGTAATCCTCTATAGCACTGACATTGACATCGCCGAGGTCCTTGATGGCTGTCTTAACGGCCGCGATATCCTTTCTGGCAGTCGAAGGCTTGAAGTCTTCGTCCTTAAACTTTCTGGCGGTTGTGACAGTAAGCTCGTACTCTTCCCAGATATGACTGATCCACCCGTCAAGTGACTCGTTGATCCTGTCGCGCTGGTTGGCAAGTCTGAGTCCCTCTTTCTCGAGTTCTGTGATCCTTTCTTTAAGCTGCTCCCAGGAATCGAAGAAGGATTTGTGCTCGCGGGTCAGTGTCTCGCGTTTCTGCACAAGATCGTCGATGTTCTTCTCAAGTTCCGCGATCTTGCCGCGGTCGTCCTCGATCGACTGTTTCATGGAGTTACTCTTCTCTTTGAGTTCCTCGATGTTGGCCACGGTTTCACTGTCAGCTCTGTCCGAATCACGGATCATTGTAAGGAGACGCTCTTTCTCCAAAGCAACACGCGAAAGGTTTTCACCGATATACTCAAGTGCCTTTGCAACGTTGGCCTCGTCGATCCTAAGCTGCGATACTCCCTCAACAGCCTTCTGTTTTTTCTCTGCGAGTGCCGCAAGCTCTCCCTCACGACCTGCCCTTTTCGAAGCCAGTTCTTCGTGACGCTTGCCGTTTTCTTCCAGAGCGGCCTTTGCCCGTTCTATATCTGCACCGATACCGAGGAGCTGTCCGTCAAGCTCTTCTTTTTCCCTGGTGAGCTGTGCTCCCGTGGCAATGATCTCTTCTTTCTTCTTTACTTCATTGTCAAGGCTGACCTTAATACTGTTGTAATCTATGGACATCCGGCCGATGAGTGTCCTGAACTCCTCACTCCGGGCCTTTGCTGCCTGACGGTCTTTGTTGATGGCGTCATACTTAAGAGATGCCTCTTTGATCTGCTTATCAAGTCCGTCGATCTCTTCCTCAAGCTCCTGCATAAGGCGCTTTCTTCCGAGGAGATTGGCAGCGTTCTTAAAAGCACCGCCGGCGATCGAACCGCCGGGTGCGAGTTGCTCACCCTCGAGTGTTACGATCCTGAGGTTGTGGTCGTATTTTCTTGCAAGTGCAAGCGCATTATCAACATTATCGACAACCACAAAAGCCTTAAGCAGGAATGTAAGTACCTGTTCAAATCGCTTCTCGGTACGGATGAGTGAGAAGGCATCACCGAGTACACCTTTTTCGGAGAAGACGGACTCTTCGATGTTGGTGTTCCTGTGGCCGATCCCGTCGAGAGGCAAGAATGTCGCACGGCCGAGCTTCTCTTCCTTGAGTCTGCCGATGATCTTCTTGGCTGTCTGCTCGTCTTCAACAACGATATGCTGGATTGATGCGCCGAGCGCGGTCTCAACAGCTGTCTCGTACTTTTTGTCAACGTCTATAATGTCAGCGACGGGTCCGATGATACCCTTAAAGGTACCACCCATCTCCATGACCTTTTTAACAGTTCCCTGATAGCCTTCGTAGCGCTCAGTCATATCTGTGAGCATCTCAAGACGTGACTTAACGGCCGTCTGTTTCTGACGAAGCTCATTGACCTTGTCGACTACTCCCTTGGCTTCCTCTCCGCGGCGTGTGATCTCATCAAGGAGTGAATCAAGACCTTCCTTCTTTTCTTTGAGGGCCTGATCTGCCTCTGAAAGCTTGATCTCAAGCTCTACCGTAACCTCGTCCGATTCTTCCCTGAGACGCGCATTGGCAAGCAGCTTTGAAGCGTTCTCGCTTCGTCTGATATTGATCTGCTCGGTGAGCGCCTTAAAACGCTCGATACTCTGCTTCACAAGTGCTTCATCCGAAAGCAGTCCGGCGAGCTCTCTGTCACAGTTCCCGACACCGTCGGTTGCCTTTGCGATCTCTTCGTCCACTTTGGTCAGCCGGTCGTTCGCTTCTTTCATGGACTCTGCAACGGCTTTCTGCTTACCATCGATCTGCTCCTTCTGTTCAAAGAGGGCCTTTTCCTCATCAACACGTGCCGCCAGTTCCATCTTGAGACCCGCGGATGTTTCGTCTGTTCTTTTTTTGTTTTCTTCGAGGGATACTATCTGCTGGTCAAAGAGCCTCAGCTCTCCTTCCTTCTTCTCGATCCCGACAAGGAGCTGCGTCTTGTACGAACGTCCTTCTTCAAGCGCACCCGCGTAGTCCTCGAGAGTAGCCTCGAGCTTTTCGTACTCCGCTCTCGTATTTTCATTGGCGGACTTTGTATTCGAGAGATCGTCCTCTACGATCTTCAGCTTCTCTTCAAGATTCTGTCTGATCGAATCAGACTTGTCGTACTCGGTAAGGAACGAGTTGATCTCGAGGTTTTTAAGCTCATCACGAAGCTTAAGGTACTCCTTGGCTGTGGCTGACTGCTTCTCAAGAGGTCCGAGCTGAGATTCGAGCTCACGGATGATGTCCGTAACTCTGAGGAGATTGTCGTTCGCCTCGACAAGGTTCGTAAGTGCGATCTGTTTTCTTTTTTTGTACTTAACGATACCCGCAGCCTCATCGAAAAGCTCACGCCTGTCCTCGGGCTTGGTGCTCAGGATCCTGTCGATCTGTCCCTGTCCGATGATCGAGTAGCCTTCTTTTCCGATACCGGTGTCCATAAAGAGCTCATGGACGTCCTTCAGTCTGCACACGGAACCGTTGATCAGGTACTCACTTTCACCCGAACGATACACTCTTCTGGCAACACAAACCTCATCATAAGCTATCGGAAGCTTATGATCGCTGTTGTCAAATGTGATCTCTACAAAAGCAAATCCCAAGGGTCCTCTTGCCTCCGAACCGGAGAAGATGACGTCCTGCATATTGAAGCCACGCAAAAGCCTGGCGCTCTGTTCGCCGAGAACCCACCTGACGGCGTCGGCAATGTTACTCTTGCCGCTTCCGTTAGGTCCGACTATGGCCGTGATCCCGTCGTGAAACTCAAGCTTTATCTTGTTGGCAAAGGACTTGAATCCGTGAATGACTATATTTTTAAGATACATAGATATTATCCTCAAGTGCTGCAGCTGCAGCGAGCTGCTGTGCTTCCTTCTTGCTCCTACCGGCGCCGGTTCCCTTAAGCTCACCGCCGATATAAACACCGACCGTAAAGTGCTTGTCGTGATCCGGTCCCGATTCCTCCAGAACCTTGTATTCGATTCCGAGTCCGCCGATCGAATTGATCTTCTCCTGAAGCTCGGACTTGTAGTTCCTTACGATCAGCTCTTCATACTTCGAAAGTATTTCTCTGTCGACTATCGCACGTGCCGCATCGAGACCTCCCTCAAGGTAAACGGCACCTACCACCGACTCAAAGACATCGCAAAGGATAGAGTTCTTGTTTCTTCCTCCGCATGACTCCTCACCTTTTCCGAGTATAATGAACTCATCGATCCCCAACTCCCTGCAGATCTTCGAAAGAGACTGTTCACAGACAAGCTGCGAACGAATTGAGGAAAGCGCTCCTTCTCTTTTTTCGGGCATCTTCCTGTAAAGGAACTCTGAAACGATCAGTTCAACGACCGCATCTCCCAAAAACTCGAGTCTCTCATAACACTCATGCTGACCGATCACACATTCGTTCATATAAGAGCTGTGTGTGAGTGCGGCGCAGAGGAGCTTTTTATCCTTGAACTCGTACTCTATTTTCTTTTCAAGCTTAGTGTAATCCCTCTGAGTCACCGGCAGTTCCTCCGAGCTGTGATATCTTTCTGACAATGTCCCCTACGGTAACAACGGACTGTGCGTCCTCCTCACTGATCTCAACCTCAAACTGTTCTTCGACGGCCATTAAGATCTGGAAAAGGTCGAGAGAATCGACTCCGAGATCATCGGCAAATGTAGTGTCTTCCGTAATGGCATCCGGGTCAAGGTTCGTGATCTGTGCCACGATCTTTTTAACGATCTCAAATTCCATATAAAACCAAAACTCCTCTTATAACCTTAATAAACTGATCAGCCTTCCTCTCATGTCTTCCCTGACGAGGAGAGCCGCATGACCGATCGCTTTCTGTATGGTGTCACGATTCGGTTTATCACAAAGCGAGATGACGTGGCCGGTAAGGCCCGGGAAGAATGTCATCCCCCTGCTTGTAAAGTCAAGCGAACTGAGCATCCTTTCGGTCGCAAGATCCCTCGACTTACCGAAAAGAGGATGTCTGCGCACAGGTGACGCAGCAAATTTTATATCTTTTATGACTCCGCTTATAAGTCCGAGCAAAAGCCCGCCCGAGAATCCGTCGCAGACAACGACATCAGCCTTGTTGTGATAAAGATCTTCGGGTCTCACGGTTCCGATAAAACGGTTCTCGCCGTTTCTCCTGAGAAGCTCATAGCTGTCGCCGTACAACATCCCGCCGTTAAGGGGGAGCTCCGAATCACTGAGCAACCCGACAGTAGGCTTCTCGAGAGCATTAAGAAAGCGCATGTACAAAGATCCCATCGATGCAAATCTGACAAAATCCGCAGGCTTCACGCCTGTCATTCCGCCGGAGCCGCTGTCTATGATAAGGAACTCTCTTCTGATCCCGGGCACGAGCGTGGCCATGGGAGACACACTGAGTCTTTCGATCCTGCCGAGCATCATAAGTGCGGCCGATCCGACGATCCTGCGTGTATTGCATGAAAGAAAAGCGCCCGCTTCACCGCTTCGAAGCATCTCAAGTCCCTTTACAAGACTGCTGTCCTTTTTCTTACGGACCGCATCAACGATCGCGTCGCCTTCTGTGACTTCCTCGGCAGAGCCTACGATCCTGATCCTGTTACTAAGCGGTCCGTATGAGGTCATGATCTTCTGCAACTGCGCTGCGTCCCCAAAAAGAACAAGATTGATATCATCATGTTCAGAGCACGCATTAACACAGCCGGCAACCCTCTCCGGAAGCTGTTCCGAAGGTCCCGACAGATCGAGAGCGATACTTATGACCCTATCCATACGCGTTACCCAAACCCTTAACTGTGACTTTAGTTCTTTTTCTGATAGAAGAATGAAGAAATGGCACCGAACCCGATATTGCCGGGCTGGATGATCTGCTCCGTGCTTCCGAGGAAGAGAACTCCGCCGGGTTTGAGAGCTTTGTTGAACTTCACATAGATCTCATCCTTGGCTTCCTCGGTAAAGTAGATAAGAACATTCCTGCAAACGATCAGATCGCACATATTCGGATAAGGATCCTTTAAGAGATTATGCTCCCTAAATTCCACGCACCTCTTTATATCATTGCTTATCTGATAGCTTGTTTCGGTCTTCTTCTCAAAGTATTTTGTGATAAACTCCTTGGGGAGTCCCTTAAGGCTCTTCTCGTGATAGAGCCCGACCCTTGCTTTTTCAAGAACCTGCTTATCGATATCGGTAGCGATGATCTTAATACGCGAAAGAGGCAGGTAGCGCGACAAAAGCATGACGAGCGAGTAAGGTTCGTCACCTGTCGAGCATGCTGCACTCCAGATCTTGAATGAAGGGATTTTGATGATGTCGGGAAGCACCTTTTCTTCAAGGACCTTCCACTGTTCCGGATTACGCCAGAACTCTGAAACGTTTATGGTAAGGAAGTTGACGAATTCCTCAAACTTTGCCTTATCGGACTTGATGAGGTTCACATATGTAACGTAGTTACACTTGTGCTTCTGAATGAGAGTGTCAATACGACGCCGCATCTGACCTTCTTTATACGCATTGAGGTCAATACTTGTGAGTCGCAGTATCTGTGTTTTGAAATACTCGTAGTTTTCTTCCATGATAACTCCACCCTTTTTGTAAAGTAACCGGTCCGTGTGGTGCACGGACCGGCGAGGAAAAAACCGTAAACTTTATCTTATGCCTGACTCATCAAGCAAGTGTCTCATCCTTCTTTTCCTCTTCGGCTGCATCACTCTCTGCTGCTGCTTCCTCTGAGGTAGCTTCTGCCTTGGGCTCGGGAGCAAGGAGGGCCTTGATACTGAGGCTGATCTTCTTGTCTGCAAGTGAGAAGTCAACGATCTTAGCTGTAACTTCCTGACCAAGCTTTAATACATCCGAAGGCTTGTCGATGTGCTCTTTGGCGATCTGTGAAACATGAAGGAGAGCATCAACGCCGGGATAAATCTCAACGAATGCACCGAAGTCGGGCATACGAACAACCTTACCTGTAACAACAGTTCCGGGAGCGAAACGTGTCTCTGCGTCAACCCAAGGATTCTGATCGGGGAACTTCATTGAAAGTGCAACCTTCTCACCCTGGATATCCTTAATGAATGCCTTAACCTTATCGCCAACCTTAAAGAGTCTTCTGGGATTCTCGATCCTGCCCCATGACATCTCTGAGATGTGAAGGAGTCCGTCAGCTCCGCCGAGGTCGATGAACGCACCGAAATCGGTGATGTTCTTGACTGTACCTTCAACGGTGTCGCCAACATGGATCTTCTCGAAGAGAGCCTTCATGGCCTCAGCCTTACGAGCTGCAAGGATCTGCTTTCTGTCGCCGATGATCCTTCTCTTGCGAGGATTGAACTCTGAAAGTACAAATTCGATCTCCTGATCCTTGTACTTCTCAAGGTCCTTCTCGTATACATCCGACACAAGACTTGCGGGGATGAATACCCTTGTTTCGTCGATCGAAACACAAATTCCGCCGCCAAGTACGGAAATAACCTTAGCCTTGAGGATCTCGCCCTTTTCAAAGGCTTCCTCAAGTCTCTTGCTTCCACGCTCTGCTGCGAGCTTGCGGTAGGAAAGAAGAACCTGGCCCTCGCCGTCATTGACTTTGAGGACTTTAACCTGCATCTTGTCTCCTTCCTTAACAACTGTACGGAGGTCAAGACCGGGCTCATTAGTGTACTCGCTTCTGGTAATGATACCGTCTGCTTTGTAATCAATATTAAGAGCGATCATGTCTTCCTTAACACTGATAACTGTGCCTTCAACTACCTCCCCGTTGTGTATTGTTTTCAATGAATCGTTCAGCATCTGCTCAAAGTTCTCTTCCGACATTACCTCTAAAACCTCCTTAATGATTGTCTTGGGTGTGGATGCTCCTGCTGTAATACCTACGCAACGAAAAGATTTAAAAGCACTTAAATCAAGGTCAACATGTGTCTGTATGTAGTAAGTATTTTCACACTGTTCCTTAGAGATCTCGAAAAGCTTTCTCGTATTAGAGCTGTGCTTTCCTCCGATAACGATCATCGCGTCTGAATTCTTGGCTAATTCGAGCGTTTCACGCTGTCGTATCTCTGTGGCATTGCAAATCGTATTCACAACAGTGACATTATACCTCATGTTCGACAAGATTTCAACTAATACTTCAAATTTATGCGTATCATAGGTTGTTTGTGAAACAATAAAAATGTTATTGTTGTTTTTCGAAGCAAAACTCTTCGCTTCTTCGGGGCTGTTGATCACCTCAAAAGGCCCGTTACACCAGCTGCAGATGCCTTTTACTTCGGGGTGTTCGGGGTCTCCTATTATGACCGCAAACTCGCCCTTACCTGTTCTTTCGTCAACTATATTGTGAATCTTTTTAACAAATTGGCATGTGGCGTCAACGATCTCGTTGCCGCTGTCACGGAGCGCCTTGCATATCTCCCGCCCCACACCGTGTGATCTGATCACTATCGTTGCATTCGTGATCCCTTCAAGTTCAGCGATGTCGTTCACGATCCCGACACCCATCGCCTTAAGTTCTTCGACAACACTCTCGTTGTGCGTGATGGGTCCGAAGGTAAAGACCTTCCTGCCTTCCCCGGCCAGCTTTTTCACGATATCGACGGCGCGTTTTACTCCGTAACAGAACCCGGCACTCGCCGCAACGGTAATCTTTCTGTCTTTCATCAGATATCCTTTGCCATCTCTTCTTTTACAAGCTCGATGACCTTCTGCGCAACTTCATCGATCGTCATGTCGGACGTGTCGATGAGCACGGCTTCGGGCACTCTCACAAGAGGTGAGTTCTCTCTGTGCATATCGCGCCAGTCTCTCTCCTCTATCTCGTTCTTGACCGCATTAAAGTCGCACTCTATGCCTTTGGCTATAAGCTCGTCGTATCTTCTCTTTGCCCTCACCTCACTGCTGGCGGTAAGGTAGATTTTTACCTCAGCATAAGGAAGCACAACAGAAGCGATGTCGCGACCGTCCATGATGACGTTCTGTGACTCGGCAAGCCTTCTCTGAAGTGCGACAAGATTCTTGCGTACGTCCTTGTATACCGAAATGACCGATGCCGTATCGCCTACCTCCTGAGTGCGGAGTCTGTCTGTAACATCGACTCTTTCAAGGAACACACGCTGGGTATTGCCCGCATCGTACTTGATCTCGATATCGATATCCTTGCAAGCTTCACTGATCGCCTGCTCATCATTCTTGTCGATACCGTGATCAAGGAAATAAACAGCCATGGCTCTGTACATCGCTCCAGTATCTATATAGACAAAGCGAAGCTCTGCAGCCGCTTTCTTTGCGATGGTACTCTTGCCCGCACCCGCGGGTCCGTCGATGGCAACATTATAGATTCTCATTTTTGTCTCCTCTTTAAAGGCGTTTACCGCCGCTTCTCTAAAGCCCATCTCTTCCCGAGCGGAAGTCAGGGCTAAAAAATACACTTTATCTCAGGGTGCTCCTGCCGCACTCTTTCCTGCGACAAACCCTGTCGACCAGGCGATCTGAAGGTTAAATCCCCCGGTCAGAGCATCAACGTCGAGCACCTCACCCGCAAAGAAAAGACCTTTGACGAGCTTTGACTCGAGAGACGAGGGATCGACCTCTCTGACGTTTATGCCACCCTTCGTGATCACCGCCTCCTCAAAGCCTCCCGTACACTTGAAGGTGAGAGGGAATGCTTTTAAGAGCCTTACAAGATTCATCCTTTCGGCACGCGATACGGTGTTGACCTTCCTGTGGGGATCTATCCCCGAGAGCGAAACAACAACAGGTATGAGCTTCGTGGGAAGCAGCTTGTCGAGTGCGTTGATGAAATCTTTGTTGATATTATCATTAAAATCGGTTGTAATCCGCTTGTCAAGCTGTTGTTCATCGAGAGCAGGCTTAAGGTCGATACTGAGACCGCACTCTTTACCCGAGGTCAGGTCTTTCGAGCAGACCGACGAAAGGGTGAGCACGAGCGGTCCCGAGATACCGCGTCTTGTAAAGAGCATCTCGCCGAGCTCGTCGTAGCGCTTCTTGCCGCCGCATTTCATGACGAGTCTGACATTCCTTAAAGACAGTCCCTCAAGATCTGCGACAAAGCTTTCCACAGTCTTAAGCCCCACAAGTGACGGAATAAGTTTCGTCACGGTATGACCGAGTTCCCGGGCCATCGTAAAGCCGTCTCCCGTGGATCCCGTAGCCGGATAAGAAAGGCCTCCCGTTGCGAGCACGCATGCGCTGCCTTTTATCTCTGTGCCGTCTTCGAGTGTGACATGTGTAAACACCCCGTCACATGCACAGATATGTGTGACCCTTGAACCGAGCCTCACATCCACTCCGAGTTTCTTTACAGCTTCGCGCAGAGTGTCGGTCACCGATGCGGACATATCGCTCTCGGGGAACACACGCCCTCCTCTTTCAACCTTCGTCTTAAGTCCCAGATTGTTAAAAAGCTCTATCGTGGCCTCACAGTCAAGGGCATGATAAGAGCTGTACATAAATCTCGGATTACTTATAACATTATCAAAAAAGACCTCTTTATCACAGAGGTTCGTCAGATTGCATCTTCCTTTGCCGGTGATGTAGATCTTCTTACCGGTCTTCTCATTTCTCTCGAGCAGAGTTACCTTCGCCCCGCTCCGTGCGGCCGCTATCGCTGCCATAAGCCCTCCGGCGCCGCCGCCGATCACCAGAACCTGTTCCATTTATTCCTTCCCGAGTATCACATGTCCATATAGACATAATCTTTTTCAAAATGATATTGATCCGTATCGTAAGGTCCGTCACCGATCCTTACGATAACACCGGGTGAATCGATGTTGTCAAGGATGCTTTGTCCGCATGCGTCGAGAATAAGAGTCTCGAGGTCGGGATTCTTGGACGAGATATCCTTGATCGAATCGTTAAATTCAATAACACAATACCCATTGGGATCATAATATGCTCCGTCGAACGAAATGCTGACGGAAGAATCTTCAAGAGAATCGGCAACAAGCTCGAGAACCTTGATCGGTTCAAGACTTGCTCCGCCCTTTACCGCCGAAACGGACTGTATCAGCTTTAAAGACTTGGTGTCGACGGTATAGAACGTGACCTTGTAGACCACTTCGCCTTCGTCACCGGAATTGTTATCGATAAGCTTGTTGCTGTAGGTGTTGTCCTCGCCCTCGACATCGACATCGGGCTCGGTCTTGTCATCAGGCGCAGGTGCGGGCGCGGATGTGGGAAGCGTATCGGGAGTGAGTATATGCCCTGGATCCTTTGTACATGAAACAAGACCGAACATCATACAGAAAAGTAATAATACCGGTACAAGTTTACCAAGCTTAGATGCCATACGACTACCCCCGTAACGAAACCAAACATCGAAACACACGACATATTTCCGCTTCGGAAAGTTTAGACATGACTTATGTCATTAATATGTTAGAAATGTGGCATCACTTGGACGCATTTTTAATGATATTCCTGTTCCTGATGATGTAATCGATCAGTGAGATGAGCGTAAGGACAGTCGCCATGTACATAAGAACGCTCTCTGTGATCCTGAACCACTCATAGTCAAGATCCCAGATATAAAAGATGCACATAAACATCTGGACTACAGTCTTGGCCTTTCCCCAGTAACCGGCCTGAATGATGGTGCCTTTTTCAGCCGCGAGCTGTCTGAAACCGCTTATGATGAACTCTCTCGAGATGATAACGATCGCGCACCAGCAGGGGAAGTTGTCTCTCACCTGAACAAAGCAGATCAGAGCGATGCAGACAAGCAGCTTGTCCGCAAGCGGATCCATGAGCTTTCCGAAATCGGTGATGAGATGGTCCTTCCTTGCGATATAACCGTCAAAGAAATCCGATGCACAAGCCACGCAAAAGATAACCAGAGCCGTAACGTTACACCAGGGCTCGTTCATCAAAAAGATCACTGTAAAGACCGGTATCAGGAAAAATCTGAACACCGTGATCTTGTTAGGCAGATTCATATTACAAAAACCTCCGTAAAATACTTGTTATTCACCCGTATATTACCGATCTCCCACCATCGTCCCGTAAAGGTCGTAGTCGTCGGACTGTTTGATCCTGACTCTGACGATCGTACCGGACATAAGAGACTCGCTGTCGCTTTCAAAGTAGACAACGCTGTCTATCTCGGGAGCGTCCATGTAGGAGCGTCCCACAAACATTCTTTTTTTGCTGTCAAAACCGTCAACAATGACATCAAGGATACTTCCCGGGATCTTCTCTTTCTCGGTCTTGCTGATGCTCCTTGCGATCGTCATCAGCTCCCTGTATCTCTCTTTCTTGACAGACTCCTTAACCTGCTCTTTAAAGCCGTACGCCGGTGTGTTCTCCTCTTTGGAGTACTTGAACACGCCGAGGTTATTAAACTTCATCTCACGGACGAAACTGCAGAGATCTTCGAAATCCTCCTGCGTTTCTCCGGGGAAGCCGACAAGCAGAGTCGTCCTTATCGAGATTCCGGGAACCTCACTGCGCAGCCTGCCGATGATCTCGGTGAGTCTCGCGCGTGTCATACGTCTTCCCATTCTTTTAAGGACTGCATCACTTGAGTGCTGTATGGGCATGTCGATGTAGTTGCAGAGCTTCTTCTCGCTCTTAAATACCTCGATCAGATCGTCATCTATCTCCTCGGGATAACAGTACATGACTCTCACCCATTTGAGGAAAGGCAGCGCGCACAGAGCACGCAGAAGCTCGGGGAGCCTCTTACTGCCGTACCTGTCGATACCGTACCTGGTAGTCTCCTGGGCTATGACGATGAGCTCACTGATACCTCTGTCTTCAAGAAGACGAGCTTCCTCAAGTATACTGTCAAAGTCAAAGCTTGTGTACCCTCCCTTTACATAAGGGATGATGCAGTAAGTGCATCTCCTGTCGCAGCCTTCTGCGATCTTAAGGTAGGTGTAATGTACGGGTGTGGAGCTGAGACGCTTTTCGGGGAGCTTTTCATCCGCCGACGGTTCGCCCGATAAAACGATATGCTTCTCTCCCTTTTCGAGTCTCCTGAGGCACTCACACAGCAAGGGAAGCCTTGATCCTGCGATGACCGCATCCACCTCGGGGATCTCTTTGATGATCTCATCCGGGTAGCGTGAAGCGAGGCATCCGACAACCACGAGGTACTTAAGTCCGGCGCTCGCCTTGTACTCTGAAAGGCCGAGTATCGCTTCGATGCTTTCGGTCTTGGCATCGTTGATAAAGCAGCACGTGTTCACCACAGCGCACTGTGCCGACCCCGGATCGTCCGTAAGCCTGTGACCTTCCTGTGCAAGAAGTGTCAGCATTTTCTCGGTGTCGACGAGATTCTTGTCGCATCCGAGAGATTCAAAATATATATCCAAAACCTGATCCTCTGCAATCACTTTTCAAAATACCGGTGCTCTCTGCCCGAGCACCTGTTTCCTCGACTGACGATCGGTCATTCTTCCTCATCGCCTTCAAAATCTATCCCCGCAAGGTCGGCATAGTCGTAATCGGCCTCATCGGGGTAAAGGATGAACTTTTCATCGAGTCCCGTGTCCTTGGTGCTTCCGAAGAGAGCCGTGCCCATCTTGGCCTTAAGGAAGAGTTCTCCGTCCTCCTCAAAGATCTCGATGTCGGTGTTGCCCTTGAAATCCTTGGTGATATAGCCTTCGATGATCTCTATCTTGCCGGCATAGTCCTCAAAAGTAACTCCGATATAGACCTGAGCGTACTCGACTGAACCGATCTCTATTTTGTCAAAACTTTCCTTAACAACGCTGTTTGCGCCGACCTCGCCGTCGTACATGACACCTATATCGATGGTGTCCTCGTCAACGACCACGACTTCCATCGACTCGATCGCATGGTCCGTCTTATTGTTGATCACGATCTTGCCGCCGCCGAAAGACTCAACGGTTATCATGATGATTATGGCAGCGAGTACCGTAAACAAAAGAAAGTATATAAGTAATTTAATCTTCGGGATCTTCATCGTCGTCTTCCTTTCCGTCCGAATAGTTGATATTAATGCTCTCGTAGCGGTCCGCCACATCTTTCTTGTCGACAAGGCATGTCATGATCGCCAGCATATGCGTTGTAACGGGTCCCGTGATCCACAGGAAGGCTACAACAAGGATGATCTTAAGGGTGGTAAACGACCAGCCCGTGAGCAGAGCCGCGCCGAGTGCGACAAAGAAAAGTCCCATCGTATCGCCGATTGCCGCCGGGTGCATCCTCATAAGCGCATGCTTATACCTGAAGACACCGATGATCGCGGGGATCTCGCAGAGAGCTCCGATCATAATGCATATGACCCCAATGATATCAATCGCCATCCGAAGAGTCCCCCTTTCCCTCGGTTTCGGCCGCCTTTTTACGCATATGCGAAACGATGTAGAGTCTCGAGAACACGATAACGGCGACAAAAGAAACGAGCGCGTAGATGGCTGCTATATCGGCAAGCCACGATTCCTTAAAAAGAACCGAAAGGATCACGGTCATCATGATGACGGCCGTTGTGATCATATTGACAGCCACGAGCCTGTCTGCCGGCTTCTTGCCCGTGAAGGCGCGAACCAGCCCCATCACGATGCAGAAAGCCAGGAAAAACAGCACGACTGTGAGTGCTACATTAATGAATCCTTCCATTACAGATCTCCTCCATCTTCTCGATCCGCTTTACAAATCCCGACGCTTCGATGCCGACATCGAACGATTCGTCGAGGCAGTGGATCCTGAACACCCCTTTGTTCATCGAAACGGTGAGTGTACCGGGTGTGAGTGTGATCGAATTGGCAAGAAGAGTCAGAAAGAAAGGTGACTTGATGTCGGTGTCAAACGTAACGATGACACTTTTCACCTTCTTACCCGGTGATAGCGTGAACCTGATAACGGTGAGGTTCGCAATGATGAGCTGTCCGAAAAGATAGAAAAAGTAACCGATGAGCCTCGGAAGGATCCGAATGAGCTTAAGCTCCTTTTTGATCGGGTACGAAAGTATCTTACATGCAAACAGCACAAGAAGACCGGAAAGGATCGCTCCTATCACGGCCGTCTCTACGGTCAGCCTTCCGTTAAATATGATCCATACCGCAAAAACCAGGATGAACATATCAAAAACCTTTCTTTATAACACACAAAAGGTCGGGCGTTATGAGGCCCGACCCGGTGATCATCACCTGTTGCCTTTATTCTTTAAGAAATCAGGGATCTTGATGCCGCCTGTCTCGGGCTGTGCCTGAGGCTGCTGCGAAGGAGCCTGGGGCTGACGGTTTATGGGAGTGGGTGACACGCCCTGACCCGAAGTCTTGTAGACATCAATAGGCTTTTCATAAGCTGCTGCAGGTGCCTGTGCACGTCCTGCTGCGGGAGCAGCGGGTCTGCTCTGTCCGCTCAGGAATCCGAGACCTCTCGGCTGCTGAGTGGGCTGAGGCTGACGTGAAGGAGCGGGAGCTGCCGGTGTACCTTCATCCATACCTGTAGCGATGATAGTGATCGTGATCTCGTCGGACTCTCTGTTCTCGTCCGAAGTACCGAAGATAACGTTCGCATTGGGTCCGATAATGCTCTTGACGTAGTTGGCTGCTGCGTTTACTTCCTTCATGCCGGCACGACCTGCGATGTTGAAGATAACATCGGTTGCGCCTTCGATGGATGTCTCGAGGAGCGGTGAAGAGATAGCTTCCTGAACGGCTCTCAGGCACCTCTCGTCATCGTTGCCGTTGCAATATCCGATACCGATATGAGCAACGCCCTTGTCTCTCATGACTGTGCACAGATCCGCAAAGTCGAGGTTGACCATACCGGGATTATTGATAAGATCGGTGACACCCTGAACACCCTGCTGGAGAACCTGGTCTGCCATCTTGAAGGCGTCTGCCATCGTGGTGGCGTTGGTGACCATCTCAAGGACTCTGTCGTTGGGGATGACGATGAGTGTGTCAACGTTTGCTCTGAGCTTTTCGATACCGGCGATAGCGTTGTCCATACGTCTTACAGCCTCAAATGAGAAAGGCTTCGTAACGATACCGACGGTAAGAATGCCGAGGCTCTTGGCGATCTCGGCTACAACGGGAGCTGCTCCCGTTCCTGTTCCGCCACCCATACCACAGGTAACGAAAACCATGTCCGCGTTCTTAATAGCTTCGGAAAGTTCCTCTCTGCTCTCTTCGGCAGCGTTCTCTCCGATCGTAGGAACCGCACCCGCGCCGAGACCCTTGGTCAGTTTCTCGCCGATCTGGATGCAGTTGCTCGCTTTACATGCACGCAAATGCTGTCTATCAGTATTAACACAGATGAATTCAACTCCTGCGACTCCTTCGTCGATCATCCTGTTGACCGCATTGTTGCCGGCTCCACCCACACCAACAACAATAATACGCGCTGAACCGTAAGGTGAATTATCCTTAATCTCAATCACGTTTTGCGTCCTCCTTAAATCTTTCTATGTCAAACCCGCGATGCCCTCTTATGGCTGTTTGCGGGTTATAAAACCGATAAAACCGATACCCACCGCACACGGCAGTGAGCTGACTCCATGTTTTATATATAAACACACACTCTATATATTACAGTTCATTCAATGAATAATCAAGTATTAAACACAAAAAAACATTATTTGTCTATCGGTTTTGCTGTTACTGACATATTCTCACTGTCCATGTAGCGCAGGTCGAAGCGAAAAGCCCCTTCTCCCATGGTGCTCATAATGCTTTTGAGGTTGTTTATTTCAAGGTCGTAATTGTCTTTTTCTCCGAGCATGACTTCGTCATCGTCGACCATAAGCGTTATGTTTCCTCTGAAATCGTATGAAATCTCGCTCGCATCGATATTATTTTTGTTGAGCAATGAGACCAGTCCCATCAGCCCTTTAAATATGTCTGAGGAAGACTCGATCTTCTGTCCTATCACGATGTTGCCGACATCGATCCCCGTAACCAGCACGACTCCTTCCGGCCTTGTGTCGGTACTGTCGGTGACGACTCCCTCCCTGTCAAAGCAGAAATACTTTCCCATCACCAGGACGCTTCCCGCAATCTGTCTCTCATATACGTAGATCCTGATCGAGTTCTTGTCGACGACCTCGTAGTCGAGCTTCTCGACAAAGGGGATCTCATCGAGTCCGGATGTCTCCGCTCTCAGCGCGAAAAGATAAGTAAAGCTGTCCGTAACGTGGTTGAGGACCCTGTCCTTGATCTCACTGTCGGAGTAGTACTTTCCCTCCGAGATGACCTCAACGTTTTCAAGCTGAAAGAACGCGATGAAGAAGATCACCAAAAGCAGAAATACGATCACGATACTGTAGACGATCATTCGTTTTACGAGTACACGGTCATGCATCGGCAACCCCTTCCTCCGGGATCTGCTTCGAGACATTGAGCACAAGTCCCATCTCGGCCAAAAGAACCACCAGCGAGGTTCCGCCGTAGCTTATGAACGGGAGCGGAATGCCGGTAGCAGGTATCGAATTGGTGACAACGAGCAGGTTGATGACAACCTGCATCGCTATATGGATAAAGACTCCCGTGCAGATGATCCCACCGAACATGTCCTTCGCATTGACCGCGACGACGTAGATCCTCCAAAGGAGCAGTATAAACGTTAAAATAACGATGACCGCGCCCGCGATACCGAGTTCTTCGCAGACAACGGTGAATATCATGTCGGTGTGGACCTCCTGGATCTTTCCGAGCTTCTGAAGTCCTTCACCGAGTCCCTTTCCCATGTAACCGCCGGACGCGATCGCGTAAAGCCCCTGTATGGTCTGTGATCCGGGATCCTGCAGCTCGGGGTTGAGCCACACATCAAGTCTCTCCTGCCTGTAGCCGATAGTCGTGATCATGATGACCAGTGCGGCAATACCTAATCCGGCGATGACGAAATGGTAGCGCTTCAGCCCGGAAACCACGATCGGCGGTATAAACGTTATACCCGCAAGTACTACCGCTGTTGAAAGGTCGTGAACTCCGACAAGTCCTATGATCGGGATGCCTATCACGAAGAACGGCAGGAAGCCCTTGAACCTGTCGAGGACACCCTTGTATTTCGTGGCAAGGTACGCAGACATGATGATCAGACAGATCTTAGTGAGCTCCGACGGCTGGAAGCTTATGGGACCGACATTCAGCCATCTCGAAGAACCGTTGGCCGAATATCCGGCAACGGCGACGATTATCTGTAAAACCATACATACCAGATAAAGCGCGTGAATAGGCTTGATAGACTTGAAAAACAGCCTGACATAGAAATGATAATCCACAAAAGAAACAAGTATCATGGCAACCGCGCCGAAGATAAGGTTTCTGATCTGCATGGAGTAATAAAGTGCGGATTCGGAGTAGTATCTGTCAGCATTGTAGTAGCTCGTGCTGTAGATCATGACCACGCCGAAAGCGCACAAAAGCACAACAAGCAACAGAAGCGAGATATCGTAGCTTCCGACAACTCTTCTCTTGGCACCCGGTTTTCTGACACCCGTTTTACTCATAATGCTCTGACCAGATCCTTAAATATCCTTCCGCGCTCTTCGTAGTCCTTGAACATGCCCCAGCTTGCACAGCAGGGAGAAAGGAGCACCGTCTCGCCGGGCTGTGCGTGCTCCGCACAGTAGCTGACAGCCTCTTCCATACTCTCAACAAAACGATAGTCTTTAAATCCGTGCTTCTCGGCACATGCGGCAATCTTCTCGCGGGTCTGTCCCATGAGGAGAAGGCACTTGATCTTGCCGCCAAAGCTTTCGATCCACTCGTCGTACTCGGAATTCTTGTCGTAGCCGCCGCCGATCAGGTAAGTCTGAGTCGTCATGGCATTGACCGCCTTGATAGATGCGTCGGGGTTTGTGCCCTTAGAATCGTTATAATACTTTACACCATTTACAGTCTTTACGAACTCGATCCTGTGCTCAACAGGCTCAAAGGAGTAAAGCGCTTCGCGCAGCACATCGAGAGGCACCTTGAAGAAAAGCGCGCAGGCAATGGCCGCCATGGCGTTCTCATGGTTATGTTCACCGATGATCTTAAGCTTGTCCGTATCACAGATCGGTGTGATCGTTCCGTGTTCCGCGAGCACGATCCTGCCGTCCTTCACAAAGAGGCCGTCGTCAAGCTCACGCTTCGAAGAGAACCAGACCACCTTGGGCATGAGTCCCTTTGCACGCTCCCTCAAAATCTCATCCTCATAGTTGAGAACGCATATATCACCCGCGTACTGATTCCTAGTAACCTTGAACTTGGCATTTATGTAGTTTTCCATCGTGTGATGTCTGTCAAGATGGTCGGGTGTAATGTTAAGTATCATGCTGACATCGGGTCTGAAAGAATCGGTCGTATCAAGCTGGAAGCTGCTGACTTCCGCAACGGTGTATGACGACTCGTCGGTCTTTTTGACCTGCTCTGTGTAGGGAATGCCGATATTGCCGGCGATGATGGTGTTACCGAACGCTCTCTCGAGGATATGTCCCGTGAGGGCTGTGGTCGTTGTCTTGCCGTTCGTGCCTGTAACCGCAACAATCCTGCCCTTCGAAAAGCAGAAGCCGAGCTCGATCTCGCCGATGACCTTAACGCCGGCCTCTTTAAAAGCGGTGACAAAAGGCAGATCGATGGGTACTCCGGGACTTAAGATGCAGTAGTCGGGGCGTTCCATGAACTCCAGCGGATCTCCTCCGAGAACTATCCTTCCGTCAAAACCGTCACCGAGCTTCTCTCTGACCGAATCACCGGTCAGAAGATTCTTGGCGTTCGCATCGTATATCGTGATAACGGCGTGGCTTTCGGACAGAAGCTTTGCCGCAGCAATACCGCTCTTTCCCGCACCCGCTATCAGTATCTTTTTATTTGTAAAATCGATCATGTCTGACTCCTTAGTCATTCCGGACCCACAATATATAGTGGTCTTCCGGCTCGTTCCATACAATTATATTTTTATTCATCGGAAGCGTCAAGACCTTCGGGAAGTACGAAGGGATTCTTCTCGTCCTCAAACGGGTCGTAGTTTTCGTTCTCAATATCTGCGATCATGTTGAGGTCGACATGGTAGTCGATCTCGCCGTCGGGGTAGATCCCGAGGTAAGGCAGTATCTCCTTCATGATCGAAGCGCTCAGCTTGGTCGCGGGCGAACTGCTCGACGAAAGCTCGGGGTCGGCAACCTCATCGATGACGATATAGATGAGCACCTGCGGATCGGTCACGGGAGCAAATCCCGCAAAGGAAACAACAAACCTCTTCTCCTCACGCGGACGCTTCTGCGCGGTACCCGTCTTACCGCCGATCAGGTAACCTTCGACCTTGGCGGGCGTGGCGGTTCCGCTCTCAACAGTCATATAGAGCGAGTTTCTGATAAACGAAGCAGTTCCCTCGCTGATGGATTGACGGACTCCCATGTCATTGTAGTTGGAAACGACTGTTTTGTCGCTTCTTCTGATCTCTCTCACCACATGAGGCTGGTAATACGTTCCTCCGTTTATGATCGATGCATATGCCGCAGCGATCTGGATCATGGTCACGTTAAATGTAGTTCCGAAACTGCTGGTCGCAAGCTCGGTCTCGTTGAGGTTCTTGAGAGGAATAAGGATACCCGAGCTCTCGCCGGGAAGATCGATACCCGTCTTCGCTCCGAATCCGAACTTGGTCTGATACTTGTAGAAGCTGTCCTTGCCGAGCTTGGCCGCGATCTCCATGAGTGCGCAGTTGCAGGACTTCATGAGTGACTGCGTGAGCGAAAGCTTGCCGTGACCGTACTTGTTGTTACATCCGATCCTCCAGCCGCCGACCTCACTGTAACCGGCGCAGTAGAACGTGTCTTCGGTCGAGATCGCATTCTCGTCAAGAGCGCTCGCAACGGTTATGGTCTTAAAGGTGGAACCGGGCTCATAGGTGTCGCTTATGCAATAATTCTTCCACATCTCATAGCGCTTTTCGAGCTTCTCATCTTCAGTCATAAACATTATTTCAGAAGAAGGATAGCACGCTTCGAGGTCTCTGGGATTGTTGAGATCGTACTCTCTGTTGGATGCCATGGCAAGCACGGAAGCATCGTTCGGATCCATTACTATCACGCCGATATTCTTGGCTCCCGTGGTATCAAGGAAGTCCTTGATCTTCTCTTCGACTATCCTCTCGACATTGTAGTCGATGGTCGTCACAAGCTCATAGCCGTCGACGGCGTCCTCCACAGTTTTCTGCTGTTTAAGATCGTTATCAAAATAGGTGTAGGAAAGTCCCGGGATGCCCGAAAGTTCGTTGTTGTAGTACTGCTCGAGTCCGTACGATCCCGATCCGTCGGCATTTACAAACCCGATAACATGCGAAGCAAGAGAACTGTAGGGGTAGATCCTTGCGTACTCTTCTTCGAACCAGACTCCGGTAACCTTTGATTTTGATGACTGATAACGCTTATATTCCGAGATCCTCGAGTAATCGGCATCTTTTTCGTAGACTATGTAGGAACTGTCCGGATTGTCATATATAAGCGTTCGGATCTCCTGCTCATCATAGCCGAGATAACGGACCATGGCCTCGATGGACGGCTCTATGTAGTAGTCCTTGTCAAGGATCTGTCTGGGGTCGATGATCACGTTGTAGCGCTTCTCGCTACGGGCGAGGATAATGCCGTTGCGGTCAAGGATCGCGCCCCTCTTTGACGCAAGGCCCCTCGACTGGTACGCTCTCTGGGAGAGAACGGCCTTTGAGTAGGTCTCGCCGTTCTCGGTATTAATATAAATGAGGCGTCCGACAATAAACCCACATAATGCGAGTACGACCAGAAATGCTATCTTCAAGCCTTTTCGCATGGTCGGGTTTACGTTACGCCTCAGTAATCTATTTTCCTGTTCACTATTCATTCTTAAGGTATATCGCGGTACTGGATCACATGTCCCGTATCCGCAGCTTTATAGTACACAACGGCATTGTCTTTGGGATAAACCATGCCGAGTCTTCCGACAGCAACATTATAAATATAGTTTCTGTCATAACTGATGTCAAGCTGACCGAGGAGCGACTCGTTGTAGGAATTGACATCCTCGAGCGTGATCTTGGCCGTCGAGATCTCTTTTTCGATGCGGTTGACATCCGACTTTACCGAGAGAAGGTTGAGTGCACTCTGAACCACTACAACGATCAGTGCCGAAATGATGAGGACTCTGAGATAGTTGATACGGATCAGGTACTTGGTCTTGAACTCGGTTGTTGTACCTGTCTGCTGTGAAGGAGCCTCTGTGGGGCGCGTCTCGCGTACAGGCGAAGACATCGAGGTGCGTGTTTTGCGCACGGGCGCCGTTCTGACCGTATTGCCTTCTGTATGTTCGGTGCGTACCGGGCGGTGAGCCTGTGTGCTCTCACGTTTTTCCGAAACGCTCTTTTTGAACGAATTCCTGTATTCGGGTGCGTATGTCGCTGTCAGGTATTCCTCAAGATCTGCTTCGTTTTCGGGTTCGGATGCAAGTTTTCTTGCCGCAGAACCGCTCACAAGCTTCGCACCTATTTTGTTGTAATAGTCGCGATCAAACGCGAAACGGTTCCTCTCACCCATCTGTCATGAATCCTTTCAGTTCGCTTTTTCGAAGATCCTGAGCTTGGCACTCTTTGATCTTTTGTTTCTTGCGATCTCTTCCTCTGTGGGAAGAATGGCCTTCCTTGAAATATGCCTGCCCTTTGAGACCTTTCCGCATACGCATTTTGGAAAGTTTGGAGGGCAAATGCACGGATTTTGTGCTTTATTGAAAACAGTCTTTACTATCCTGTCCTCTAACGAATGGAATGTTATGATGCAGAGCCTTCCTCCCGGTTCGAGCAGGTCTATCATCGTGTCAAGTGTTCCCTCAAGTACTTCGAGTTCCCTATTCAGCTCTATCCTTATCGCCTGGAAAGTTCTCTTTGAGGGGTGGCTTCCTTTTTCCCTGAACTTCATCGGGATCGAAGCGCTTATTATGTCGTTGAGCTCAAATGTCGTCGTGATCGGAGCTTCTTCGCGCCTCTTCACGATGTTTCTCGCAATCCCGGGTGCGAACCTCTCTTCACCGTAGTCCCGCAGGACCCTGATCAGTTCTTTTTCGCTGTACCCGTTTATGATGTCCGCCGCGGTCTGTGCCGTGTCGGTGTCCATCCTCATGTCGAGCGGTGCGTCCGCGCTGTAGGAGAAACCTCTCTCCACAGTATCCAGCTGGTGGGATGAGACACCGAGGTCGGCGAGTATGCCGCTTACCCCGGTGATCCCCTCACCTTTGAGGACGCTCTCTATGTTTTCGTAATTGCTCTTTATTATCTTGCAACGGTTCCCGTACACTTCAAGTCTTTTACCCGCTGCAGCGATAGCTTCGTTATCCTGGTCGAGACAGATGAGCCTTCCTGTCGTGAGCCGCTTTGCGATCTCACTTGAATGACCCGCTCCACCGACCGTCGCATCGACGTACGTTCCGTCTTCCCTGATCTTCAGCCCCTCGAGCACTTCTTCAAGCATCACGGGGATGTGTTCGAAATCACTGTTTCCCATCTTCGAAATCCCCCTTATCAGAACCGGAGTCCGAACTCTGTCGACATTCTCTCGGCAATATCCTCAACCGAGTCGCTCGGAGCAGCCTGTTCGAATCTTTCCTTGCTCCAGACCTCGATCTTGCTGATGACTCCCACAAAAACGATGTCTTTCTTTATCCCGGCGAGTTCCTTGAGGATCGTAGGGATGATGAATCTTCCCTGCTTGTCCTGATCGCACTCCGCCGCATTCTGCATGAAGAATCTCTGGAATTGTCTTGTCTGTGCTGTGAAGGGAAGCTCGGAAAGTTTCTTCGCAAACTCTTCAAAATCAGCCCGGGGGCAGATGTAGAGGCAGCCGTCAAGTCCGGCTGTTATGACAAAGCTGTCGCCCAGCTCCTCCCTGAACCTGGCAGGAAGGAACAGTCTGTTCTTGGGATCTATGGTGTGATTGAACTGACCCATGAACATATAGCCTTGATTTCCTCCACTTCTATCCTACTTACTACACTTTTATCCACTTTTGCTCCACCGGTAGGTATATAGTACACCCTGAGAGGCCAAAAATCAAGGGAATTTTGTAAAAAACAGACACAAATCCAAAAATAAACTGGAATTTGTGTCTGTTGGTTTTGATTTGCAAGATAATGTATCGAAAATGTGTTCGAATACTAAGAATTGTGGCAAATATTTGTTCGTTTCGTACATCTGTTCGAACAATTCAATCAATAACAATTTAAGTAATAACACCTACGGCTCGTACTGCCACACATAACACTTCCGGGCCGTTCTCACTAGGTCCTCACGCAGCGGTACATAAGCATCCAAAATACGGATGCTAAGTACCGGCGTTGCGGATCTGCCCGGAAGTATTATGCGGCGCATACGAGCCTTACGTACGTTGTGGAAATCTATACATAAAAGTATTACATGCCTATATTTACAAAAAATATATATACACAAAAACTTATACATCAGAACAAAAAAGAGTCACGCAACCAAATCGCACAACTAAACTTACACAATAGAGTTATAGAATAGAGTCATATAAATAATCACAAAACTGAGTCACACAACCAAATCACACAACTATAACACACGATATGATCAAACAATAAAGCAAAACCTCATCTCTATGGGAATAAAGATGAGGTTTCAAATATGATATTTACAGTTATTCGTTATTTATCACAACAATTTATTATTTTGTATGATTTTTACTCGTTTTTCTCTGTCTCTGACTCTTTTACTTCCGTCTCCTCGGGTGTAACCGGATCTTCCGGAACTACGGGAGTGTCCTCTTCTGTTTCGGGTGGTTCGGGATTATCTCCACTATCCAAGGAATCAGAAGATGCATCTGGTTTTTTCTCTACAGAAGTTTCTGTAACAGTTGCAGATTCAGCGGATTTCTTCGACTTCTTCTGCTGTTTTTCGTTATATATCTTAAAGAAGGTAGCAGAATCGAAGGTTGCGATCTTTCCTTTTGCAGCTCTGATTCTGAAGAAGATTATCAGAGCAAGTGCTGCTACAAAAAGTACCAAAGATAATGCCTGCGAAACTGCAATGCCTGTGTTCCAAAGGAAGAGCTGGTCAGTTCGGACACCTTCGATGAAGAAACGTCCGAGGCCGTAGCCGGCGAGGTAGATAAGGACGATCTCACCGTTAAACTTCTTCTTCGGAAGGTAAATGAGGATACCGATCAGAAGAGCAAGGTTCCAGAGTGACTCATAAAGGAAGGTCGGCTGAACCTGGATATAGGAATGACCGTCCGCTGCCGTGACGATATTGTTTCTGATCTCCATGATGCTCTCAAGAGCCTTCTCTTTTCCTTCGTACATGCTCTTTAAGAGCTCATCCGAAACAACTCCGGGCTTAAATACCGAAGCAAGAGATCCGTCCGTGACATCAATCCGCATGGCCATAAAACTGTCGGTATAATTGCCGAAGCACTCTCTGTTAAAGAAATTCCCCCATCTTCCGATTATCTGTCCGAGGAGGAGTCCGGAAATGCCCGTATCGGCAAAAAGTCCGTAACTGAACTTCTTAACCTTACAGAAAACGAACACGGTCAGAAGCGCCGCGATCACTCCGCCGTAGATCGCGAGTCCGCCCTGTCTCAAATTGAAGATCGACCAGAAGTCGTGGGTATAGTTCTCCCACTCAAAGATCACGGAGTAGAGTCGCGCGCCGATCACTCCGAGAGGGATCGCTATGATAGCGAAGTCAAGGTAAAAGTCGGGGTTCTGCCCCGTGCGCTTCGCCTGACTGCGTGCTATAAGAATACCGCTCAGCATTCCGATCCCGATGATCATGCCATAGAAAGCGATATCAAATCCGAATACCGTTATCCCACGAGGTACACCATTAAGAGTTATTCCCAGATTCGGGAACTGTATAGCTGTATCATTTCCCCAAAACATTAATCTTTCCTTCCAGAAACAATTCTAAGATTGTTTCTAATCTTATAAATCTCAAAAAGTTCTACATACAGTTTTTGATTTCTATCAATCACAAAATGTTTTAAACAGTTCTGATACTTTTTACAGTAGGTTCTCAAACTATTTCTGATTCAACATCAGTTTTTCCATGTATTAGTTGGCTCCTACTGTTCTTAATACATCTGCCTCAACTATGTAAAACGTATCATTCTGTCATACATTAAACATTAAACCTGAAGAGGATTACATCTCCGTCCTGTACGACATATTCCTTTCCTTCGGAACGAACAAGTCCTTTTTCGCGTGCCGCATTATACGAGCCGCACTCTATGAGCTTATCATAGCTGACAACCTCGGCTCTGATGAAACCGCGTTCGAAATCAGAGTGGATCTTACCCGCTGCCTGAGGTGCCTTGGTTCCCTTCTTAATGGTCCATGCTCTTGTCTCCTTCGGGCCTGCCGTAAGGAAACTCATAAGTCCAAGGAGATCGTAGCTGGCAGCGATAAGCTTTTCAAGGCCCGAGCTCTCGGCTCCGAGATCGTTTAAGAATTCCTTCTTCTCTTCTTCGCTGAGTTCCGCAAGCTCCTGCTCGATCTGAGCCGAGATTACGAACACACCGCATCCT
>JAEEGK010004270.1_pt1 | contig 35184 bp, 29 predicted proteins | sample 8958771 | NCBI WGS metagenome assembly JAEEGK01 (sample SAMN16246547, study PRJNA631951) | gut metagenome | biome: gut microbiome; feature: rumen; material: SC-attached | host: Bos | place: Iran: Karaj | collected 2018-10 | reverse complement strand
CGGAGTTCCAAACGCATTGTTCATAATATCAATTTCTTCCAGAAACTCTTCTTTAGAAAGCAGGTATTCCATCAGCTTGTAAAAATTACGGTTGGCAGCCTGAATCAAACAGGTTGATTTATCGGAATCATAATCACAGCCACCCTCATACGCAAGCTTTACAATCCGCAGACAGGTTTCTTCATCCTTGTCTTTCAGATAATTTGAAAGCAGCAAATCCAGCGGATAAGTCTGAACATAAAAGTTTTTTACCATCTCAACTGCTTCGTAATCATTGCGGATAAGCTCCTTCATAATCTCGTAAATAAAGGGCTTGTAGGCAACAACTCTGGAAGAACAATAAGCAATAAGGTCGTATTTCGGCACATAACAGAAAAGCCAGCGGCCAACATTAAAACGTTTGTTAACGTAGATTTCATCACCTTCGGAAAGTTCTCCAAGGATTTTACAATGTGTGTTCGGCTCGTTTCTTACATTCACACCGTCTTGAATCGCACGGTAACAGGTATAACAGTCATACTCAGCCTGCAAATCAATTTTTTCTTCTTCCGGGATTTCGTCATCGGCTTCTGCTTCCTGCGCAAAAGAAAAGGATGAGAATAATAAAAATGCTGACAAAAAGAAAAGGAATCTTTTCACCGTTATTATTAACCTAACTTTTTGCCGTCGCTAAAGGCGTTTCCAACTACATCGCCAAGCTTGCGGTAAGTATGATTTACCGGATCATAAGTAATCGGTTCAAGCTTAGCAGGATCAATTTTTCCATCAGTAAGAACACTTTCATCAGCACTAACGTTGATAATGTTTCCAACCATACAACCAGTTTTTTCATCAAAGCTAACAAGCTCGCATTCAAGACACATTGGCAGCTCGTTTATTACAGGCGCATCAACAAAATTACTTTTAGTTACAGTAAATCCGGCTTTTTTAATTTTGTCAGGCTCTTTATTTCCGCTTACAATTCCAACATAATCGCACGCAATAACATGAGCCGCATCTGCCATACTAACAGTAAAAGCCTTTCTCTTTAAAAGATTTGCCGCAGTTTTATGCTCCGGAGCAATGCATATTCCAATCTGATTAGTATCGTGAGTTCCACCCCAAGCCGCATTCATTGCATCAGGATTTCCATTTTCATCATAAGTTGCAATAATAAAAACCGGCATAGGATACAAATAAGTCTGCTTTCCAAAATCTTTTTTCATAAGTCCTCCAAAAACTGTCATATTCGGACTTGCTCCGAATATCTCCAAAATTATACACCAAATCAAAAATCTTTTCCTTACAAAAATAAACTTTTCTATGTTATAATTTTATCTATAATAATCAATCCCATCAAAAAAAAGAGGTGCTATTATGTTTAAACTTTTCGGCGACCCTGCAAACAAGGCTGCTGCGGATGCAGTTCTAGTTCGTGATCCTTCCAATTTCAACTGGACTTTTATCACTCTTCTTGCTTTTGTCTTCTATATATATTGGACAGAAGTTCGCAACAAAAACTACAAGGCAATCGTAGCAGGTTTTTCACTGTATTCAGTACACTGGTTCTACGAAATTATGAACGCCATCATCCAGCATTGCAGCGGTTACGCTTTGTGGACAGTTTCAAACGCAAGCTCTTCGTTTATCCTGCTGATTGGTGTTTCCTGGGAACTTTCAATGATGTTCTCAATCGCAGGAATTATTTCTTTCAAAATGATGCCCGATGACCGTACAAAACGATATTTCGCCACAAACGGTAAAAAAGGAATCTCCTGCAAGCTCGTCGGTGCACTTGGAATGGCACTCCTCTTCTCCGTTTTCGAAATCTTCCTTGCCTGGACCCCGGCCTTCATCTGGGTTTACAAATGGTGGGGCGCAATCCCAGTATTCATCACAACATACATTCCATTCTTCCTTGCCAGCAATTATGTTCCGGATGCAAGCCCTAAGTTCCAGAAGCTGTTCCTCTGCGGAATGATTGGGCTGGATGTTTTACTGCTTGCCGTACTTATTCCGCTTGGTGTGATTTAGGTTTAGAAATAGTATCGATAACAATGTAATTATTCTATTACACTATTGTAATCTTTTCTTTACTTTATAGATAATCAGCATTATAATTACTATGTACTCAAAATATTGCAACTTCGTCACAATTAATCTCATTTTACAGGAGTTACTTATGGCTAAAGTAAATGTAAAGAATACTGATATTACAATAATAAAACATGATGAAACTGATTACATATCCTTAACTGATATTGCACGTTTTAAATCCGAAGAACCTAACACTGTTATTTCGAATTGGTTAAGAAACCGTAATACTATTGAATATTTGGGTATCTGGGAAACTTTATATAATCCAGATTTTAAACCCCTCGAATTCGAGGGGTTTAAAAAAGAAGCCGGTCTAAACGCTTTTACACTTTCCCCATCAAAATGGATAATTTCGACAAATGCCATTGGAATTTTTGTTCAAAAAGGAAAATATGGAGGAACCTATGCTCATAAAGATATTGCATTTAAATTTGCAAACTGGATTTCTGTAGAATTTGAACTATACTTTATAAAAGAATTCCAACGCCTGAAAGCTGATGAGCAAAAACAATTAGGTTGGAGTGCAAAACGTGAACTCGCTAAAATCAATTATCATATACATACCGATGCAATAAAACAGAATCTGATTCCTCCAGAGTTAACTCCCGCACAAAAGTCTTTCATCTACGCAGATGAAGCTGATTTGTTAAATGTTGCTCTGTTCGGAATGACCGCTATAGAATGGCGCAAGTCAAACCCTAACTTGAAGGGGAATATCCGTGATTATGCTACAATAAATCAACTGATTTGTCTGAGTAATATGGAAAATCTTAATTCTGTGTTTATAAATGAAGGTATCGTTCAAAGTGAACGACTTGAGAAATTGAATAAAATCGCAATACAACAAATGAAAGTATTAGAAAACATAAAAGAAAAACACCTGCTTTCTTTGGAAAATAAAACCGAGGAAAAATAATATGGAATCTATAATCAAAATACTAAGGGAAAAAAATCGTTATACACAAGTACACCTGGCAGAATTATTAGGTATTTCACGCCAGGCTCTTATTAAGTATGAAAACCTGGAACAGGAACCTCCCGTTTCAACAATCCGTACCTTATCAAAACTGTTTGGTGTAGAATATGAATGCTTGATAGACAACAAACTGCCAGCCACCCCAAATGAAAAAGATAAAATGCAATTGCAGCAAATAGAAAAACTTTTTCCGCTTTTACGGGAAGACGAAAAGCTTGCGGTAACAGAAATGATCAGGATTATGGCCAAAGCAGACGAAAGCATCGAATAAGAACACTGCTTAAATAATTTGTTTGCAAAGTTTTATTTTGAGTATCATAAAACGATTTACTTTTTTCTAAAGCCGATGTATAATAATTTTCGGTATACTAGTATACTAGACCAAACCAGATATCATAAAAACGTTTTGAGGAGGATTTTTATGAAAAAAACATTATTATTCGCCGCTCTTATTGCAGCAACATTATTCACAGCAGTTTCTTGTGCTTCAAAACAGGCAGCAGAAGAAGAAGTAGCAGCTCCATCACAGGCTCGCATTGATGCTCTTGCTATGGAAGGTGCTCTTGACCTTGCAGAGTTCCAGTCTCCAGACAAGTTCGCCATCAAGTACAATGATGAAGCCTACACTCTTACTTGCAAAGGCCCAGAATATCTTTATTTTGAGTTGCCAGAAGAACTCATTCCTAATGAAACTGTAATCACTGTAAACATGAAAGGTACAAACAATGGTGCAGAAGGTTTCCGTGTATGGGTAGATACAGGTTCTCAGAAGGATTTATCTGACCCGGTTTACATGGGTGCTGTAGGTGAAGGTCTTCCAGCTGGAGATTTTGACATCACATTCGAACTCAATGCAAACAAAGACGTTGGCGGTAAATGTCTCTGGATTAAAGGTCCACGCTGGGGCACAATGATTGATAACGTAACATTTAAATCAATCACAGTAATTTATAACTAATTTCATTGTCTGGGGACATTCCCCTGGCAAAGGATAAAAGGGCTGCTTTTCAACGGGCAGCTCTTTTTTTTCAAAAATATACAATTTTCATATCGTTTTTTTATACTTGTTTCTCTGTTTTGATATATAATATTAGCAAGGGCAGTTACTAATTGGTAACAGACATTTTTTTTGCCCTTGCTTGCAGTTTTGCTGTACAAAACTGCACATTTCAAAAGGAGGTATTTTTTTATGGCATGTTTTACAGTTCCTGCTGCTGAGGCTATCATAACAACAGTTGCAGAGAAAATCATAAAATCAAAGGAAAAGAAGGCAGGACTTAGCGGTGCTGTTGATACAAAAAACGAAAATAACGAGGAAGTAGCAAAAATCAGTTTTTCTACAAAACTCGGCTGGCTCAATAAAATGCTTTGGGGCGGTTCAGCTCTGCTCGCTTTTGAACACGTTTGGCACGGCGAAGTAGTTCCATTCTTCCCATTCTTAACAGCTGTAGAAAACGGAGAAGTTTCTGAAATGCTTCACGAAATGGCAACTGCAGGTGTAAGCATGGCCTTGCTTGTAACAGCAGTTTGGGGCATTATGGTTGGAGTAACAACTCTGATTGAAAAAACGAAAAATAATCCAACTACAAAAGTAGCTGGAACTCTTGCGGGAGACCTGGCATGACACTACTTACCACAGTTTTTGCCGCAATCATCTGTTCTATAATCTGGTACAGAAAAGAAGAAGCAAGAAAACTTAAAATTGGAAGCCTCTGCCTTATGTATTGGGGTGCTTCTTTAATGTGGCTTATAGATGCAATCTTTGAATATGCAGAACTTGGTGCCGAATCTTTTGTTCCTGCTCCACTCGATATGCTCAACGATTTGTACCTTGGTCTTTCTGTTGTTGCACTTGGCCTTATTATCTGGCTTGTGATTCTGCTTGTACGCGACCCGAAAGGCGTTGTAAAAGCAGTACTTTTTAAGAAATAATTGTCACGTAAAGACTTTTGAAAAACTTCGACAGACCCAAAAATGAACAGTGAAATAAATAAACTCCTGGAAGCTGTCAGAGATGGCAGCGTGAGCGTAGAAGATGCATTACTTCAAATAAAAAAGCAGCCTTACGAAGATCTTGGATTTGCAAAGATTGATTTGCACAGAAAAGCTGTTCAGGGGACTGCCGAAGTTATTTATGGTGCCGGTAAAACTCCCGAACAGATTACGCAGATAATCCGCACAATGCGGAAAGCCGGACAAAAAACTATTTTAGTAACCCGCCTTGATGAAGAAAAAGCTTCCCTGATTAGTGCACAGACTCCCCAAATTAAAATGGATTACCACAGGGATGCACGGATTGCAATTGTTGGTGAGCTGCCGGTTGCCGATGGGCTTGGAACTATTGTTGTGGCAACGGGTGGTACAAGCGACATTCCGGTTGCAGAAGAAGCTGCCATTACTGCAGAAGCGCTCGGTAACAAAGTAACGCGCCTTTACGATGTTGGAGTTGCGGGTCTTCACCGGCTGCTTTCCCACCTTGATGAAATAATGAACGCTTCGGTAATTATTGCGATTGCCGGTATGGAAGGTGCGCTTGCAAGTGTAATTGGCGGACTTGCTGACTGTCCTGTAATTGCCGTTCCAACGAGTGTCGGCTATGGGGCTTCCTTTGAAGGACTTTCGGCTCTTCTTTCAATGCTTAATTCGTGTGCAAGCGGAGTTTCAGTTGTGAATATTGATAATGGTTTTGGTGCCGGTTATCTTGCAAACAGGATAAACCACATGAGTGCAAAGCCAGGTGCTGTGGAGGAATGATTTATGAAAACCTTATTTTTAGATTTACCGATGGGTGCAGCAGGCGACATGCTCAGTGCGGCTCTGTATGAGCTTTTAAATGATGAACAAAAGCGCTCTTTTATAGAAGAAATAAATGCGGCCGGCATTCCGGGTGTGAAAGTGGTTGCAGAAAAATCGATTAAGTGCGGGATTACGGGAACTCACTTTTCGGTAACCGTGGACGGTATGGAAGAAGGTGCAGAAGAGCACGAACATCATCACCATGAACACGAGCACGAAGAGCACGAGCATCACCATGAGCATGAGCACACACACGACCATGACCACCATCACGAGCACAATGAATCTCACGAGCACGAACATGAAGATGAGCATCACCACGACCATCACGATCACGATGAACACCATCATGAACATTCACACGAACACCACCATCACCACCACTCTTCCATGGCAGAAATTGAATCCATCATCAACTCACTTAAAATCCCGGGCAGCGTAAAAAAAGATGTTATTGAAGTTTACAAACTTATTGCCCAAGCCGAAAGCAATGCTCACGGCGTTCCGGTCACCGACATTCATTTTCACGAAGTTGGAACAATGGATGCAATTGCAGATATCACAGCAGTTTGCCTTCTTATGAATAAAATAGGTGCAGATAAAATCTGTGCTTCGGCAGTAAATGTCGGTTCAGGACACGTTCATTGTGCGCACGGTATTCTTCCGGTGCCAGCCCCTGCAACTGCCTTTATCTTAAGGGAAGTTCCAGTTTACAGCGGCCACATTACAGGCGAGCTTTGTACTCCAACGGGTGCAGCCCTGCTCAAGCATTTTGTTACAAGCTTTGGAAACATGCCTCAGCTTAAAATCAATGCAATCGGTTATGGAATGGGTAAAAAAGATTTTGAAGCGGCAAACTGTGTGCGTGCAATTCTTGGACAGGGTGATGATGCACTTGAACAGGTTGTTGAGTTTACCTGCAATCTGGACGACATAAGTGCCGAAAGAATTGCCTTTGCAATGGAACAGCTTTTTGCAGCAGGTGCAATAGAAGCGTACACAATTCCAGTTACAATGAAAAAATCACGTCCTGGAAATCTTTTGTGTGTAATGTGCATGGAAAGCGACAAAGAAAAGATTCTTTCTACAATTTTTAAGCACACAACAACTCTTGGTGTCCGTGAAAACATAAGCAACCGCTATTTTCTTGACCGCACAATAGAAACTGTAAAAACAGAGTTTGGTGATATTCGGATTAAACGGGCAGAAGGTTATGGTGTAAAACGCGCAAAGTATGAATACGAAGACCTTGCTGCCATCGCCAGAAAAACAGGAATGAGTATTGAAGAAATAACTGCAAAGCTTAATCAGTAATTCTCACACCATAAATGTTATCAACAACTACAACTTCTCCGCGTCCAATGCATTTTCCGTCCTTTATGATGTAAATTGCATCTCCAATATAATTGTCAACCTCAAAAACTGTACCTTCGCCAATTTTAGATACATCTTCTTTTTCAACATGACAGGCACCGAGTCGCAGTGCTACATAGTGTTCTTCATCATAGCGCAGGGGCTGTCCCTGTTTTACTTCCGTAATCCTCACTCCATACTGTTCGTCAACACTAACTACTTCGCCGCCATAGAGCACTTCATTTTCAACAATAACATTGAGCGGTTCGCCAAACTTTTTTTGTGTCAAAAGGATTGTCCCCGGTTCAAAATCAACTGTATCTGGAAGGAACCGTCCAAACTCAACAAACAGATTATTTTCTACGGGTTTTGTTTTTATATCCGTAAGAACTTCCAGTTTTGGACCTTCACCACCAAACAGTCCCATCTTCCTGCACATTCCCAGAAAATATGCATAATGGAACTGAACATTTATCATGCCAACGTATGAATCTGTTTTTACTTCGAGGGTAACTAATACGCACATATCTCCGGGATTTTCGCCAGACGACCAGGGCAGCAAAGTATCAAACGTAAGTTTTTTTTCAAACTCTTCAAATGGTATGGATTTATCAGTATTTGCATAAATGATATTCTGCAGCATTTTTGTAAAATCCTTGATATAGGCCACATAAAGACAATCTTTATCTGTCTGAGTAAGTTCTGGAAACTTTTTGCAATCCTGTTTTAATAACAATTTTCCAATCATAGGATCAACTTCAACTGCAAAACCAAAATTGTCGTTACTGCAATAGTCATAAGAATAGAAAAAAGTTCTTTGAGGGACAGTCCTTAAAAACTCTTCATTTGTAAGCTCATCAACACTTGCCGTATGAATATCAAGTAAATCCTTCCGGCTCCCGACAAGCTCAGAACGAAGGTTTTCGCAGAGTACTTCAAAAATATTACAGATTTTTCGTAAATCGTATTTTGAAAATAATGACGGTCTTTTAAAATCATAAATCCTTACACGTGCATCCTTATTTTTCAAAAACTGTTTATTTATTTTATCCCATCCATTCTGCTTATTAGCTTCTGCCAACATTTTCTGCACCTCTTCTTCCGTAAGTTCACGTCTTTTAATTTCACCGTTCAAAAGAGAATCCACATCCGTTTCCAGCACCGCCGCAAGGTTTGGTAAAATTGCAACATCAGGACATCCATCCCCGCGTTCCCACTTGCTTACAGCCTTATCGCTAACATTTATCTGCTGTGCGAGCTCCTTTTGAGTCAGGCCCTTTTTTGTCCTTAAATAATTAATAAGTTTTCCAGTTTTCTGTGGTTCCATAGTGCTTACAGCCTCCTTTTTGAGTTATTTCACTTTCACCATACCACTATTTTTGGCACAAGTCACCCGACTCTACGTTGATTTTGGTAGAATTTACATTTTTAGGGTAGAATTTTAAGATTTTCAGTAGATTTATCCACGCAGTTAGGTAGAATTTTTAAGTTTATTTTTCAAATCCAAAATCCCAAGGAAATAATTTTTTTTCATTTTTATTTATTATTTTCACTTGTCGCTTCATAAAAAAATCGTAATAATCATAGAAACATACACTTTTGATTTTATTGGAGCCTGTAAACATGACCAAGGAACAGACAAAAACAAATGAAACTTTTTCCGTAGCCGCTGTAATTTCTAATCACTGTGTTTTTCAGAGACAAAAAAATATTTCTCTTTTTGGAACAGCCCCTTGCGGCAGAATTATTAGCGCAGAGCTTTTTGACCGCAAAAATGAATTGCTTGCCAAAAATCAAACTGTCACATCATCCTCCCACTGGCTCCTACAGCTTCCACCTCTCGAAGCTCACAATGAATGTACACTAAAAATTACCTGCCACATATCGGGCACAAATAATAATGATGATAGAACAAGTCCAACTTCAACTTCTACCGGCCCCCTCCTCGGCGAGAAAACCTTCACAGATATTTCAATTGGCGAAGTATGGCTTGCAGGCGGACAGTCGAACATGGAGTTTGAGCTGCAGAACTGTACGGAAGGCCCTGAAGAGCTTAAACTTAAAGAAGACCCGAATGTACGTTTTTACTACACAAACAAAATCGGCTGGATGGACGAACACTTTTTCGAAGCCGAGCGCAACACCTGCTGGCAAACCTGGAACAGCGAATACAAAACTGCCTGGTCAGCCGTGGGCTATTTCTTTGCAAAAAAGCTTGCCGCAGAATTAAACCTTGAAAACAACTTCGACCTAAGTAAAGAAACTATTACCGTCGGCGTAATCGGCTGCAACTGGGGTGGAACAAGCGCAAGCGCCTGGATGAGCCGAGAATCTCTTGAAAAAGACACAGACTTAAAAACCTACCTTGACGAACAGGAAGAAGCAACAAAAGGAAAATCGATTCAGCAGCAATGCGAAGAATACGACAAGTACGAAATTGAAAACAACGAATGGCAGAAAAAATCTGCAGAGCTTTACAGCAAAGACCCAAATATGGAATGGGACCAGGTTCAAAAGCTGCTTGGGCCTTGTCCTTGGCCGGGACCCCGCTCCTGCAAAAATCCTTACCGCCCGGCAGGACTTTATGAATGTATGCTCAAGCGAATCATTCCGTATACGCTCAAGGGTGTAATCTGGTACCAGGGCGAAAGCGACGACCACAAGCCCCGCAGTTATGCAAAGCTTTTTTCTACAATGATAGATGTCTGGCGCACAGACTGGCACGACTCACACCTTCCGTTCGTTTTTGTTCAGCTGCCTGTAAACCGCTACAAGCAGGACAAGGATTTTAAGCACTGGTGTTTAATCCGCGAAGCACAGCAGAAGATTCACGACACTGTAAAAAATGCCTGGATGGCATGCACCTTCGATTTAGGCCAGTACAACGACATCCATCCAAAAGCAAAAAAAGAGCTTGCCGAGCGAATGGAAAAAATTGCCTGGAGCAAGGTTTACGGCAACAACACAACAGAACCGGTCTTTTCTCCAATGCTCCAGTCTTATATAATCACCGGAAACAAAATCCAGCTGACTTTTGACAACGCTGAAAATGGTTTTGAAGTTCATGATGTTTCATCTGACGGGCTTTCAAAAATGATGATGGAATATTACAGACAGATGGAAGAACGCCAGGGTAACAAGGTTCCGGAACATTTTACAGGTTTTGAGCTTGCCGGGTCAGACGGCCTTTATTATCCTGCAGATTTTACATTGAGCGGAAATCAAATCACCCTAACCTGCGACAAAGTTCCAGCTCCAGCTTCTGCGCGTTATCTCTGGTACAATTACTGCCCGGCTATTGTTTACGCCAAAAATGGTCTGCCTCTTGCACCTTTCCGCACTTGTGATGATGATGCAACAAAAACCACAGAACACGCAGAGATTCAGCAGATAATGACAGTTTAATCTCCGTGACAGTTTGAGTTTTTTCCTGTACAATTCATTGCGTATGGCAGAACGAATAGATAAAATCCTGGCCCACGAAGGCTTTGGTTCACGAAAAGATATAAGAAAGCTCCTTCACAATTGCGAGGTTTGCATTAACGGAGTTCGCGTTACAGATGCAGGCAAACAGCTTGATCCTCAGCGCGACATCATCACAATAGACGGCGAAGAAGTTGACCTTCATCAGAACCTCTACATTATGATGAATAAAATCATGCACACAGTTTCTTCAAATAAGGATGGCGAACATCAGACTGTTTTTGATTTACTTGATGACAGCATGCGTACCCCGTATCTAGCCGAAAAGCTTCATCTTGTTGGCCGCCTTGACATGGACACCGAAGGCCTTCTTCTTTTTACAACCGATGGCGAACTAACTCACCGTGTTACATCACCAAAAACTCACATAGACAAAACATATTTCTGCGTTCTTGCCCACCCCGAAGATGAAGCTCACTGGTCGCAGATTGAAAAATCCTTTGCCGAAGGAATAGAAGTTGGTCCTGAAGATAACGAACAGGGCTTTCTCTGCAAACCCGCAACCGTAAAACGTGCCACCAAAGAGGAATACGAGCTTTACACCAAAAACTCTTCTGTTACAGAAAAAATTGAAAAGGAACTTGGCGACCAGACAGAAACCTCGAACCTGTACACCCAATCTGCAATTCTCACCATCACCGAAGGCAAATACCACCAGGTAAAACGAATGTTCCAGGCCGTAGACAATAAAGTAGTCTTTCTCAAACGCATTTCAATGGGCAGGCTCCAGCTGGACACAACTCTGCTGCCGGGAGAGTATAAGCTGCTCGATGAAGATGAAGTATCTCTCTTGTTTTAATATTTTTTAACTACTATAATTTATTTATCTTATTTTTTCAGAGGACGCCATGACAGATATTCAGATTGCACAAGCCAATAAAATGATTCCAATTACAGAAGTTGCCGCAAAAATCGGTATACCATCAGATAAGCTTGAACTTTATGGAAACTACAAAGCAAAGCTGTCCTTTGATGAATTGAAATCCCTGCAGGAAAAGGCTGCTAAAAAACCTGGTAAGCTCATTCTTGTAACGGCTGTTACTCCAACACCAGCTGGCGAAGGAAAATCAACAGTTTCAATCGGACTTGCAGATGGACTAAACAAAATCGGTAAAAAAACTGTAGTTGCTTTGCGTGAACCAAGTCTTGGACCTTGTTTTGGTGTAAAAGGCGGTGCTTGCGGCGGCGGTTATGCTCAGATTGTTCCAATGGAAGATATCAACCTGCATTTTACAGGCGACATTCACGCAATTTCAATTGCAAACAATCTTATCTCTGCACTTATAGATAATCATATTCAGCAGGGAAACGCCCTCAACCTTGACCCGCGGACAATTTCCTGGAAACGCTGCGTAGATTTGAATGACCGTGCGCTTAGAAATATTGTTATCGGACTTGGCGGACGAATGCAGGGTGTTCCACGCGAAGACCATTTTACAATTGCAGTTGCTTCAGAAATTATGGCCATTGTCTGTTTGAGCCGCACCATCAGCGAGCTTAAAGAACGGATTGACCGCATTGTAATCGGCCAGAACTATAACAAAGAAAACGTAACCTTTGGTCAGCTTAAATGCACTGGTGCTGTTGCTGCCCTGCTCAAGGATGTAATAAAACCAAACCTTGTTCAGACGCTCGAAAAGAATCCTGCATTTGTTCACGGTGGACCTTTTGCAAATATTGCCCACGGTTGTAACAGTGTAAATGCAACCCTTTGCGCACTTGCCACCGGTGACTATGTTGTAACCGAAGCTGGTTTTGCTGCAGATTTGGGTGCCGAAAAGTTCCTTGATATAAAATGCAGAATTGCCGGTCTTAAACCAAGTGCTGTTGTAATTGTTGCTACAATCAGGGCGCTTAAAATGCACGGTGGAGTTGCAAAGGCTGATTTGAGTAATCCTGATTGCGCAGCTCTTGAAAAAGGTTTTGAAAATCTTAAAACTCATATTGAAAATGTTGCAAAGTTCGGACTTCCGGCTGTAGTTGCAATAAACAAGTTTATTACAGATACCGACGAAGAAATTGCCCTGCTACAAAAGCTTTGCAAGGATGCCGGTGCCACAGCAGTTCTTTCTGAAGGCTGGGGAAAAGGTGGCGAAGGAGCAAAAGACCTTGCTAAAGCTGTTGCCGAAATTGCAGAAAGTGGAAAAGCTGATTATCATCCTCTTTATGAACTTGAACTTCCACTTGCAGACAAAATCCGAAAGCTTGCTAAAGAAATATACCGTGCAAAAGATGTAGACTTTGATCCTGCCGCTCTCAAAAAGCTTAAGACTTACGAAGAAAACGGCTACGGAAATCTTCCTGTTTGTGTTGCAAAAACCCAGAACTCAATCAGCCACGATCCAAAACTGATTGGCGCCCCTCGTGATTATATTTTCCCTGTCCGCGATGTTCAGCTGTATGCAGGAGCCGGTTTTGTAGTTGCACTTGCCGGAGACATAATGACTATGCCAGGCCTACCAAAAGCTCCGGCCGCTCTGGACATAGACGTTGATGATGACGGTGTAATTTCAGGTTTGTTCTAGCGAGCTTGGACACTCTATTAATACCGATAATTTCTTCCCAGCTCGCTTCAAGTTTTGCGAAGCAAAACTTGTTCACTTAAGCTTGTAATTTTTTTATCTCATCGCTTAATTCAAGTGTTTTCCTGTTCTGCCTGATTACTCTCTGTGCAAGCAGCTTTGAAAGGAATATACCGTAGTGCGGATTTTTTCGAATCAGGTTTACAAAAGAAGTTTTAGGGATTCTGATCAGCTTACCTTCTCCCGCAGACATAATTGTTGCAGAACGTCTGTCGTTTAAAAGGAAGGCCATTTCTCCAATAAACATATCAGCCGGAGTTAGAACTGTAATCAGCTTGCCGTTTGCATAAACACCGTAGCGGCCGGAAACAATAAAGTACAAGTCGTTGGATTTTTCGTTCTGACGGCAGACAATCTGATGCTTTGTATAATTAATTGTTGCAAAAGGCACCATAATTCCAGGAACCGTGTTCGACATATCCATAATGTTTTCTAAATCAAAAGAAACCTCATTTCCCTTGTCGTTATAGCGCATATTAGAAACAAGGCTGTTAGAAAGCATCATTCCGCGACCGTGAGTTTCTTCCAGGAATGCAGCCGCAGGGTCAGCAGCCTTATCCATTCGTGAACGCCAGTCAAAACCATTTCCTTCATCACGGATTGTAAAGGTAGAAGTAGCTTTACCAATTTCATAGCTGATATAAATCTTTTTAGCTTCTACTTCGGGATTTTCACGCTTTTTGTTTATAAGCTCAAGGATATTTCCGCCTTTTTCCAGCCAGGCAGTCTTTTCATCATAGCCGATATCGCAGTTTCCGTGTTCAAGCGCATTTGTCAAAAGCTCCATGAGTGTAGTCTGCAGACAGTAACGTCCGTCTTCGCTGATTCGGTTAGTACAGTAAAGATAGTTTACAAGGAAGCTTGTGTACAAACGGATATCCATTGGGTCGTTGCCGCAGACAAAGCTGCCTTTTTCCAGACCTCCCACTGTATCCTGCAAGCCTCGATTGAACAGGAACTTCTGGTTTGTCCACAAAATGCGTAAAAGCCGCTCAACATTTTCCTTAAAAGTATAAATTGTCTGTACTATGATAATGTTCGGGTCCTTTTTTTCTTCAATTTCCTGAACCATTCGTGCACTTGGAACAACAGCAATAATTCCACCATTATGGAGCCAAGGGTCGGCATTTATTGCCATAAGAATACGGTGACAGTCTACCGTTTCCGAAGAATAATCAAGTATTTTTATTTCCGGCAATTCATAATCAATATAGCTGATTGCCTCATCTGTATCAGTACAGATAACTGAATCAAAGTTTTCCTGATACTTTTCACATGCATCGTAAACAGCCTTACAAACTTCCTTATTTGTTGATGCGACCAAAATCTTTTTCATAATCACCCTCGTTTTCGACTTGTTTTATCTTTCAATAGATTGACATAAAACTATCTGTTCAGTTAGTATTATAGCGTTAATTAAATTATCGGCAGAAATTGCAGTTTTCCCGATTTTTTAAGGCTTTTTAGGTTCCGTAGCTCATCTGGATAGAGCGGTTGCCTCCTAAGCAACAGGTAGTGCGTTCGAGTCGCATCGGAATCATAGATTAAGTTGATTAAAACGAGTAGTAAACGCCCGGTTTTGTAAATCCGGCAAATCCATCTTCAACCGGCGAAGCCCTTTCGGCAGAGCTGTTATAATGGCACAGGTACATCTTCTTTCTCATTTCTGCCGGTAAGGTAAGCAGCTGTTTGTAGCTTGCATGAACACCTTCAGAGTATCCGGAAAAATCACAGTCATGGAAAATCACTTCAATATCATAATTTTTCATAATAAAATCGAGCTGCGCAGGATTAAACTGTGTATCTCCTGAAAATAAAACCTTATCGTCAATTATCAGACCATAAGAAATCTGAGACTGCCTTAAGGAATCCTTGCGGGTTGTAACATGGCGTGTCCTGAACAGCTTAAGATTTACGCTTCCAACTGTTGTTTCAAAGATCTGGAAAGGCTTTTTCTGAATAAGCTCAGGCTTTAACTGAACAAAATAATCATCAAAAGTCATTTTTCCATTTTCGCTGTACTGAATACCGCCCCGCAGAGACTGATTCCAGAGCTTTTTCTTGAACTCATCGGTAATAATCATTTTAGATTTTGACCTTGTCACGTAATAACCCACAAGAGCCATTTCCTCTACACCAGCAATATGATCTGCATGAGGATGAGTTAAAAGAATGTTTTTGATTTCACCAATTCTAGTGTTATATTCGGTTTCCAAAGCATACGGACACAATGAGCCGCAGTCAACAAGAATGTGTTCCTGCCCTTTTATGATGAGAAAATTAGTCTGAAAATTGATTTTTGAAAAAGCGCTGCCGGTTCCAATAAAAAAAAGCGACAGTTCACCGTCATTCGTCAATTCAATTTTTGAAATAAAAGGCTTCGTTTTCATAATTTTAATAATTATAACACATGTTATAAAAAAAATCATCAATCATTTTTTAAACAATAACAGATTTTTTATCGTTTTATCCTTTAATTCTTCTATTAATGATGTATAATTTAGTATTATGCTGTTACTATAAGCATTTAATCTAAAAATGGAGAGGTTTATGACAAAAAATCATACTAAACTCATCAGTAAAATCACATTAATCGTTTCAATTATCACAATTTTCTGCAGTCTTTTGAGCCTTGCAGGCTGCGGTTCCACAAAACAGGAAGGTTTAACACCGGAAGAGCTTGCTTTAAAACAGGAGCTTGAAGAAGAAGCCCGCCTTGAAAAAAAACACCCTACAAAGGTTGTTTGGGAAGCAAAAAATGCAGAGGACCAGCTTTTTATTACTGGTTCCACATCTGACTATGATCACATACCTGATGTTGACTATAATGGAAACCTCCGTGTAATTGATTTTGGAAAAGGACTTGATTTAACCGGCTACAATTACCTGAACATTGAGTTTTATTGCCCCGAAGACAGCAATCACTATGAAATTGATTTTAATTGTTTGTCCACAAAGCCTTATGAAAAAGTTGCCATACTAGGTTCCTTAAGTACAAAAGAAGCTAAAACAATTCAGTCAACCTTTGGTGTAAATCATCAGGAGTTTCCAACAAATGTTTCCGGCACTTTTGAAGTAAGAAAAAACACAACAAATACCCTTAATAGAATAGTTGTTTTTGCTTACGATGCCTTTGGAAGAGTCCAGGGAGAGATTCCAGATGTAAAGGTTTGCATAACCAAGGTAACTGCCACAAACAAAAAGCTTAGAAATGACCCCGAAAAAGATGCAGTTATTTTCAAGGCTCCGGAACCAGAAGGCTTTAAAATCGTAACTCGAGAAGAAGGCAATTATAGTGGCGGAAACTACATTTCTCTTGGTGAATGCAACTTGGAAAACTATAAATACCTTAATTTTGAGCTTTACAGTCCAAACAGCGAAAGATTTTTGGTAAATGCTGCCGGTTGGAGCGGAACCTACAGAACCGGCGAAGTTCCTGAACGAATTGCAAACTTCGATATACTCCTTTCAGATACTCCGCAGACTTATCAGATTCCATTTGGGAAATATAAAGGCTACTGGTACGATTGGGTAGATGGAAAAGATGTAAAAAAGCCTGTTACCGACAATCTCTTGCATGGCATTGATTTTTCAGCACGAGATACAAATGATGACTGGGCAATCCTTGGTGATGTTGAAATATATGTTAAAAGCATAACCGCAACTAACAAAAAGCTTGAAAATGACAAGACTAAGGATAAGGTTATATTTGCTGCTAAAGAGCCGGAAGATGGTCTTATTGTAACAAAAGTTTCAAAAGCCTATGAGTTCCCTGTATATATGGATTTGGAAGGTTACGATTATCTGAACGTTGAGGTTTACAGTCCTAATAGTGATATGAATATAGTTGGCTTTGATTTCCGTAACTATGAAGTAGGCGATCTTCTTGGCGAAATAAAAACATTACTGACTTCTGAACCTCAAATAATTCAGATTCCTTTTGGCAGGAATAATGACTATGATGACTGGTCAACAGGAAAAAGAGTTGTAAAACAGGCTACTACAGACTTTTTGGAGCGATTCTATGTTTGGGCAAAATCTCCGTATGATGTTGATGTAGGTAAGATAGAGGTTTATGTAAAGAGCGTAACTGCTACAAATAAAAAGCTGGAAATAGATCCTAATAAAGATAAAATCATTTATTATGACGCAGAACCACAAAAGCATAAAATATCAAGCTACACAAACGGGGATTGGGCCTGGTTAAAAACAGGAAAGGTTAATCTTGAAGGCTACAATTATTTGAATCTTGAACTTTACAGTCCTGACAGCGGTAATAATCTTGTTAATTTCAGTGGCAGATATAGAGATGGCGAAGTAGCAAGCCTAAAGTCTACTCTAACAAAAACTCCACAGATTATTCAGATTCCATTTGGTAAGGGTAACGGATATTGGATTGAATGGCCAGACGGTAAAAAAACTTCTTACCTTTACGAAAACAATATTCTCTATGATTTTGGAATCTGGGTTGAAGATGAAAATGGTAACCGAAAAGCAAATGACATTTATGTAAAAAGCATAACTGCCACAAACAAAAGCTTAAATGATCCTACTAAAGATAAAGTTGTTTATAAAGCACCAGAAGCAGAAGGTCATAAAATAACTACAATTGACGGCTGGCAATGGCTTCCTGTTCCAAAAATGAATCTTGAAGAATATGAATATTTGAACTTTGAAGTTTACAGTCCTAACAGCAACAACTATTCTGTTTGTCTGCTGCCTAGAGATCACGCTGGAGACATTGGTATTGTAGATGCACTTCTTACAAAAAAGCCGCAAATCATTCAGATTCCGTTTGGTAAAGATAAGGGCACCTACGATAACTGGGATTCCGGAGAAAAGGTTGTTACTCCTTATGCAAGCAGTTGTCTGTGGGACCTTGCAGTTTGGGCAAGAGATGTTGAAAATGACTGGCATAACGTACCAAATGTTGATGTATACGTAAAGAGTATAACAGCTACAAACAAGAAGCTTAATGCTGACACCTCAAAAGATAAGGTTGTTTATTTGGCACAGGAACCTAACGGACATAAAATAACTACCTGCGATGGCTGGTCTTTCCTTGCTACAGGAAACCAAATACTCGACAACTACAATTATTTGAATATAGAGCTTTCAAGTCCAAACAGCAAGGATTATGTTGTAAACCTGAGTATGCGTGGAGGAGACGGCGAAACCGGAAAGCTGGAGGCTCTTCTTACAAACAAGTCTAAAACCATTCAAATACCTTTTGGAAAAGGCAATGGAACTTATGACGACTGGTCTACTGGCGAAAAGATTGTAAAACCTTATACAGCAAATCAGATTTGGAATGTTGCCATCTGGGCACTTGATATGCCAGGCGGCTGGAAAAACATTCCTGGAGTTGATGTTTACATAAAGAGCATAACTGCTACAAATAAAAAAATTGCAAATGACCCGACAAAAGATATGGTAATTTTTGAATCCAATGAGTCTACTGGTTACAAGTTAACTACAAAAGATGACGGTTGGCAAGATTTACCAATTGGTAAATGGAACTTAGAAGGCTATAAATATTTGAACATAGAGCTTTATAATCCTAACAATGATTATTATCAATTCGAGCTTGATGCTTGGGGAAATAATGAAAAGCCTATAGATGACCCGAATAAGTTTATGCCAAAAGGTGTTTTTGTTACACAGCATCCAATTAGCGAATATTGGGATGATTGGTCTAATGGAACAAAAGTCACTAAAAAAGTTACGGGTAACACTATTTCTTTCTTTTCTATGTGTATACACAACCTTATAAACAACACAAATATGGGTGGCGTTGAGTTCTATGTTAAACGGATAGTGGCAACTAACAAAAAACTTGAAGAGCCTAAACCAAAAGAAAAGGTTGTTTTTGAAGCACCTGATTCCAAGGGCTATAAATTAACAACAGGCAAAGAATGGTGGAGTCTTAATTTTGGTGAGTGGGATTTGGAAGGTTATAAATATTTGAACATTGAGTTATACAGTCCTAACATCGGTAACAATAAGGTAGAGTTCCACGGATGGGGTGGCGGAGAACGGGTTGCACCTTTTGAAGCAGTTACTCTTACAAATGAAGTTCAGGTTATTCAAAGAATATTTGGCACCAACGTCGAATATTGGGATGATTGGGTCGATGGCAAAAACGTACAGAAAAAATCTACCAGCAATAAACTCAGTAGTCTGGCTTTTTCTGTACACAACCCTGATAACTGGGATTTTGTTGAAGGTGTAGACCTTTACATTAAACGCATTTGGGGAACTAATACGCCAGTGAAAGAATAGATCATCGGGTCAAGCCCGATGATGACTCAATGCCATTCCCATGCAAGTCTGTCATTCCCGTGCCCGACACGGGAATCTACCGTTTCTTTGCTGCCGGGCACTTGTGAGGCATTCCAGGACCATACTGGCAGCGAGGACAATTAAAGCATTTTACATAAGAAGCTTTTTTGCCCGAGCTGCTTTCATCATCATCAGATGATGTTAGTGTTGCCTCACAAAAAGCCGGATCAGCAAGAAGAGCACGTCCCAAATCCACAGTATCTGTAAGTTCGTTTTCTATAAGATAGCGTGCAAGCGAAGGCTCTAAAATACTGTTTACGCAGGAAACCGGTACACGCCCGGCTGCCCCGTTTAGAAAAATACTCGTGAAACTTTACTCCAAGCTTACAGATTTGGTTATAGGGTTCGCCCTCCTCTTTTAAGCTTGGATCATTCCACTCAATTCCCGTAGAAACCTGAAGATAATCGCAGCCGGCTTTTACATACTCTTCTGCAATACTGATTGCGGTGGCAACATCAGGTTCAATTCCTGCAGTACGAACAGAAATTATAAAATCTTCGCCGCATTTTTCACGAATCATTTTTATTATTTCAACAGCAAAGCGGGCTCTATTCTCATCACTTCCGCCATACTCATCCTTACGAAGATTTGTTTTCTTTGAAATAAACTGATTGATTAAATAACCATGACAACCATGCAGCTGGATTCCATCATAACCAGCCTGCTTTGCCCTAACTGCCGCAGCCACAAAGCTTTCCTGCATTTTGTGTATTTCTTCCAGAGTCATTTCGCGGGAAAGCTGAGTTGGAGTTTTTTCATCACGCCACAAAGGAATTGGCACCGCAGAAGGACCAATGGCTTCTCCACATTCAGGGTTAGAGGTAATTCCCGTGTGATTAAGCTGAATCAGCATAACTGCACCATTTTTGTGGCAGGCCTCAGTTATCGCCCGGTGACCTTCAATCTGAGAATCTTCCCAAAGGCCCAGATGAATCTTTCCGAAGCGACCATCCGGAGTAACTGCCGTTGCTTCAACACAAATCAAACCGCATCCATGTTCAGCCCGTGCCTTGTAATGGTCAATGTGCTTTTGTGTTACTTTTCCATCCTCACCTGCATAATCAAACTTAACAGTTGGAGCCATTGTAAGCCGGTTTTTTACTACAGTTTTATTGATGGTGATTGGGTCAGTTACTTTTGTCATAATTATTTCCTCTATGATTATAGTTTACCATAATTTATAGAAAAAACATCCTAAAATAACAGCTTTTTATATTTACATTGACAGAATAAGGTTCAATGGTATAATTATAGAATAGATATTCGGATTTAATCCGACAATCTGGAGAGTTTTATGGGAAAAATCATTAAATCCTCTTTTAAGAAATTAGTCGCTAAACTTTTTCAGATTCTTGGAATCTCTTCACTTATGACAGCATTTGGCTGTGGAAATGCTTTTGTAGCTGCTTATGGATCAAAAACTGTAGAGCAAGTGGATATGTACGGTACTCCAAGTAACTTTTTTACTCTTGATGGAACCGTAACTGATTCAAATGGAGAACCTATAAAAGGAATAAAAATCACTGCAAAAGGAAATCACGAGGATGCTCCGTCCGAAGACTTTACTTTTACTTATTCTGATGAAGAAGGCAATTACAGCATCAAATGGAGAGATAGTAACAGAAGTGAAATGAACTTTATTGTTACCGCAGAAGATGTTGACGGAGCAGAAAACGGTTCTTTTGATGATAAAGCCATAAATGTTGATTTCTCAGAAACCAAAAAAAATAAAGAAGATACCTGGACAACAAAATACAAAATCACAGGCAAAAACATTACACTTGACGAAAAATCTGACACAGAAAACAAAGAAGAATAAATATGGGAAAAATCATTAAATCATCATTTAAGAAAATAATCACCAAGGTTTTTCAAGTTTTGGGTATATCATCTATTCTTACATCTTTTGGAAGCTGTATTGAGATTGCATACGGTTCTCCAGATTACCCTGTAATGTATGGTGTGCCGGGAAACTTCTTTACATTAGAAGGTACAATTACCGATGAAGATGGGAATGCAATCAAAGGTATTGAATTAAGCGTAAAAGCCAAAGCTGACGTACCAGGTAATGAAGAAGATGATGGCGAACAGAAACAGTTTTATGTTTTTTCTGAAAACGAAATTACAGGCGATGATGGCTCTTTCTCTCTATATTGGAATGACCATGATTATGACAATCTTGATTTTACTATTTACATAAAAGATATTGATGGCGAAGAAAATGGTTTGTTTAATGATATTACAGAGGATGTATCATTTAACAAAAGCAATTCTACTGGTGATAAAACCCCTTTTGGTAATGGAAAATATAAAATTACTGGAAAAACAATAAAATTGACAAAAAAAACTGACAAAGCTGACATAGAAAACAACGAGGAATAAAAAAGAAATGAAAAAAATAACCTGGACCTGGAAAAAGATTGTTACTTTAATTGGCACTGCATTTGGAATTGGAATGCTTGTTTCCTGTTACGGTATGCCGCCAAATTGGTCGCCAGACGATTATGATGGTTCTGAATATGAATATAATGATGATGAAGAAGATGATGATATTGAAGACAGCAACGTTATATCATTAACAGATATTAAATAAAATAACTATGGACTTTCCTACTTCATTTAAATATTCATTATTCCGCCTCTATAGAAAATCTGTAATTAAAAAGCACAAGCTCAATTATCTTTTTTGGGAATGTACCCTGCGCTGTAATTTAAACTGTCTTCACTGTGGAAGTGACTGTCTTAAGCAATCAGAAATACCAGACATGCCTGTCCAGGATTTTATAAAAGTGCTTGATGACATAAAAGCCAAAAATCCCGAAAAAAGACTGATGATTTGCATTACCGGCGGCGAACCGCTTTTGCGCAATGACCTTGAACTTGTCGGTCGTGAAATAATGAAACGTGGGTACAACTGGGGAATTGTTACAAACGGAATGCTTCTTACACCTCAAAGATTTATTTCTCTGATAAATGCCGGAATGGGGTCCATGAGCTTTAGCATTGACGGCTTTGAAAAAGAGCATACATATTTGCGCGTAAATCCACAGTCTTACAAAAAGGTTTGCGAAGGCATTCAGCTTGCGGTGAGCTTTCAGGAAAAATACGGCCCCCGTTTGATTTTTGATGTAATCACCTGCGTACACAGCAAAAACCTTGAGATTCTTCCAAAGCTCCGTGACGATTTAATTGAACGAGGTGTAAAGCAATGGCGAATCTTTTCTATTTTCCCGGAAGGACGCGCCGGCAGGAACGAACTTTCACTTTCAAAAGAAGATTACAAAAAGATGATGGACTTTATTGTAGAAACCCGCAGCTATAAGGATTCTAAAGGACGATCTATTCACGTAAATTATGCCTGCGAAGGCTGGCTTGGAAAATACGAGCTTAAAGCCCGCGACTACTTTTTCTTCTGCCGTGGCGGTGTGAATGTTGGCTCTGTAATGTGCGACGGTTCAATAAGTGCCTGTTTGAGTGTGCGCGGAAAAGATTTTATTCAGGGTAACATTTACGGAGAAAGTGCTGTTAGCAAAGACAAACAAGTTTGCGTAAGCTTTATGGATGTATGGAACAATAAGTTCCAGAATATGCGCAACCGCAACTGGGCCAAGCACGGCAAATGCAAAAACTGCAAGCAATGGAGCAAATGCTGGGGCAACGGCTTGCACCTTCATCACGACATGGAATGCGAAGTTGCCCACTGTAATTTTGAGCTGTTGAATTAGAGATTTCCGTGTCACGCACGGAAATGACATACCAGCGGATTAAATAAAGTTAAACGGCGTTGCTTGATATACATAGTAATTCAGCCAGTTTGAATAAAACAAGTGAGCTGTTGCGCGCCAGTAGCTGGTTGGCATTCGGTTGGCAATATTCATTGGGAAATAATTTTTTGGAAGCGGAACCTTCATGCCCTTATCAATATCGCGGTAGAACTCCTGGGCAAGTGTAAGCGTATCGTATTCAAGGTGGCCTGTCATAAAGATTTCGCGGTTATCCTTTGATTTTATAATTGTAACACCGGCCTCTGCACTTTCTGCAAGAATCACCAAATCTTTACAAGCCAGCACATCTTCCTTATGAAGCGTTGTATGGCGGCTCTGCGGAATTGGGAAGGTATCATCAAAACCTCGCATAAGCGGTTCGCCTTCTACACAACGTTCATTCATAAAAATGCCGCTCATCTTGCGTTCAAGCCCGTATTTTTTAATTCCATAGTGATGATAAAGCCCCGCAAAGCTTCCCCAGCAAACATAGAGTGTTGAGAATACATTTTCCTTTGCATAATCCATAATCTCGCAAAGCTCTTTCCAATAATCAACCTGCTCAAACTCAAGCTGCTCAACAGGCGCACCAGTAATAATCATACCGTCATACTTCTGTTTAAATATTTCGCTGGAAGGAATATAAAACTTATCAAGATAGGTTTCATCGGTATTTTTGCTTGAATGCTGTTCCATTCTCACAAGAGAGATTTCAATCTGAAGTGGTGTGTTTCCGAGCAGACGAAGAAGCTGGGTTTCTGTAACTTCCTTGGTAGGCATAAGATTAACAATCGCAATTTTAAGAGGACGAATATCCTGACTGGCGGCGCGTTTTTCCGTCATCACAAAGATATTCTCTTTTTCCAAAATCTTACAAGCTGGCAAATCCGATTGAATCTTTATTGGCATAGCTAAATCTCCTGATAGGAACTGTCATTATCGGGCATGACCCGATAATCGTTTGTTTAGCGTTTATTATAGCAAAAACGTCAATCGTTTGCTATAATATTTATTATGTCAATTGAAAATGATAGAAAAGGTGCAATTAAAAAACTTAAGCTGCTTACGTATAATTCCAAATCAAATATAGAAACTTTTCGCGAAAAACTAAATGCGGCTTATCAGACAATTTTTCTCCCTAACAATGTTGAAGTATCTGAATATAAATATGGCAACGTTAATTGCGACATTCTTATGCCAGAGATTTACGCTTCCAACAGAATAATGATTTACATTCACGGCGGCTGCTTTTCCGGCGGTTCAAAAGAAGCCTGGCGCGGATTCTGTTCTTCACTGGCAACAAAATGTTACTGTCGTGTTGTTGTACCCGAGTTTCGTCTGGCACCTGCATTTCCCTATCCTGCCGCAATCGAAGACATTCAGGGAGTTTTCCGCTCGGTGTTCACAGAAGAGCAGATTTCCGCCTCCTTGAATAACGAAAAAGGTGCTAAAAACTCGCTGCCAGAAATTATAATTGGAGCTGACGGTTCTGGAGCTTCTATTGCCTGCGCACTTATTTTTAATCTTCGTGAACGCTACAGAAACTGCATTAAACATCTTATTCTTTTTTCTCCCTGGCTGGACCTTTCCGAAAACTCAAAGCTTATGACTGTAAAAAAGGCCGCTGACGAAATCATCACTACGGACGTTTTAAGAAAAAGCACTTCTGATTATACCTTTGCTTCTAACACAAACATTCCGTTTGTTTCTCCACTTCTCGCTGAAGACGAAATGCTAAAAGCGTTTCCACATACATTTATTCAGATGGGCGGAAAGGAATTACTGCTGGAAAATGCAAAGACCTTTGCCGAAAAGCTTACCTCGCTTGGAAACAAATGCGAGCTGGATGTTTGGCCAGATATGATGTTTATGTTCCAGATGGCAGATGAATATCTTCATGAATCGCACCTTGCGCTGGATAAGGTTGGCAAGATTGTAACGGAGGATTCTGCCGGAAAGTCTGCGGTAGAAATTGAAAACAAACCAAAGCTGGAACACAGTCTGCGTTCGGAAGCCTGAAGGGGTACAAATGGAACTTTTATCGCCGGCGGGAAATGTAGAAAAACTTTCTTATGCTTATGCCTATGGAGCAGATGCCGCCTATATTGGTCTCAAAAAGTTTTCTCTGCGAATCAAAGCCGATAATTTTTATGAGGATGAATACAAAAAAGTTGCAGAGCTCAAGGCAAAGTATCCGGGCAAACGACTTCATTGTGCTCTCAACATTTCTTTCCACGACGACGAAATAGATGCCCTCAAACAAAACCTCGATTATTTTAAGCTCTACCCTATCGACGCCTTTATTGTTCAGGATATTGGAATTGTTCCTTTACTGCAAAAGGAGTTTCCAAAGGTTCAGCTTCATCTTAGTACACAGGCAAGCTGCGTTAATTCTGAAGCAGTAAAGATGTATAAAAATATTGGATTTTCGCGAATCGTTCTTGGAAGAGAAATCTCCCTTGACCAGATTAAGCGCATAAAGGATTCAGTACCCGATATGGAGCTGGAAACCTTCTGTCATGGGGCCATGTGTATTGCCTATGCAGGCCGCTGCCTTATGAGTGCCTACCTTACCGGACGAAGTGCTCAAAGCGGATTCTGCTCGCACACCTGCCGCTGGGAATACAATGTTCTTGCTGATGGAAAAAGTGTTGCAGCTAATACAATTGATGGAACGAAACCATCATCAGAAAACCACATAATCACACCGGCGGAAGCTAAAGAACTTGCCCAAAGCGGAAAGCTTCTTTTGGAAGAGCACCAGAGACCGGGTGAATACTTTCCTGTTTTTGAAGGTGATGATTTTACTGCAGTCCTTTCATCAAAGGATTTACGGATGATTGAACATCTTGCGGACTTTAAGGCAGCGGGTGTTGATTCAATCAAAATTGAAGGACGAATGAAAAGCGTTTACTACGTTGCAATGGTTACGCGCGCCTACCGGAAAGCACTCGATGCAATGGAAGGCAAAATCACTGCACAGGAAGCACAACCATTTATTGACGAGCTTGAAAATGTAAGTCACCGCGAAAGCACAACAGGTTTTTATTACAATAAGACCGAAGCCGATCAGACAACTATTGGTGCGAGTGATTCAAAATACCAGCTGGCTGCCGAAATTGACCGGGAAGTTACCGGCGACGAGTTTGAGGGGATTTATCAGCTTGGACAGGAAAAATACAAAAAGTTTACCGACGAGCTTGATTCAATGCACCCAAAAGCAAGAGAAGCCCGCCTTAAAGATTTAGAGCTTCACACCGACCGTAAGGTTATTCCTTTTGAAAAGCATGACGGCTGGAAAATGTATTCCATCACCGCGCTGAATATGATTAAGGCTGATGAAAACGTTGAGTTTATTTCTCCTGAGTTTGTAAGCATAACTGCAACACCACAAGAGTACTACATCATCAATCCAGAAACAGGAACAAAGCTCAATTGGGTTTGCGACGGTCACCCTTGCGTGGTTTACACAAAATACACGCTTCCACCAGCTTCCCTTTTGCGCACCCTAGACCCCGACTACGTTGAAGGAAAAATCAGAGATACGGGAAGATAGATATCCGGGGCAAGCCCGAATATGACAGAGCTACAACAAATTATGACAAATGCGAGGTAATTATGAACTACTACGACAAAAATGATTGCGCACCGGTTCCACCAATGGGCTGGAACAGCTACGACTACTACAACACAATGGTAAACGAGCAGCAGGTTCGTGCAAATGCAGAATACATGGCAAAAAATCTTAAGCAGCACGGCTGGGAATATGTGGTCATTGACATTCAGTGGTCAGACCCGAATGCAGGCTTTCACAATAAGGATGGAGTTCAGTACATTTCGTTCAGTCAGTTCTGTCTGGATGAGTTTTCCCGCCAGATTCCGGCTCCTAACCGCTTCCCTTCAAGTGTAAACGGTGCGGGCTTTAAGCCACTTGCAGATTACATTCATTCGCTTGGTCTTAAGTTTGGAATCCACATCATGCGCGGTATTTCAAGATTTGCGGCTCATAATCATCTTCCTATAAAAACTCACGACGGTAAAAAAATCACTGCCGACCAGATTGCAAATGCTTATTCAACCTGTGCCTGGAATCCTGATATGTATGGAGTTGACGCAAACAAGCCTTATGCCCAGGATTATTATGATTCGATTTTTGAATTGTATGCTCAGTGGGGCGTTGATTTTGTAAAAGTTGATGACATCTGCCGCCATGTTAAAGAACCATTCTACGAAAAAGAAATGATAATGATGGCGCGCGCAATTGAACGCTGTGGCCGCCCGATTGTTTTCAGCCTGAGCCCGGGTCCTGCTGTGATTGAAAAGGCCCACCAGTACGAGCGTTTTGCAAACATGTGGCGCATCACCGACGACTTCTGGGATGACTGGAAGCTTTTAAAGGCAATGTTTGAACGCTGCGAAGTTTGGCAGAAACATTCAGGCGACGGTAACTGGCCGGACTGTGACATGCTCCCGATGAACGTTCTTGGCTATGGATGGGCTGCTGACGATGCAGAACACAAAGGCTGGAAATCACGCTTTACAAAAGAAGAAACCCGTACAATGATTACGCTCTGGAGTATTTTCCGTTCACCGCTTATGCTCGGCACAGATTTGCCTCAGTTAGATAAAGCTAACCTTGAGCTTATTACAAACGACGAGATTCTCGCAATGAACAAGGCAAGCTCCCAGGCCTTCCAGTCAACCGACAGCTCCGACCAGAATATTGTTATCTGGGTAAACGAGTGCGATGATAACGTTTCTTACTACGAGTGTTACTTTAATGTAAGCGAAGAGCCTCAGACAATAAAGTTGAACCTTACCGTAGGTGCAAAAGACAATATCCGCGACCTGTGGACCCACAAAGATTTAGGTGCCAGAACTGAGTTTACTCTCAAACCGCACTGCTGCAAGGCCTTTAAGATTACGGTGAGCAACTAGTTTTCCGCACGCACCATCTTCCAAAGAACCTCATTTATTGCAATTGTACTACATAATATGGTAAAATAGCGCATTATGGATTTAATCAAAAAACTCGATGAATGTGAGAAACGCTTTGCAGTTGTAAGCGAAATGGTAATGGACCCAAATCTGGTCAAAGATGCAAAGAAATACAAGGACACAATGCGCGAACATGGTTATCTGTCAGATGTGTGCGCTCTTTACGATGAATACAAAAAGATTCTGAACGGCATTAAAGATGCTAAAGAAATGATTACTAACGAAGATGATGTTGAAATGCGCGAAATGGCACGCGAGGAATTAAAGGAGCTTGAAGAAAAACAGCCGAAGATTGAAGAAGATATCAAGCTTAAACTCGTTCCGCCTGATCCGCTTGATGAAAAGAACATTATTCTTGAAATACGTTCTGCTGCCGGTGGTGATGAAGCTTCGCTTTTTGTGCGCGACCTTTGGGAAATGTACTGCCACCTTGCAGACCGAAAAGGCTGGAAAACAGAAACAATGGAAGCTCAGGAAACTGAGGTTGGCGGTTTTAATAAAATTGTAACTTCAATTTCGGGCAAGTTTGTTTACGGAACTTTGAGATGGGAATCTGGTGTTCACCGTGTACAGCGCGTTCCTCAGACAGAATCTCAGGGAAGGTTACAGACCTCTACCGCAACCGTTGCCGTTTTGCCGGAAGCCGAAGAAACAGAAATTGAAATTAAAGACAGTGATGTTCGCGTTGACGTTATGCGTGCCGGTGGACCTGGTGGACAGTGTGTAAACACAACCGACTCTGCAGTTCGTCTTACTCATATTCCAACCGGTATTGTTGTTATTCAGCAGGATGAAAAATCACAGATTAAAAACAAGGCAAAGGCTTTCCGAGTTCTCCGCGCCCGCCTTTTTGATCTGGAAGAAAGCAAAAAACAGGCAGAACGCGCAGCAGCCCGCTCAAGCATGGTAGGCTCTGGTGCCCGTTCCGAAAAAATCCGCACCTACAACTTCCCTCAGGACCGCGTTACCGACCACCGCATCAACCTTTCGCTCCACAACCTCCCGGGCTTTATGATGGGCAACATGGACGATATGCTCGATGCCCTGAACGTTTACGCAAAGGAAGAACAGCTCAAGGCTGATGTTTCGGCACTGGAAGGTTAGCTTACAGTTCCTTCAACATCCTTTTATTCTCATACATCTCTACATCAGCGCGCTTCATTACATCAGCAAAGGATTTATCTGTAGAAGGATCATATACTGCAAAGCCAGCTGCAAAGGATTTTTTCTCTGTAAGCGGAACCTGTTTTTTAATTTCGGTTATGCCAAACTCAAAAACATCCTTTTTTATCTGTTCAAGGTTGTCGAAATCATCAGTCTGTAAAACTGCAACAAACTCATCGCCACCAATCCTGTAAACCGGGCTGTGTTTAAAGAAATTGCAGATTATTTTGCAGCAATTGATGATATAAACATCTCCATTATCGTGTCCAAAGGTGTCGTTTACAATTTTCAGGTTGTTCAAATCGCATTCACAAACAGCAAACTTTACTTCCTGAGGATTTTCTTCAATCAACTTATCAAAAGCTTTAATTCTGTCATTGTAGGAAACCCGGCTCATAACCTTTGTAAGCGCATCATGACTGGAAATATTCTTTTCGATATTGATTTTTTCTATCATTATGTGACGGAAAATGTTCTGTAAACATATGTAAAGAAGGGTTGCCGTAACACAAATGCTCATATAACCGGAGTTTATGCTGCCATCTATTATATTTGCGGTCTGCCCTACTATCATTATACAGGCAATAAGGATGATATTGATGAGGTTTCTGAGCCTTGAACGTATTCCAATTCGTATAAAAACAAGAAGAATATACAAAAAGCTGATTCCGCAGAAAAATATATAAAGAAAATACAGGTTTCCGCGCTGGAAATTACCGTTTGAATCTATGTAAAAGATTATTCCTGTAAAAAGCGAAATAATTTCTATGATTACGTGAAAGCCCATTAATACCAGCATGGGCCTGAACTTTAACTGCATTCCACAGCTGCGTGCAAGACAAATTGCCAGATATGGAGAGATTGAAAACTCTACAAATGTAATAAACCAATGGAGATATATCGGAGATTCAGGCATTTTATCAAGATAAACACCAAAATATTCACAAATAGCCCCAACAGCCGCCATTATGAAGGAAATCCTGAACCATTTTATGTCGGTTTTGTTCAGGATAGTGTTTTTTCCTACATCAATTGCCAGAATAATCATGCTGATTACACAGATAATTATTGTTACGGTATAGTTATAATCCATAAATATTTCTCACAAAGGATTTATGATTAAATATTATACAATGAGAATTGCAATATGACTAATAAAAAAATATTAATTAGGTTACAGTCTAATTCTGTGGTTTTTATTTTGAGATTTTTAAATTATATAGTATACTTATGTTAGTTAAAAATCTTAGCCAATCTTAATATTTTTATGAGAGTTTTTTTATGTTATTCGGTTATAAAATACTTATTTACGTTACTTCCAACATTCATAAAGAAGAGTTTGCTAATTTTATTTCAGAGCTTAACGACAAACTCATTGCACAAAACTGGCGTATTTTTACTTTTTCTTCTGATTCCGATTTTTCAAAGGACGACGATAAGGACAACAAAAACACTATTGGCAGAAAAAAGTTCTTTGAGCTTATTAATTTTGATATTGTTGATGCGCTTATTATTTCTGAAGCACGCATTCTGGACCAGCAGCTTAAAGAAAGTCTTTATCAGAAAGCAAAAAGCCACAATATTCCTGTAATTAACATGGGCGGTAAAGAGAAAGGCAACTATAACATCTGCTTTAATCAGGAAATAGGCTTTGAAAAGCTTGTACGCCACGTTGTAGAACACCATCACGTAAAAGACTTACATTTTATTGGCGGTACCCCAGATTCCGAAGAAACTCTAATGCGTCTGGAAGCCTTTAAGCGCGTTCTTGCAGACAACAACATTCCGTTCAGAAGTAATATGGTCAGCTACGGATATTTCTGGGATTTGCCTACAATCAAGGTTGCCCAGGAGCTTATTGATTACGGAAAAATGCCGGAAGCCATCATTTGTGCAAATGATACAATGGCCATTGCGGTAAACTCCGTGCTTGAACGCAACAATATTGCCTGTCCGGAGGATGTAATTGTTACCGGTTATGACGGAATCAGCGCAATCTATTATTCATCACCAAAAATAACTTCTGTTTCCTGCGATTCCCGTAAAATTGCAAATGAAACTGCCGAGTTCCTTTTTGATATTATGGAAAATGGCCCTGCACCTTACACAAAATATGTTGAACCATCCCTTTACCTTTCGGAATCCTGTGGATGTAAGAAAAAGGTACCTATTGCAACACTCGGCATAGTAAATGATGTAGCAAACTCGTTCAACCGCTATAAGCAGGATCAGACATCGCTTGATAACCTTTCTGTAAAAATCAGGGAAAGCAAAGATGTTAATGATTTGATTAAAAACCTTAAAAACAAGCTTTTTTACAACGTTATCTGTGTGGTTAAAGAAGAATGTCTTGATAAAACAAAAAATCCGGAACTCTGTTGTACCGATACACCTTACGGCGAAAAGTTTTTTGTCCTTTTGGATTCAGACAGCAATTCCGAAACAGACTTCCGCCCTATTACACTCAAAGAGTTTGTTCCCCGCATGCAGAGCCTTCTTGAAGATTACAAGCACCCTCTGATTTTTGCGCCTATAAACGATGCAGACATTCCTCTTGGTTATCTCTGCTTCTGCTTCCTCAATTACGACAAACAGAACTTTGCAAAGGTTCATCAGACCGGCTTCTGGCTTGGCAGGGCAATTTCAGAGTACCGCTATAAGCAATATCAGGAATATTTGCAGGAAATAATCCAGGATTTTAGGAAAAAATAAAAAAATATCGCTAAACTCAATTCCATGTTATAATTATTTCATTCCCGTAATTATACAAGGAGTTGATTATGAAGAAATCCCTAAAACTAACTGCGGCTGTTTTGTTAACAGTATTCTGTCTTTTTTATACAGGCTGTGATTTTATTCAAAGTCTTCTGGAACCAACAAATATAGAAGAAACTGATAACAAAAAAGATTCTGATGACACGGAGGATTCTGGTAACCCGGACAATAATGGGACTCAAGAAGACGGTTCTACAACAGAGAATACAGAGCTAAATCCAAAGGTTCCTTCTACCTACAACTATGCCGGTTACAGAGAACTAAAGCTTGGCGAAAGAAAAAGCGGAAATGGTATTGTTTTCACCTCTACCGTGCAGCCAGCTCCAAGACCAGATTATTCCGCAATTGATGAATATGCAAAAAATCTTAATATTCCTACTACAGAAAGTATTGAAAATGCCGCAAAACAGATTGTAAATAGTGCTCCAGCAACTACACAGCTGCAAAAGGTGCGTGCAATTTACTCCTGGATTGCCCTTCATGTAGATTATGACCATAATTACGCAATAAGCGAAGCAGAAGAAGCTTTTAAGCAAAGAAAAGCAATTTGTGGCGGTTATGCTAAGCTTGTTAAAAAAATGTGCAATGCAGTTGATATAAAATGTGACAAAATTGAAGGTATTGCAATTCAAACAGATGAAGAAAAAGCAAATGTATTTGTACCTGGCGGCGGGAACTCCTACCATGCCTGGAACAGAGTTTGTGTTGACAATGACCAGTACATTCTTCTTGATGCAACCTGGGGTTCTACAGGAACAGTAGCAAATGGAAAAGAACTGAACGACAAATGGTTTGCCACCGATCCATGCTACTTTATGTTCTCTCACTTTACCTGGGGTGCAGAAGCAGATTCCCTTGTAACGCCTGCTTTAGACGCAGATATTTTTACAAGTCTTCCAAGATTAGACCCTGACCTTGAAAAGTTTGGAATTGACGGAAAAGAGCTTGTTGAGTTCCTTTATTCACATCTTGATGCAACAATGCCAAAGATTAATTTCAATACTGACTCCGACAAGAAGACAAGTATCTACAGAATCCCTATGGGCGAAACTCTGCTTTATGGCAAGAGCTATGAGCTTAGCTATGAATACGAAGGAAAAATAACAACAAATACAATAACTCCAAATGCCCCTGTTGACGGAAACTTCGAAGGTCTTGGTAATTCGTCTGTTTATTATAAATATGGTTCTGCCTACACTCCTCGCGATTCCATTGCGCCATCAGCACATTCAGACCAACCTGCACAATGGCTTGAACCAGAGTTTATTTTTTATGATGACAATTATGAAATTAAGTCTGGTAGCAGCTTTACCGTTGGTAATTGGAATGTATCAGTTGCTCACGGTTATGGACCATTCTTCTATTTTTATGATGGAGCAGCTGCAAATCCTTCTGCCATCTATGATGTAGTGTATCAAAACTGGATACTTAGAAGCGGACATTTCTATTCTGCTAATTATGATACTGATATACATAGAAGCACAAAGCCTTTTGATGATGATCCTGAAACTATTCTAAAGCAGCTTTTCACTAAGATAGATTCTTCAATTCCTTTGAACAGGGATGCAGAAGAATATTATCATCTGGAATACAATGTTCTTCTTGTTCCATTAAGCCAGAAGGACGAAATCATAAATTCTGTAAAAAATTATAGCTGGCAGCAGGACACAGAGTTTGCAGACTTTGTAAGCTGGATGCAAAAGCATAAAGTTTCACAGGAAGATATTGATTTTTACATTACAATGTCTAAATATCCGACTCAAAGAGGATATAATGTAAGCAAGGAGCGTTTTGAGGCAAAAATTGAAAACAGAAGGCTTGGTGGAATAGAAGCCTATGAAATTGGTAGAGATTATTGGAATGATCCTGACTGCTGGAGAACTGGCGGCATGCAGTTCTTCTTTGAACATCGCAAGCACGAAGAACGCAAGCTTTTTGCAAATGAAACAATTCCAATTCTACTTGTACACATAAAAGATACAAATGGAGCAGCAGCAGATATTCTTCCAAAGGATTATGAAGCAGAACTTTCCAAGATAAAACGAGAGCTTGAAGCAAGCGGACTTACAAACAAGTTTGAAATGTATACTGCAGAAATCTCTCTTGATTATGCAAAGTATCTTTCTGACCGTGATAAAGATAAGGAACAGAGGACAGATGCTTTACCTTGCAATTCCTTTACAAGATATGCGGGTGGTTGGGATGAAATTATAGCTGAGCTTGAAAAAACTGATTCAACTCTTGCCGCTAAGTTTAAAGACAAAAACAAGAGTGCTATAATCAAGTACTTTGATACAAAGGACATGAACGACAAGGTTGGAAGTAAGCTTGCAACAGACAGAATGACGCTCTGGAATATTATGGACGATTTAGGCTACAAGCGAAATGACCATATAGATTTGTTTGGTTCAGCAATGAAAGATTATTCTCCTTACTGCTTTGCAAGAAACTGTCTGCACGAAACAACAATCTGTCCTTTGTGTATGTATTCTTTTGGAATTGAGTAACGCATAAAATGACGATTCAGCAATTTAAAAAAGACTCTGTTTCTAAACTTTCGGGCAAATCTCCTTCTGCAAATCTGGATGTTCAGGTGCTGATGGAGTTTGCCCTGAACTGTTCTAAAACCCAGCTTTTACTCCGTAAGGATGATGAGATCCCGCCAGAAAAGCTTGCCTGGCTTGAAGAAGCTGTAACAAAACGGACATCCGGGCTTCCAGTGGCCTACATCACCGGGCACAAAGAGTTTTACGGTTTTGATTTTCTTGTTTCTCCAGCAGTACTTATTCCCAAGCCGGATACAGAGATTCTTGTTGAACGTGCCCTTGAACTGATTATGGAAAGCATGGAGCTTCACCCGGAGCGTATTCTTAC
>JAEEGK010004269.1_pt1 | contig 35188 bp, 30 predicted proteins | sample 8958771 | NCBI WGS metagenome assembly JAEEGK01 (sample SAMN16246547, study PRJNA631951) | gut metagenome | biome: gut microbiome; feature: rumen; material: SC-attached | host: Bos | place: Iran: Karaj | collected 2018-10 | reverse complement strand
GGGCAAAAATTTCCGCCGGGAACACGGGAAAATCCTCAAACCGTAATTTCAGCTTCTCATCGCTGAGACTGTCGCCGATGCCGAAGATGCCCGGGTCAAACAACCCGATGATGTCCCCGGGGTACGCTTTTTCCACAATGGTACGTTCCTGGGCCAGAAACTGCTGGGGCTGGGCCAGCTTTACCGGCTTCCCGCTCTGGGCATGATACACGGTCATGCCTTTATCAAATTCGCCGGAACAAATGCGCATGAACGCGATACGGTCCCGGTGGGCCGGATTCATATTCGCCTGGATCTTAAAGACAAAAGCGCTGAACAGCGGATTGTCCGGCTCCAGCACATCGCCGTTTAACAGAGTGCGGGGTTGGGGCGCCGGAGACATTTCCAGAAACTTTTCCAGAAACTCCTGCACGCCGAAGTTGGTCATGGCACTGCCGAAGAACATGGGGGTCAGCTCCCCTTTTAACACGTCTTCGATATGGAATTCTTCCCCTGCCATGTCCAGCAGCTCAATGTCACCCAGCAGCGCTTCGAACAGTTCCTCCCCGATCATTTCCTTAATGCGGGGATCGTCGATGTCCGCGGAAAATTCTTCCAGCTGTTTGCTGCCGTGGCTGGCATCCGTTTTAAATAAGGAAACTTCCCGGGTCAGACGGTTATACACGCCTTTATATTTTCCGTCCAGACCTACCGGCCAGGTGATGGGATACACCTTGATCTGCAGAATCTTTTCCACTTCTTCCATCAGGTCCAAAGGTTCCCGGCCGAAACGGTCAAGCTTATTAATAAAAGTAAAAATCGGCAGATGCCGGCGGTGGCAGACCCAGAACAGCTTCTTGGTCTGGGGTTCCACGCCTTTGGCTGCATCAATCAGCATGACGGCGCTGTCCGCTGCCATCAGGGTGCGGTACGTGTCTTCCGAAAAGTCCTGATGCCCGGGCGTATCCAGAATATTGACACGGAACCCCTGGTAATCAAACTGCAGCACCGAAGAGGTAACGGAGATCCCGCGCTGCTTTTCAATTTCCATCCAGTCGGATACGGCATGCTTGTTTGCCTTTCTGGCTTTTACACTGCCTGCCAGGTGGATGGCGCCGCCGTATAACAGCAGCTTTTCGGTTAAGGTGGTTTTACCGGCGTCCGGATGCGAAATGATGGCAAAAGTACGCCGTTTCTCTATTTTTTCTTTTAATTCGCTCATGGCATCTCCCAAATTTTTTTCCTGTCCCCGGATTCCCTTTCCCTGAAAGGCATCCGTCAGGCAAATCTTCTTTTTATCTGCAACTGTTTATCACAATTTCAAATTAAAATCCCCCGAAGGGATTTTTGTTCCGGCGTCCGAAGCCGCCGCCTGTATTGCCGCTTCCGTAACTGTCGCCGGTATTCCACTGGCTTTCCGGCATAGGCTTACGCTGGGGCATACGGGGCGCAGGCTGGGACGCGGTGGAAAGCATCTGTTCCTGGGCCAGATAGGATTTGTACGCGGTAACCAGACCTTCCAAAATATAATCCGGCACGTCCTGCTCCGTTTTCAGATATCCTTCTTCCACGGAAAAGGCCAGCTTGTCATACTGCTCGCCGCCCACCGTGGTCAGATTGGCAACCATTTTCCCGTCTTCCCCTTTGGAGAAAAAGCAGTCCTTCAGCTGCTGCGCTTCCCGCTGCCGGGCAAAGGCAACATAATACTCATACAGCACATGCTGCGCTTCCGGTGGAATATCCTCCCCGGTAATCACCGACTCCGTATCTTCCATGGGCGTACAGTCCATATTGTCATACACCGTTCCATCCTGCAGCGTAATGGTAACGGTCAGCACATAATTATGTTCATGAAACTCCGCATGGGCAATCTGCCATTTTTCTTTCCAGGCCCGGATGCAATCATCACAGACCAGCTTAATAACCTGAAAACTCTGTACGGAAAAATCGTCCTGATAATACAGGTGATCCTGGGCGCTGAAGGCTTTGCCGCAGCGGGAACAAGTCAGAGACAATGTACGAATCATAGCGAACTCCTTTAATCCTGAATTGCCGAAAATAAAATACATAATATTATATCACAACAACGGGGAGGAATCCACATCCATTCCAGATTTTTTAATCCTTCCTTCCATAAAAAATCCCGGCGCTGCATATCCGGCACAGCTGCCCTGCACCGGTTCGCTCCGGGATTTCCGTTTTTTACTACGCCTGTGGTGAGAACTTCCCCATTTCAAAAAGTGTGATGCATCCTGAGAATGACCAATCAATAAGCCTCATACCCTGTGCCGGTCTTCTTTAGTTTCAACGTACCGGGGAAAGGGATGTGCATGCCGGCCACCGGAATCTTGTTTTCACACGCATAGTCAAAGATCCGTTTGCGGGCCTGCACGGCCTTGTCCGGATCCACATCATACCTGACCGCTACTTCGGGAAGCGGGAGTTGGATCCGCGGGAAATGGATGAGGTCTCCGAGGATCAACAGCGTTTCCCTGCCGTTTTTCAGCAAAAACGAAACATGGCCCGGCGTATGTCCGCTGGTATCCAGCGCCTTCACCCCCGGCATCACCTTATCGCCGGGTTCGAACTCATGCACTCTGCCTGCATACTGTGCAAGGGCATGAATCACATTTACGTCTTTCTTTTCATCGACCCAGTAAGCCCGTTCCGCCCTGCTGACATACACCGCCGCGTTGGGGAACGCGGCCTTCCCAGACGCGTCTACCAGTCCGCCGTAATGGTCACGGTGCAGATGGGTCAGCAGAATGGTCTTCACGTCACCGGCCGCCCGCCCGTTTTTCTTCAGCTCCGCTGCGATGCGACCGTCAGGCAGACCGGCATCAAACAAAATTTCACGTCCCTTTATTTTCACGAGAAACGCCAGCACATTCCCCTCCATTTTTCCGTCCGGGAAGTATTTGGCCTTCTGTTCCGCATCCGCTCCCATAAGTATGGACGTGTCCGGGTGCGACTGCTTGTCAAAAAGAGTAACCGTTTCCATATTGCCCGCCCAGGCAGACACGGATGTGCATACACAAAACAGTAACGCGGCAAAAAATTTAATCATGAACAATCCCCCCTCCCAAAAAATCAAAAACAATCAAAACATTCTTCACACAAACCGGAACAGATTCAGCCCCGTCACCTTTTCATCCAGCAGGCGTTCCACCTTGCCGGGCAGCGTACGAACCACGATTTCGCCCGTGGCGCCGATACGGCATTCATTTAAATGTCCGCCCATTATCTGCATTTTCGTATTGCACAGATTAATATGCAGATGAAGATACACGGCCCCCTCTTTCTGTGTCACGTTCCCCATCAGGGAGGTAATCTCCATAGGGCCGTTCAGTTCCGTTTTGTGATACTGGCGCTGCCCCACATCGTATAAACCGATCACCGCATGATCGGCCGCGCCGATACCCGTAACACTGGCCAGCGCAATCTGTTCTGTTTCACACAATTTCTGGAGAGAAGCAATCACTTCCTCTCCCTTGTCCAGTCGTACTACATACGTATCCGCAAATTTTTGAAACTCCATAGGGGTACCCTCCTCAGTTAAAATGGTTTTCAGTTTATTATTTTAGAATAAACGATTCTTCCTATCACGTTCTGCCACTTTTGATAACGGCTCCGTGACATCGTACGATACAAGGAACGAGCGAATGTAATTCGCCAGGGCTTTATCCTCGCAATAGATGAAGCAACCTTTCTGCCCCCGGGTCAACAGCGTCTTGTACGTATTCTTGATCAGTCTTTCAGCTACATCTTCCTTGGCGGAACGGATGCCGGAGGATTTATCGTCTTTGGAAATTTTTGTCCGGTCGGTGATAATCTTTCCGACAGCTTTATCAAAGCGCAAATCATTTCCAATCAGCACGCCGATATAATCAAATTCCAAGCCTTGCGCCGTGTGGATACAGCCAACTTCTTCAAAAGAATTCGGATTGATGGCCCAGATCTTGTCATTCTCCAGATTCCACTTTGCCTTAAACCCGTTTTCCAGATAAATATCATACTCACCCCGGTTGTGCTTCACATTCCAGTCGTAACAGTAACCGGCCACCATCCGGGCTTTATTGTTGATTATGTTCAGCTCACGCAGTGTATCCCGCAGTTCATTGGGATCGTCAAACACCCGGATATCGAAATTCAACTCTTTCAAATCGATATCCACCGGTTTCCCAATCTGCAAAATGTTGTTGATGAGCTGGATGTACTGATCGCTGCCGTTACAACGGAACTGCGACTGAAGAACCGTGTCCTCGTTCATGATGACTTCACTGCCAAGTTCCTTCGCCCACTTTTTGATTTCCGCAACGGAGCCGATGTCCTTCTTTGTAATCTGCTGATCTTCGTCCAGTAAAAACACGGTAAACAGTGAAGCGTTGATGCATTCCTTGACCTGATTATCCCCTTTCCAGTCTCCATACATCTTCTTAACGAGACGATGGGTTTCATCCACGATCAGGCAGTCATAAAAATTTGAAGTTAAATTGCACAAGCCAAACGGAGAACGGAAAAGCTGCTTGATGTTAACCATAGCTTTATAATTAGATTTTGCCAACAGCTTCTGATAGGCCTCTCTCGGGGCACTGTTCTTCGTACAATAACAGGCATTATTATTTTTCAGGAGGAACTCTTTCAGTAAATTGACCGCAAGTACAGACTTCCCGGTTCCAGGTCCACCCTGAATGATGATGGTCCGTTTCTGCATATCTTTCCGGCACTGGGCCATGTACTTTTTACACAGATCAAAGACCACGGCCTGATCATCCAGAAGAATGAATTCCTCATTGCCCTTCATCAGGGATACAAGACAATCCTGCAATGCTTTAGATGGACGAATCCTGCCGTTATCGATTTTATACAGCAGGTCTCCTGTGGAAGATTTGCTGACAATAAATTTCTTTATAAAGTTCCGGAGCTGCATGGTCTGGCTTTTGTCAAACAACGGCGCCTCTTCCAGCCAGGGAGTATAAATGACATCATCCAGCGGTGTCCTTGCTAGCGGACTGCAATTATGCAAATAAGCGCAGGGCTTTATGCCGATGCGTTCGTCCTGCACCTGCTCCGAAGAATTTTTTATAAAGGTTGCGTAGGCATAGGCCTGATAGGACGGATGGTTGACAATACGGTTCTTGCGACCGGTAAAAGCCCGGACGCTGTGGTGCATGATATCGTCCACCTTTTCGGCACTTGACCATTGCTTCAGTTCCACCACAACCACGTTGTTTGTGTTGGCAACATCCGCCCCCGCGATCATAAAATCCACACGCTTCGAGGTTCTGGGAATCTGATATTCAATGGCGACTTCTACGTCATTGGGGATGTCCGGATCATCAATGGCAGAACGCATAAAATGCAGGGAGTTCTGCCAGGACTGATATTCTGACTCCTGACCCCCGGAAAGATGCTTCTCACGAAGCTTTTCCAAAATTTTGTCCGAAATCCGATTCAGATTTACATCGTTATTGAATTGTGCTTTTGTTGCACTGTAGACTATCATAGGGTATCCTCGCTTCGTTTCTATGAATTACTCACTTTAATATTACTTGTTAAGGATAATAATTCGCTAAAAGTGTAATAAAACCTTTTTTTAGTTTCACTCTTCTTCCACCACATCGTACAACAGGGCAACAATTGTCGTTACTTCGTCTTTCATGTGCTCTGCTACATGAAGGGATGAAATACGTAAGGCATGTTAATCTTCACGCCCCATCTCGTAAAAACTATCCCAAAACTCTTCACGTCTTCTTTCTTCACTAATACACCCGCTTTGTATTACAAGAATATCCTCCGGCAAAACCACACGCTTTTCTTGTGATTCCAGTAGTTTAATCGCCTTTTTATATTTTGCTAACCTTTCTTTGGCCTTTTCATCAATCGCATCTAACCGTGTCGGATCAGAGTTGTGTGCCAAATCTGCCAGCTTTACTGTTCTGGCAATGGGATTATCTTTAATCTTTGCCACATACTCCAGATACGGAACACTCTTGTCATGGGTCATCAGTGCCAGCGCATCCACAACATCCTGTCCGAATCCCATGGCAGCAATATCCTCCAGCGTGTAATCTGTGTCTTCCACTACATCGTGCAACAGGGCTACGATTGTAGTAGCTTCGTCCGTCATCTGTTCCGCCACATGGAAAGGATGAAACACGTAAGGCATCCCGCTTTTGTCCAACTGGTCCTTGTGTGCTTCAAAACAAAGTTTCATGGCTTTTTTCGTTTTGTCTGTGTAGATCATATGCAGTCTCCTGTTCCCCGTTTACGTTTGTAATTATTTTGTAAGTTCATGCAATTGTATCTATCATTTTTGTCCATGCATAACACCTCCACCCTGCTGCCTTTCCTCTTCATCCCATCTACTACCATTATAGTTAATTTGTCAAATAATGTGGTCGTCTGTCATGCGACAATCCCCCTTCCTCCCTGCCCTCCCCCCCCCTCCTACTTAAATTTTACAACTTTGCCAGTCCGTTTGTACGTACTTTGAGAAATGCCGCGCGCCAGTCCTTGTGTGGATTTTGGAAGTTTTGCATTTTTGTGCGCAAAATTTCCAGACGCGTTATACACGCCTGCCAATTCGTTTTTATTGAAAACTTTCAATGACAAAACTGTCATTTTTGAAGAGTTTCATGAAAAAATTGACAAAAATGACAGTTTATCATTGACAGTTTTCTTTTTATCCAATTCCACGTCAACATCGTCGCACTGACATTGCATCCGGTCAGTTTAGTGACCGGAAGATTTTCGGGAGTCCAGTCATAGTGCGGATTTGGAACCTGCTCTCTGTTATAAATATAGACAGACTATTTGTTTGTCTCTTTGTAACTTAACATGCCAGCATTCTATTATCTGTTCGAGAGAGCTGCCACTGCGCTGTCCCGAAAAAAACAGCCAAAAGAGACAAAACAAAAAACACCGGACGTTTTTACACGCCCGGTGTGGAGATTAAAACTTAAAGCACTGCTACGCCAATAGACTTGGCAAGTTTGCGAACATCGGCCTCGGAAAGTTTGCTGACTCTTACATATATCATAGCTTAAACAATATGACAGGAAATCCGATTTACAGAAAAATCTTCACATCATATCATCCAGGGGAGTTCTCATATAACACTCACCACCGGCAATATTCTTTAGTGCTATATCATCTAATTCAAAATCAGACAATTCCGTCATGTAAGCTTCCGCTTCCTCTTTTGTCATCTCATAACCGCTTGTCTTTGCCAACGCAATCAGTTCATCGGCCGATTTGCACTGTATCGCTTTTTCCAGCATTTCTTTTGTGAGTTCTTTTTTGTTGATTGGCATAATCAATTCCTCCATTAACTGTTAATACTAAAATGCTTTTTATTATATATACAAAACAGGTTCATCAAAATTGACGCTGATGGAAATATTTTGTTAATTATATCATACTCATCTTTGCTGAGCAAAACTGAAATTATCATATTTCATAACTGTTAACACCAAATAAATAACGCCTGCACCCTTCCGGGTACAAGCGTCAGGGCCGGATCCGTCTGCCTTTCCTGGTCATCTGCTATGCACTTTTCTTCCACGGTTCTCTGGCTCCTTATCCACTTGTAGCTACATCTTTTTGGAACATACCGCCGGTAACACGATTCTTTCCCTGGCGCTTGGATTCATAAAGCATCCCATCCGCCATATGAAACATGGCTCGTAAATCTTCGCCGGTCTTCGTTACCCCGGAAACATACCCTACAGAAATATGCAAAGGCAGTTTTTCCGGCCCTAATGCGACCCGTGTCAGCTTCGTCCGTGCATGTATCATTTCCAAATTGTACTGGCTCCAGTCTTCATCCAGCCGGATAAGCAGAAACTCATCCCCTCCGTACCGGTAACAATCCGTATTGGTAAACGTATCGGCCAGCACCTCGCTGAGTTCCCTGAGTGCCACGTCGCCGATTTCGTGTCCGCAGACATCGTTAATCTTTTTAAAGTCATCAATATCTAAAAGGGTAACGATCAGACTGTGATTCTTATACTCCTCATAATTTGTACGCAGCATATTTCGGTTATACAATCCTGTCAGCGGATCAATATGGCTTTCTTCCTGCAACACTTCGTTACTGTCACGCAGCCTTTTCACAACAGTCATTGTTTTCTGCCGGGTTGTATTCCAGATTTGGTGCAGTTTCCCCAAAAACACGGTAATGGCTATCACACTGAAGCCGGTCATAATTACTCTTTGCAGATTGATGGGTGAATAGCTGAAAAAGCTATGGTCTTCCGAGTAAAAATACATAGCAAACAGAATTACCTGCGCTGCGCATATGATACCTGCCGGAAAATCAAAGAGACTGACACAGACGACCAGGCCGGAAAGTAACAACGCTTCCGGATTGGGAATGGAGAGGCTGCTGCAGGCAACAATCAGCAAGAGCATAAACAAAAATGCCACTAACGAAGTGAGAATCAGTGTTTTGCCTTGATTTTTATTTCTATTATGCTTCTTTCTGGATTTCTGATTGGACACTATGATAACCTTTCATTAATTAAGTAAGCAGTTCTCCGGGATTTTGCTTTCCCTCAAAAAACAAAATTAAATTATTATTAATTATATTTCATTACGCTGTTCAAAACAATGGGGGTTCCAAAACGTCACAACACATTATCTTTAGCCGCCTTGTTATGATTTTAATAATAAACATCTGCGGTTATTGAATCATTTACTGTGCAAAACTGGGATTTGTCAATCCGTTTTCTACAGAATTTTATTAGACAACAGCTTTATAATTTGCGAATACGTTTTTTCATCGTTCAGCTTTTAGTGGGAAATCATGTAACGGGTGATGGCTGCACATCGGATTGCTGCACCCTGCTCAAATGTAGCGTAGTCCATTTTCGCAGATCCATCCGCTTTATCGGAGATTGCCCGTATGATAACAAAAGGTATTTTGTTCTGGTAACAAATCTGTGCAATCGCTCCGCCCTCCATCTCACAACAGAGACCGCCAAATTTTGCAACAATGGCATTCTTTTGCTCTGTAGTCGAGATGAACTGATCGCCGGTACAGACACGGCCTTCGAAAACGTTGACTTCCGGCGCACACTTCCTGACAGCCTTCACTGCGCTTTTGCGCATAGTTGCGTCCGCAGGTAAAGACGGTGAACCGATGCCAAACAACTCACCGGGAGCATAGCCCAATGGGGTCAAGTCAAAATCATGCTGCACCACATCCTTGGATACAACAATATCTCCGATATTGATTGAGGCATCTAGGGAACCGGCTACTCCGGTATTGATAATGCGTTTTGCGCCAAAGACGTTGATAAGAAGTTGGGCGCATGTTCCGGCGTTAACCTTTCCCATACCGCATTTTACAATCACAACATCCGCACCGTCCAACAATCCCTCGCAAAACTCCATACCCGCAATGCTTGTTGTCTTTGCGTTTCTGACCTCCCTTTTTAAGGAGTCTACCTCCATATCAACCGCGCCAATAATCCCGGTTTTGATGGGTTTTTCACGATTTCCTGCGAAGCCTGCAAGCACAGATACGAGAAGAATCGCAACAATCAGAAGACTCACGGCTTTGATTTGTTTTTTCATTTTTTTCCTCCAAAGAGAACTTGTAACAGAAGATTTAAACAGGGATTTGTCATACTAAAACAACAGCCGTGGATGCTGAATTTCCACGACTGTCGAATCCTTTGCTGTGAAAAAAAAGATTTAATAATTTACTAAATTGAGGTACAACAGAGACAACTCTCTTTTATAATAATACCATAATTAAACGTAAAATATTTGCACAAACTAAAAACTTTAATCAGGACGATTTAACCTACATTTATATAACTCGGACAAGCTTGCCCATAATTTTCGCATACATTATAGCCGCCTGCAACTTTTTTCAGTGCTTCTTCTTCCAACTCCATATCGTCCATCTCGGCCAAATAGGCTTCAGCCTCCTCTTTTGTCACTTCAATACCTTCCGATTTGGCTAAAGCCATCAGTTCTTCCGTAGTACGACATTGCATTGCTTTTGCAATCATTTCTTTTGTGAGTTCATTTTTGTTAATTGGCATAATAGGTTCCTCCTTAGGTGTAAAATATTAAATGCCTTTTATAATATATACAAAACAGGTTCAGCAAAATTGACATTGATGGAAATATTTTGCGAAGGAAATATTCTTTTAAATTATCCGCAAAATGATTTTGCAAACAGGTAATGCACAGTCATACGGTGCCGTGACCCTGCTCAACAGCCTTTATTTCCTCTTCTGACGCCTGTTTTAAGCTGTAAGTGTCAAACATCGGTCCTTCCGGGAGTTTAATTTCGATCGAATTGATTTTTGAAATCTGTCCTTTTCCGGATTTCATGATAATGTCAAACACATGCCCGCCATGCGCTCTGTCATCGGATATAAAATGCAAATGCCATCCGAAGGCATTGATTCCGTCCATATAGTCAGGAAAATAGACACAGACAAGAGTACCCTTAATTTTTTCAAATTTAAAAGCTTTCTGGGTTTTCCCAAGTATTGTTTTCAGGTCCACATGCACGGACTCATAGCCTGATTCCGACCTGGCATCCACAATATCAAATTCTCCGTCAATACGAGCCATATGCATGCTGTTAAGGCCAAAGTGGGAATCAATAATATTATTAAGCGCCATCTTCAGTTCTTCTATGCTATTAATACAACCGAATTCTATAGGGGTACTCTCTTTCATTACGCAAACAGTAGAAAACGGAACGCCACGGTCTGGTTCTGCCACAACAACATCACCGTTTTCCATAGCTCTGTAACAGGAACCGTCAAGTACGATCATTTCGCCATCTACGTCTTTGAATGTGCCAAGCCCGATATTACCGTGGTTAAGCAACTCCGAAACGGGTATAACAGCCCTCGAATATCCAAGCATCAGAGCTTGCAGTGTTGAAACCTGATACATCTTCATGCTATTCATAACCTGTTGTCCCTCCTACGACGACGTTTTTTATGCTGACACAGAGCTTCGGTTGAGAAGACAGCATCCCATAAATGAAGCGAGAATTGTCTATGCATCCGCTCCCAATGGTATGAGGCGGTTTGTTTCTATATATCACTGTCATCATTATAACAAAACAGCCGTGGAAGGTCCACGACTGTTGCATTATTTACTTCGCAAAACTCCGATTTAGCGTGAATTATTGATAGTTTGAGGGCCCTACAGGAGGAGCGCCAACATCCCCACACAATCCGCCCGCAACATGTTTGAGGTCGCCGTCTTTCAGTTCACATTCTGATAACTCATCAAAGTACGCCTCGGCTTCCTCTTTCGTAAGGTCAACGCCTGCGGTTTTAGCGTATGCAATCAACTCTTCCGCAGTTTTGCACTGCATCGCTTTTTCCAGCATTTCTTTTGTAATTTCATTTTTATTAACCGGCATAGCAGGATCCTCCCTAATTGTTAAATAGTGAATGCCTTTTATTATAGAAATAAGACAAGTTCATTAAGTATTTCCATAACGACGACAATTCGCTCCTTTACCGTATCTTGGGCAATCAGTTAAGCAATGGATTGGGCAACTAACATAGTTGCCGCCAGCAACCTTTTTCAGTGCTTCTTCATCCAGTTCAACATCGTTCATCTCAGCCAAATAGGCTTCAGCTTCCTCTTTGGTAATGTCAATGCCTTCCGATTTTGCAAAAGCAATCAACTCTTCCGCACTCTTGCACTGCATAGCTTTCGCAATCTGTTCTTTTGTGATTTCATTTCTGTCAATCGGCATACTAGAAGCCTCCCTCAACTGTTAATTATTAAATGCCTTTTATTATATATACAAGACAGGTTCAGCAAACTTGACATTGTTGGAAAATATTTTTTTAATTATATCATACTAATCTTTGATAAACAAAGCTGAAATCAGCTTAACTTAATGACATTACCACGCCAATCCTCACACCTGTTTCCACGGTTATGACACAATCGTATTTCCTTATCTCCACATATCCAACACCGTAAGCTGTTCTTTATTTATTATCGCGTCTTCCTTATTCAGCATCCCCAGATGCAAATGTGGTTTTCCTGTGCCGTGGTAATCACTGCCGCCACTGATCCGCAGCCCCTTTTCACAGGCAGCGCGGCACAGTGCTTCCACTTCCTCCATTATGTATTCGGAATAATAACATTCCAGTCCGTCAATGCCTGCATTGCGTAGCAGTTCCAACTTTTCCCGGAATTGTTCTTGCGTTAACCGTTTCTCCCTGACTCCCCCAAAAGGGTGCGCCCACACCGCAACGCCTCCGGCAGCTTTTATGGCTTTAATGGCGCCTATGGCATCCACTCTGCCGCCGGGCAGACTCTTTAAATAGGTTTTGTAAATATCTATTGGCGCTTCGGCCGGTTGTACAGGCGGTAAGTGTTTCTGGATAAGGTCGGCAAAAGCCGGCTTACCGGGACTTTTCTTTTTAAACAGCTCTGCTTTTTCTTCTTCGCTGAACGCAAAACCCAATTCTTCTGTCAAGTACTTCCAACGCCGTTCCGTTTTGTTCATCCGCACATCATTCGCTTCTTCAACAAATTTTCGAAACGCTGCATGATTGGGATCATAGTTATAACCAAGAATATGACACTTGGCAACATCTGTTTTGCACGAAAGCTCAACGCCTTTTAAAAATTTTATTTCGGCAGGCACAATGCATTCCATTTCCAGCGCGCCGTCAATTGCGTCGTGGTCTGTTACCGCAAATGTAGTTATGCCGAGGGTTTGTATTTTTTTCAACAATTCCGGAATCGTATCCGTTCCATCCGAAACGACGGTATGCATGTGTAAGTCAACTTTTGAATTCATAGTGATCCTCCTTACTTCACGCCAATCACTATATGGTGCTTATCATCGCTTCTGGTCTTTATCGTCTGCAGCGTGTATTCCTTTAATCACGATTTGTACGATTAACTTTGATTTACATAATTATAACAAAACAGCCGCAGAAATCAAATCCACGGCTGTTGAGCAAAACTGAAATTATCCATACTAAAACAACAGTCATGGACGTTCCACGACTGTCGAATCACTTACTGTGCAGAATTGGGATTTTATTTACGCCACCTGTTAATTAAAGGCGTTGACGTAAAAACTGTATCCAGACTGTTGGGACATTCCAAAACATCTACCACGCTGAATATTTATGCGGCAATCACCAAAGAAGGATATGATAAAGCCGAGTCGGTTTTGAACGGAAAAACACCGATAACCGTGCCTGATTCAGAATAAAAAAAGTACGAAATTTGGTACGAAGTAAATCTTTTAAGTATAATTGTGAAAAATCAGTTATCATTTCATGATAACATGGAAAAATCGGGAACCCGCTTACTATGCGGATTCCCGATGTTTTTTTAATTGGTCGGAGCGACTAGATTTGAACTAGCGACCTCTTCCACCCCAAGGAAGCGCTCTACCAAGCTGAGCCACGCCCCGAATACATAGGATATTTTAGTATAGAAATACGATTATGTCAACCACTTTTTTTGATATACAGAAAGTTATCGCGGTTTCATCGTGAATATGGCAGATATAATTCATTCCTGTACCGCGTAACGCGGTTACAGTTCCGTGTGTAATATCTCGGTTCCTTTTGTATTTAACTGCAGAATATGATATACCGCGTTCTGTCCGCAGGCAGCAAACGCATCCACCATTGCTTTACCGATACCATTGCCGTCAACTTCCGGTGAAGCATAGGCAAGCAGTGTAGAGCCGGAACCGCTGATAATACATTGATAGGCCCCCGCTTTTTTTCCGGCGGCAAAGACTTCCGTTAACCCCGGAATCAGTTTTGCCCGGTACGGCTGATGCAGTTTATCCTCTAATGCGTACTGTAGCAGTTCCGGACGGTTTTCCAACAGAGCGGCCGTAAGCAGCGCAGTACGGGATGCATTAAATACTGCGTCGGGATGTGCAATTTCCTTGGGAATCGCTTCCCTTGCCATATGGGTAGAAAGCTGAAAATCCGGTACCACCGCAATGAATTGCAGCGGCATCTTCGGAACCGTGCGCAAAGTATGCGCAACCCCGTTTTCCTGAAAACTGATGGTAAAGCCGCCGTAGATAGCAGGCGCCACGTTGTCCGGATGCCCTTCCAGTCTGTTGGTTTCCTGTAATATTTCGTCCTGTGTCAGATTGGCTCCGCTTAAAATGCTCGCGGCGGTTACGCCTGCCACAATCGCGGTGGAACTGCTGCCCAAACCACGGCTTTTGGGAACCTGGTTCCGCATGTGCATATCAATTCCGATACGTTTGTGGTTTGTAATTCTGTTCCATATGGAAAGGAACGAGGCGAAAGCCATATTACGCCCGGAAGCATGGAAACTATCCCTGCCTTCTCCTTCAACTTCCAAAGTGAAACCAAATTTTTCATCAGAAATGGTAAAGGTAAATTCATTGTATAAAGTTAAAGCCAAGCCAAGGCTGTCGAAACCGGGCCCGCAATTTGCAGAGGTCGCCGGCACCCGGACGGTTACAGATTTTTTCATGATTCACTCCGCTATGTTTATAAGTTTGGATCTTCGACACGCAGTACACTGCAAACTTTTTTTACAACCGGCAAGACCTGCAGGGTACGCATGGAAAGCTCCAGGCTTAACCGGCTCACTTTATACGTGATGATGATCAGCTCTGCCAATCCGTTTTCAAGAACATTTTTCTGAATGACGGAGGCAATGCTCATCTGCTGTGCGGCAAGGGTGGAAGCAATAGCGGCCAGTACGCCGGGACGGTCGTTTACCAGCAGACGGAAATAACAGGGTGCCATTTCTTTTTCCGGCGGGCACATTTTCTTTTCTTCAAACAGATTGCCTTTAATCCGTCCGCAACAGTTGTTGCAAATATTCCGGGCAGTATCGATGATATCGCCGCATACAGCGCTGGCAGTTGGCAACCGGCCTGCGCCGCGTCCCATGAACATGGCGTCGCCCACCGCATCGCCGTTAACATAAATTGCGTTATACACATCGTTTACGCTGGCCAACGGATGATTTTTCGGCAGCATAACAGGATACACGTTGGCGGTGATGCCATTTTCCGGGTCGTTCTTCGCTACGCCCAGCAATTTTACCACATATCCCAAATCGCGGGCGTAACTGATATCGCAGGCATCCACATTGTCTATCCCTTCAATATGCACATCTTTCAGGGTAAGCGCCGTGTTAAATGCCAGCGATGCCAACACTGTGATTTTGCGGGCGGCGTCGATGCCTTCCACATCCGCTGTGGGATCAGACTCGGCATACCCTTTAGCCTGTGCTTCAGCAAGGGCGTTTTCATAAGAAAGACCGGCCTCGGTCATCCGGGTCAGCATATAGTTGGTAGTACCGTTAACGATACCCATGATACTGGATATCTTATTGGCTGCCAGGCAGGAACGCAACGGGCGGATAATGGGAATGCCGCCGCCTACTGCGCCTTCAAACTGGAAATCTACATGATTTTCCTCAGCCAGCGTAAAGAGCGCTTTCCCGTATTCCGCCAGTACATCTTTGTTAGCAGTTACCACATGCTTTCCGCGTTTCAGTGCCGCCTCGATGTATTCTTTGGCAGGATGAACACGGCCGATAAGTTCTACAACAATATCAATTTCCGGATCGTTCAGAATGTCATCCAGATTATCCGTATAACCTACGTTGTATTTTTTGATTTCCGGTTTCAGATTCGCTTTATCACGGACCAGGACGGTTTTGACTTCAATGGTGCAGCCTGCTTTTCTGGCAATATCATCCCGGTTTTCGTTTAACACGATGATGACGCCGCCGCCTACCGTGCCGCAGCCCAACAGGCCGATTTTTACTGTTTTTCCCATAATGCCTTCTCCCTCAAATAAATTCATAGTATTATTTATAAAAATTCTGCCTGGCAATATCCCCGGGATTGCCAGAACAGTTTTTACACCTGTCCCAAAACTTCCAACCGTTTGACACCGTCGATCATGCGCAGTTTGTCAAGCAACGCTTCCAAGTCCACTTTCATATTTTTCGTTTCGATGGAAATGGTAGTGTTAGCCACACCCTGCAAAGGGATCCCCTGATTGATGGTCATAATGCTGCCGGAATCCATTGCAATCAGATTCAGCACGCGGCTCAGCACGCCGGATTTATGTTCCAGCAGTAAAGACAGGGTGATAATTTTGTCCTTGCTGGCTTCGTAGAACGGGAAGACGTAATCTTTGTACTTATAATATGCGCTGCGGCTCAGACCTAAGCGAGCAACAGCTTCATTGATTGTTTTGACTTCGCCCCGTTTCAGAATTTCCTTGACCTTGATGGTCTTTTTAATCGCTTCCGGCAAAATATCTTCTTTTACAAGATAAAACGAGGTTTTCTCGTAACCGGGCTTTTCTGATATGCTATTCAAATCCACAACTCTGCTTCGTCCCATTTCCATAACTCCTTCCCTTTTGATTTATAAGTATGAGTACCATTTTGTTTTTGAAAGTATTATTTACTGTCCAGGTGCCCCGGCTTGATTTTACTTTCTGTTCCATTGCGTAATCTGTTGATATTATCCTTGTGACGGATAATGACAAACAGACAGGCCAGTGTTCCGAATACTGCATAGGGCACCGGGTATTTCAGATACCAGCCTGCGGCTGCGGCAACCACAGCCGCGACAACAGATCCTAACGACACGTACCGGGTAATCAGGACAATCATCACCCAAACGCCAAAACCGGCAGCTGCACCTAACGGAAGCATATACAGGAACAGACCCAGGCCGGTTGCTACGCCTTTTCCGCCTTTAAAACCCAGAAACAGCGAATAGTTGTGCCCGAGCAGAGCGCCTAACGCGGCAACTGCAACGACAGTGGGATTTTGGGTAAACTGCGATGTGATATACAATGCCAAAATCCCTTTCAGCATATCTCCAATCAGTACAGCAGCGGCTGTTTTTGGTCCTACCGTGCGGAACACATTCGTGGTGCCGATATTGCCGCTGCCATAGTTGCGGATATCGATACCGTGAAAGGCCTGTACCAGCCACAATCCGCAAGGTATGGAGCCAAACACATATCCCAGCAGAAAAGCGCCTAACCCTAACAAATAGTCCATGTTACAAATCCTCTTCATTCTTCGCCCTGATGATCATCTGGATGGGCGTGCCTTCAAATCCGAAGGCTTCTCTCAATTTATTTTCCAGATAACGCTGGTAGGAAAAATGCATGATTTCCGGATTGTTGACAAACAATACAAAGGTTGGAGGCTTAATTTTCACCTGTGTTACAAAATAAATCTTTAACTGACGCCCTTTGTCGGTAGGAGGCGGGTTAATAGCACAGGCATCTTCGATAATCTGGTTGATGACCGATGTGGAGATGCGCATGGCGTTCTGTTCCGCTACATATTTAATGACCTCCGGCAGCCGGTGTATGCGCTGCATGGTGACTGCCGAAACAAATACCACCGGCGCATACTGGAGAAATACCAGCTCTTTTCGCAATTCTTCCGTATAACGCAGCGTAGAACCGGTATCTTTTTTATATAAGTCCCATTTGTTGACCACAAGGATGACGCCTTTGCCAGCTTCATGGGCGTAACCGACAATTTTTTTATCCTGTTCGGTGACACCTTCCACCGCGTCGATTACCATCAGTACCACGTCGGAACGATCTACGGCGCGGAGGGAACGCACAATACTGTATTTTTCAATCAGCTCTTCAATTTTACCTTTGCGGCGCATCCCTGCGGTATCAATGAACAGGAACCGCTGCCCTTCTTTTACCACCGGCGTATCGATGGCATCCCTGGTCGTACCGGCCTGGTCACTGACAATCGAACGTTCTTCCCCTACCAGCGCATTGAAGATAGAGGATTTTCCCACGTTAGGCCTGCCGATCAGGGCTACCTTGATTTCATCTTCATCTTCTTCGTTTAACTGGGGTACGGTCTGCTGCACCTTGTCCATGACAGAATCCAGCATATCGCCCAGACCCAGGTGGTTGGCGGCGGAAATAGGAATCGGTTCGCCTAATCCCAAATTATAGAATTCAAAGATTTCCATTTCCTGTTTAAAGGAATCCGCTTTGTTTACTGCCAATACGATAGGCTTTCTGGATTTCCGTAACAGTTTCGCGACTTCCGCGTCTTCGTCGGTGATTCCGGTGCGGGCGTCACACACAAATAAAATCACATCTGCTTCCCGGATGGCAATTTGTGCCTGTTCCCGGATGGAAACAGCAATCTTGTCGGTATTGGCAATTTCAATACCACCGGTATCGATAATAACAAATTCCCGGTCCAGCCACTCGGTCGTAGCATATAATCTGTCCCGGGTCACGCCGGGAATATCTTCCACAATAGAGATTCGTTCATTGGCCAGCACGTTGAATAATGTTGATTTACCAACGTTCGGCCTTCCTACAATAGCAACAATCGGTTTTGCCATAGTGATAATCCTCTGACTTTCTATAACGAATTTAAAAAATATTATGTGATATTACATTGGGAAATGATAATACGGAATTACGGTTAATCTTCCGTATATCAGTGGTCGATTCCATCCCGGATTGTAATATTCTTTTCTGTAAAATAATGCCTGACTTCCTGCATATCCGTAACCAGATCTGCCTCGTCTATCAGTTCCTGCGGCGCTTCCCGGCCCGTACATACCACTTCTGTGTTTTTACGGTGCGCATGAAGGAAGGCTACTACTTCATGGGTATCTATCAGTTGTTTGGCCATGGCAAGATTGATTTCGTCCAAAATCAAAACATCGGTTTTCTGTTCTGACAGAATGCGTTTCCCTTCCTCCCATGCTTCCTTTGCCATTTGTACGTCAATGGGATCCGGGTTACGGAAATTAACAAAACTGTCGCGTCCCATCTGCAGTATGGTAAAACCAGGCAGAAAACGGAACGCCTGTGCTTCCCCATAGGTGGGATCGCCTTTCATAAAGCAGATCATAACCACTTTTGCCCCATGGCCCACAGCCCGCATCGCAAGCCCTAACGCAGCGGATGTTTTACCTTTTCCTGTTCCGGTATAAACATGCAGCATACCAAAATCTTTCATTGCCTTGAGCCTCACTTATTATGTAATTCAGGAAAACTGTTTCACATACTCCGTATTGTTTCCGGTAAGGATTCCCTTCCGTTCCGGAACGGAATTTCTGCCGGCGGTACCGTTATGGGGCAATGGCTGCCTCAGCAGCAGGTTATATAATTCTGCTGCTCCCTGGGCAATTTTAACTTCCCTGCCGCTTTTACGAATAAACTCTGCTAATGACATATCGTCCAAAAACAAGTTGTCCTGATTTAAAACCACGGATGGCAGAATTACCGGAGTATTCTCCGGAATCTGCGCCAGGATGTCCGTACCTGTCAATAAGCCGGTTACATTAATGGAGTGACCAAAGAAATCATTCGTTACCGGAAGGAATATATGATTCGTATGATAACGCGCATTGAACTCCTCCATGGCCGGCTGAAGCAGGGTTGCCGCGGACACCCCTACCGGAATCACATAATTTTTATGTGCCGGCTGCAGATGTTCCCTACTGCGCTGCATAGCTGTTTCCCATTCCGCAAGAAAATTCTGCGTCAGTCCGATCCCGTTCTCTAACTGCGGAAATCCATCATACCAGGTGACAGGCGGCATTTCTTTTCCTGCCAGAATGTAAAATTCATCACCCAGATAGATGAAAGAACGGCCAAGGCGACGACGGCATTCTTCCTGCCACTGTGTCACGGTCTCTACTACAGGTAAGGCATTCTCTCTGGTGAAAAGCTGTAAATCGGGCAAACCTTTTTTGTTTTTTGTAATACCAACCGGTACGACGGCCATATCCTCTACATAATCAGACATTGCAGACAGATCTCTGTACGACTTTTCCAGTACAGCGCCATCATTCCAGCCAGGACAGCAAACAATCTGCGCATGAATATGGATTCCTGCGTCAAACAAACGTTGCAGTTTATGCATTATCTCACCGGAATGGCTGTTCTTCATCATAGCCTGCCGTACCTTCGGGTCCGTCGCATGAACGGATACATATAAAGGCGACATATGATTCCGGATGATGCGGTCAAAATCCTCTTCTGTCAAATTGGTAAGTGTTACAAAATTACCGTATAAAAAGGACAAACGGTAGTCATCATCCCGGACGTAAAGGCCTTTTCGCAGACCGGGGATCATACGGTCTACAAAACAGAATACACAGTGGTTATGACAAAGTCGTACTTTATCAAAGACAGCGCTTTCAAAGGATAATCCAAGTTCTTCATCAATTTCCTTGGAAACGGTCACTTCACGCAGTGCACCGTCTGTTCCGCGGATTGACAGTACCGGTTCATAGTCAGCAGCTGCAAAACTTACATCCAGTATGTCCCGCAAGGGCATACCGTTGATGGCGCAGAGCGATTCGCCGGCAATAATGCCGGCAGCTTCTGCCGCGCTATGTTTTCTGACTGAACTGATTTTGCATTCCGAACCTGTTTCCATACTGCCTCCAAAATGTCTTCTATTATTATACAAAATTTTTCACAAAAAAACAAATGTGCATTGTAAAAAAGCAAAAAGGCCCGCTTTTTTCAAGCGGGCCTTTGGGCTTACAAAGATTACTTACGGATATTCAGTTTTGCAATGATTGCACGATACCGTTCAATATCCTTTTTCTGCAGATAATTCAGCAGACCGCGACGCTGACCAACCATTTTCAGCAGACCGCGACGGGAATGATGGTCCTTTTTGTTGGTTTTCAGGTGTTCCGTCAGAGCGGCGATACGTGTGGTGAGAACCGCAATCTGAACTTCCGGAGAACCGGTGTCACCTTCGTGACGGGCGTTTTCTTTGATAATAGCCTGTTTTTCTTCTGTTGTTAACATCGTAACAAACCTCCATATAAATATATTGTCCGGCCGGAACCAGGCAGGCGTTGGAGAAGCGCTCTTCGTAGCTCCGGTTAGGATACTGATGTATTGTAGCACAGAAACAAATATAATGCAAATGTTTTTATAAAAATATTTTCAGAATCATCTATGCAAAGAGCAAAATTAATTTTAAACGCAGTTTTGCCTTCGCGGTCACTGTTCACCATCCTGTGCGGTAAACCAGGCAAGGGCATCCGATTTGTCTTTCTCCAGCTGTGCTTTTAATTCATGTAAGGATGAAAATCTTCGTTCATTGCGGAGAAACCTGCAAAAGGATGTTTCCAGAACATGACCGTACAAATCCTCATTGCAACCAAACAGGTGAACCTCTAATACTTCCCGGACTACGTCATCAAAAGTCGGATTCATGCCCAGGTTCCCTACTCCGTTATACATCTTTTCTCCATCCCGTACCTGCAATGCGTAGACCCCGGCAGGCGGAAGCGCCGAACCGTTTCGGTTTACATACAGGTTTGCAGTCGGGAAACCCAACGTTCTGCCTCTTTTAAAGCCCTGGTGAACCGTACCCTGTACACTGCAGAATCGCCCGAGCATATATTCCGCGTCCCGGAGGTTTCCTTCCGCAATGGCCCGACGGATCCGGGTGCTGCTGATAATCCGGTTCTTATATTCCAAAAGCGGTCTGATAATCACATCAAACCCCTGTTCCCTTCCACTTTTAGTCAGGGATTCCGTATTTCCTGTTCCTTTAAAACCGTATGAAAAATTGGTTCCGCAGACGAGACAGGAAAAATTGAAGTGACGTAACTTTTCCAGAAAATCGTCCGGCGATAAAAGCGCTAACTGTCGGTTAAAGGGAACATCAATCAACAGGTCCACACCCCACCGCTTTAAAAGCCTGACCTTTTCCTCCGGGGAAATCAGGGTCTGTGGAATGGCGGATGGATGGATTGCTGCGTAAGGATGGTTACTGAATGTAAAAACAGCCAGCCGTAACTGATTCGTCCTCGCATAAGATGCAGCGGCATCAATCACATCACGGTGTCCTTTATGCAGACCGTCAAAGGTACCCATTGCAATTACACAGGCTTTGGCCTGATATGTTTTTATTTCTTTGTTATCTAAAATCAGATGTTTAACGATTTCCATAGCATTGTAAACAATCACAGCGGAGAAAAATTATTTGCTTCCGCCACAGCAGACAGAAAAAATAATTGCTTCCGCCATAACAGACAGAAAAATTACTTGCTTCTACCACAGAGGACTGGAAAAATTATTTGCTTGCACTCTTTGAAATTTCTGTGCAAAGCGTAAGCTCTCTCTGCGCAAAGCATATTATTAGGCAAGACGTTTCAGATAAATTTTTTAATCCGGATCCGGCTTCTGAACCTGAACCAATATTTTTTCCGGCTTTACGACTTCATTCTCTACGGTAACGATGCCCAGAAATAAATCTGTAAGATAAAGGGAATAAACCCCTTCTGCTGTGCCTTTTATTGTGGTACGAACGCCGTTTGTAATACGAAACGCCTGCAGCGCATTTACAGTAAGTTTACCGGTTTTGCTGACTGCCGTTTCCATTGGCAGCAACACAGCTTCCGGCTCTGCCGCAATTTCTTCCAGCGTATGGGATTCTTCTATGCAAAAGTCCCCGGCCCTGGTCCGCAACAAAAAAGTCATGCAGGCACAGGTTCCTGCAGCAGCTGCAATGTCTTCCAGTAAAGTGCGGACATAGGTGCCTTTGGAACATGCGATGTCCAGACAAAAATACGGAGGATAAAACCGGATGAGTTCCAGACGGAAAATTTCAATGGGACGTGCAGAACGCGCAAGTTCTATTCCCTGTCGGGCATATTCATACAGTTTTTTCCCATTGACTTTTAACGCGGAATACATGGGAGGAACCTGTAAAATTTTCCCCCTGAACTGTTGTAAAATTTCTTCCAACCTTGCTGCGGAAAAATCCGGAACGGGTTTTGTTTCCAACACGTTTCCGCTGTCGTCTCCGGTGTCGGTACGAATACCCAAAATCCCCTCGGCACGGTAATGCTTTGTATTTGTTGATGCGTATTCCAGAAGACGGGTCGCGTTACCGATAAAGACAGGCAGCACGCCGGCAGCATCCGGGTCCAGCGTGCCGGAATGGCCGGCCTTCTTAACTCCGTAAATTCGACGGATCCGGCTTACCACATCGTGGGATGTCATACCGGGCGGCTTGAGGACATTTACGATACCGTCCGTCATACAAACAGATCCTCAACAGCCTGCAACACAATTTTTTCGGCTTCTTTCATCGGCGCATAAATAGAGCAGCCAGCCGCCTTTTTATGTCCGCCGCCACCGAAGGATACTGCGATTTTGGCTACGTCGATTTCTTTGGAACGGAAGCTGACACGGGTCAGATTTTCTTCCGGCTGCTTAAACAACAGGGCAATCTCCACACCTTCTATGTAACGGGGATAGGAAATAAAAGCATCCGTATCTACGTTACGATCATATAATTCCGGTGCGATCTCAATATAAGCAATCTTTCCGTCTTTTAAGAAGGTCAGCGTTTCCAGAACTTTCCGGAGCATTTCTACCTGCGACCGGGACCGTAATTCCATGTTGTCTGAAACCAGGCTGGGATTTACGCCGTGTTTCAGTAACGCAGCGGCTGTTTCCATTGTTTTGGAGGTGGTATTGGAATATTTGAATGAACCTGTATCCGTATAGATGCCTTCGTAAATACAGGTTGCGATATCTGTGGTAAACTCTGTTCCCATCTCCAGCAGCAGCGCGTAAATGATTTCAGCGGTTGCCGCAGCATCGGAATCCAGATACAGATAATCCGCAAACCGTGTATTTGTTTTATGATGATCAATATTGAGAACGGCGCCGGGCCTGACGACTTCCATGGCGTTGCCGGCCCTGTCTGCCGAACTGGCATCTATGATGACCAAAAGATCTGCTTCTATTGTTTCGTCTGCTCCAAAACGCCGGTATTCCTGAATTCCGGGAAGAAATGAATAGACAGTGGAAATATCATCGTCCACGTTCATGATTACATCTTTTCCCAGCGCACGCAGGGCATGCATAAGGGCAAGGGATGAGCCGAGTGTGTCTCCGTCAGGACTGACGTGGCTGACGATTACCAGTTTTTTTGCTGCTTTGAGCAATTCGCCGGTTTCCGCTAATGAACAGTTCTTACTCATTTTAATTTCCTTCATTTTCTTTAATCTGGCGCAGCAAACTGTCAATATGCGCACCGTATTCAAGGGATGTATCTTTTTCCAGTATCAGTTCCGGAGCAAAGCGCAGACGGATGCGTTTTGCTATTTCCGTTCTCATGAATCCTTTTGCTTTGTTCAGTGCTTTCCACGCCTGTTCCTGCTCTTCCGCAGACCCATACAGGCTTACGAAAACTTTAGCCTGGCTCATGTCGTCTGTCAGATCCACACCCGTAACTGTTACCAGTTTGATACGCGGATCCTTGATGTCCAGCAAAAGCATATTGGAAATTTCGCGCTGGATGGCTTCCTGAACTTTTTCTACTCGTAATCTGGCCATAATTCACCTGTTCCTGATCCCTTATGCGGGAGAAACTTCTTTCATAACATAAACTTCAAACTGGTCATTCTCTTTGATATCATGGAATTTAGCCAGCGTGATACCGCATTCGTAGCCGGCAGCCACTTCTTTTACATCGTCCTTGAAGCGGCGCAGGGATTCCATCTCATCCTCGGCAATGACAATACCGTCACGCACCACACGGATTTTGGCGTTGTTGGTAACTTTGCCTTCCGTTACGTAGCAGCCGGCAATGATCATCTTGGAAATCGTGATGACCTGACGGACCTCGACGCGGCCGATAACGTCTTCTTCAAATTTGGGAGCCAGCATACCTTTGATGGCAGCTTCCACGTCATTGATGGCATCATAGATGACGCGATACGGACGGATATCCACTTTTTCGCTTTCCGCAATCTTGCGGGCATTGGCATCCGGGCGCACATTGAAACCGATAATTAATGCATTGGCTGCAGAAGCAAGCATAACGTCCGATTCATTGATGGCGCCTACGCCGGAATGAACTACAGACACTTTAACTTCTTCGTTCTGAATCTTGACGAGAGAAGCGCACAACGCTTCCACAGAACCCTGAACGTCCGCTTTGACAACGATATTCAGTTCCTTCAGTTCGCCTTCTTTGATGCGGCTGAAAATGTCATCCAGAGATACCTTGGCGGCTTTCTGCTGTTCCGCTTTTGCTTTGGCGATGCGTTTTTCCGCTACACCGCGGGCAATCTTTTCATCCGCTGCATCCAGGATATCACCGGCCTGGGGTACTTCGTTCAGACCTAATACTTCTACCGGTGTGGAAGGACCGGCTTTGCGGACTTTTTCGCCACGGTCGTTGATCAGGGCGCGTACCCGTCCATGGGCCGTTCCTGCAATAATATAGTCGCCAATGGTCAGCGTACCGCGCTGTACCAATACGGTGGCAACCGGTCCGCGGCCTTTATCCAGTTTGGCTTCAACAATGGTACCGTGAGCAGGCAGTTTCGGATTGGCTTTCAGTTCTTTTACTTCTGCTACCAGAAGAATCATTTCCAGCAAATCGTCAATGCCCTGATGGGAATGTGCGGAAACGGGAACCATAATGGTATCGCCGCCCCAGTCTTCCGGAATTAGTTCCATCTCGGAAAGCTGCTGCTTTACGTGTTCCGGATTCGCAGCCGGTTTATCCATTTTGTTGATGGCAACAATAATAGGCACTCCGGCCGCTTTGGAATGGTTGATTGCTTCCACGGTCTGGGGCATTACGCCGTCGTCCGCCGCTACTACCAAAACTGAGATGTCCGTGCACTGTGCGCCTCTGGCACGCATGGCTGTAAACGCTTCATGGCCCGGCGTATCAAGGAACGTAATCTTCTTTCCGCCGGTAGTTACGGTATAGGCGCCGATATGCTGGGTAATGCCGCCGGCTTCACGGGCTGTAACATGCGTTTTGCGGATTGCGTCCAGCAACGAGGTTTTACCGTGGTCAACGTGGCCCATAACGGTAACAACCGGAGGACGAACAACCTGTTCTGCCGGATCGTCTTCGATTTCGGGAATTTCGGTAGGATCTTCTTCCGGCGGTAACGGCTGTACATCGACACCGAATTCGTTGCCGACCAGTGTTGCTGTATCAAAATCAATATCCTGATTGATCGTCACCATTTCTCCTAACAGGAAGAGGCTCTTGATGACTTCCGCAACTTCCCGTTTGATCATCTTCGCAAATTCCTGCACGTTGATAGATTCAGCAATCTGCACCATGGTAGGACGTACCACAGTAATATGCTGTTCATTGCGTACGGGAGCACCGGTTTTGGATTTCAGGTGCTTTGTGGGACGCATATGGTCTGCGCTGCGCATCGGTCTGCTGTCACGGGAAGCATAGGAACCTTTTAACTGTTTTTCGTGCTTTTTATTATATTTTTCCCGGCTTTCCTTACCGCGCGGAATCTCTTCAAAACCACCGGCAGGTTTTTTAACCGCGTTATTGTTGCGGTTGCCCGGGCGGTTTCCACCAAATTTATTACCCTGATTTGCGTCTTTATCTTTATTAAAGCCCTGACCCTGGCGATTGAAAACCTGGCCCTGTCCTTGTCCCTGACGGTCGCCCCGGTTAAAGTTCTGTCCTTGGCGGTTGAAGCCCTGACCCTGACCTTGTCCCTGACGGTCGCCCCGGTTAAAGTTCTGTCCCTGGCGGTTGAAGCCCTGACCCTGACCTTGTCCCTGACGGTCGCCCCGGTTAAAGTTCTGTCCCTGACGATTGAAGCCCTGGCCCTGCCCTTGTCCCTGACGGTCGCCCCGATTAAAGTTCTGTCCCTGGCGGTTGAAGCCCTGGCTCTGGTTTTGTCCCTGACGGTTAAAATCACGATTCGGATTGGGACGATTTACATTTCCCTGCGAGGACGTGGGACGGTTTTGTGGACCTCTGTTCAGATTGGCGTTCAGGTTACGTTCTCCCGTAACTTGTCCTGCTCCGGCCGGTTTTTCTGCCGCCTTTGCAGGTGTTGCCGCAGAACCGAATCCTTTTTCCGTTTTCGGCCCCTTGTTGTCTGCATTAATATGATTCGGCGCGTTGCGATATTTATTCTTTCCGTCATTATTAACTGTCTGATTCTGCGGAACTGCAGCCCGGTTTTCCGGTTTGTTTTCCGTAGAAACCGGTTTAACTGCTTTGTCCCTTTGCAGGGCATTATGCGTGATCGTGCTTTTGCCCTCCGCATTGGTTTCAACAGTCATAATGATAGGCTTGACGATCATAGAAGGCCGCTCCGTTTTTTCCGGCCTTGGTTTTGCCGGAGACGAAGTGGCTGCAGGTTTTACTTTTTCAGCGCTTCCTGAAGCTTGCGGCTTTTCCGTTTTATGTACCGCCTGTGGTTGTTCCTGTTTTACAGCTTTTTTGGAAAACGCTGCATGAATAATGGCAACGTCACTTTCTTCCACACTGCTGAAATTTGTCTTGGTTATATTATGTTTAGCCAGTAATTCTATGATTTCAGGACTTTTTACTCCGTATTCTTTTGCAATCTCAAAAATTCGTTTCTTCCCCATTCAGCTACCTCCAGCTTATATCACACGTTCCACTTTTTCATAATCAATCCGGCAAACCCTTTATCCAGTACAGCAACCGCTGCCCGGGGGGCTTTCCCGATGCAGAGACCTAACGCAGTCCGCTGCATACAGAAGACAACAGGTACAGATGCTTTTTCTGCCAGGAACTTCAGCTCTTTTACCGTATTGGGAGCTGCATCCGTAGCAATGACAAGAAGCATTGCCTTGCCATCAGACAAGGCATCTTTCACACCCAGATCCCCGGAGGAAAGTTTACCGGCTTTCTGCGCCAGGCCTAACGCGCCTGCCACATCTTTCTCACTCATGTTTCATTTCCTCCAGAAGTTTTTTATACACATCATCATTTACCTGTTTTTCCAGGGCCTTTTCCAGCCGGTGCGCCTTGTACGCTTTGGTTATGCATTCCTTATCCGGACACACATAAGCGCCGCGGCCGGCTTTTTTGCCGGTCAGGTCTAACGAGATGTCTCCTTCGGGAGAACGGACAACGCGAATCAGTTCCTTTTTGGACTTCATCTCACCACAGCCGACGCATTTCCGCTGTGGGATTTTTTTTACTTTCACGCTTCTTCACCGCTCCCTTCCTGGACATCCTCATCAGTATTTACTTCAGATTCCGGTTTGATATCTATTTTCCAGCCGGTCAGTTTGGCTGCCAGACGGGCATTTTGTCCTTCTTTGCCAATGGCCAGCGAAAGCTGGTAATCAGGAACGACAACCCAGCAGATTTTTTCTGTTTCACTGGCAACTGCGCTGATAACCTGGGCAGGTGACAACGCATTAGCCACATATTGTGCCGGGTCCACATTAAATTTAACAATATCGATTTTTTCACCGCGCAATTCATTTACGATATTCTGCACCCGCATTCCTTTGTGCCCTACACAGGAGCCTACGGGATCTACTTTTTCATCGTTGGAGAAAACGGCAATCTTGGAACGCATTCCGGCCTCTCTTGCGATGGATTTTAATTCAACGACTCCATCATGGATTTCCGGAACTTCCAGTTCAAACAACCGTTTTAACAGACCGGGATGCGTGCGGGACAGCATGATTTGAGGACCTTTTCCGGTCTTTTTAACTTCGATGATGTAGAACTTCATCCGGTCGTGGGGAAGATACCGTTCTCCGGGAACCTGTTCATTTGCCATTAACAGGCCTTCTGTTGCACCCAGATCAACATATACGGTTCCGCGTTCCACACGCTGGATCGATCCGTTTACAATATCATCCTCACGTTCCGAAAACTTATCGTAGACCATGTTCCGTTCCGCCTCCCGAATGCGCTGCATGATGATCTGCTTGGCATTCTGGACTGCAACACGACTGAAGTTTTTCGGGAACACTTCCTGTTCGACAATATCTCCCAAAATATAGTTGGGATTGATTTTAATGGCTTCTTCCAGTGAAATTTCGTCGTGAGGTTTCACTACCTGTTCCACGATTCTGCGCTGTTCAAAAACGTGAAACTCACCGGTGGATTTTGACATTTCCACCCGTACGTTCTGGGAACTGTCATAATTCTTTTTGTATGCGCTTACCACGGCTTCTTCCACAGCCTGAAACAATATATCCGAATTAATGCCCTTTTCTTTTCCTAATGCTTCAATTGCCTGTACGAACTCTGAACTCACTTTTCTAATTCCTCCTTAAAAATCAATATGTGGTCTGATTACCGCAATCAGTTTACGTTCGATTCGAATCGGATTCTTTTCTTCTTTGCCTTTTATGATCCGTTTCAATTCTATATCTGTTTCGGAATGGGAAAGCAGAATGCCCATCAGTTCTTTATTGCCGTCAACCGATGAAAAGAACTGAACATCCACCTTCTTACCGTAATTCCCTGTAAAATCCTTATCTTTTTTTAACGGGCGGTCAATGCCGGGGGAAGAAACCTCCAGATAATATTTTTCTTTAATGGGGTCCCTGTCATCCAATACTTCTGCCAGTTTTTCACTTACAAACTGACAATCATCTATTTCGATGCCTTCCGGTTTGTCAATAAAGATACGAAGATACCAGTCTTTCTCACGCACATATTCCACATCTACCAGCATAAGATCTGTATCTTTCAGTATAGGCATGACCAGTTCTGTTATAAACTTCTCCACTTCCTCACGTTTCATGGCTTCACTCCCCGCTTAGCATATTCCAATATAACGAAAGAGCGGGTTTTGCGCCCACTCTTTCTCATTACTTCATAAATTTTCTTTACATATTATAACATTAAAAAACATAATTGCAAAGTGTTTTTAAAAGAATCTTTGCTGTAACGCGGATTTAGTTAAAAAACTGCGCTTTATCTCTGGTATTACGGCCTTTTGACCGTCGTAACCAACAGGTCAGGAAAAACTGAACAGGTCCATCTGATTGCTTACCGGCAAATCGCCAAGAGCGCCGTAATCCGCCAACGCATCCAGGGCCGTCTGCCCCACATGTCCAAGCTCCTCTTCTTCCGGCAACAGTTCTTCACGTCTTGCAATCTTATCCGTAATATTCTGCTCTGTCTGTCGGCAGCAGGAAAGCAGGTCTTCCTGAGAAATAAAATCACGGGGATTGTTTTTTACCGTTAAGGAAAGCGTCCTGGCCACACCTTTGCCAACACCCGGCAGACAGCATAACGGTATGCGGATTCCCTTTTCATCTTCCGGACGGAACTGATAGGCGTGAGATTTGTATAAATCAATGGGATAAAAAACAAATCCCCTTGCCAGCATTTCCAGAATCAACTGCAGATAAACGACGTTGTCTTTATCTACGGCTTTGGCTTCTTTTCCCTGCAACTCGACATTCTTTATATATTGCCGGATAAAGGATTCCCCTTTGGCAATGTATGTGGCGTCCACGTCAGCACGCTGTGAAAAATACGCGGCGTAATACGCAAGCGGGTGATGCACTTTACAGTAAGCAATCCGATATGCATTCAGTACATACGCCACGGCATGGGCTTTCGGGAACAGGTACTGGACAGTCTCGCAGGATTTCATATACCAGTCAGGCACATGGGCTTTTTCCATTGCTTCCTTCATTGCGGGTTCCAAACCCTTTTTTGCTGCCTTTCCTTTACGGACATACTCCATGGTTTTAAAAGCAAGTGCCGGATCCACACCTTTTGCAATTAAAGAAGTCATCACGTCATCCCGCGTGGAAATGGTCTGCTCGACCGGGTGACCGGATTCTATCAGATCTTTGGCATTGCCGATCCACACATTGGTGCCGTGGGAATAACCGGATACCCTGACAATGTCGCTGAACAGCTTCGGCTTCAGTTCATGGATCATGTCCAAGGTAAAACGGGTCCCGCATTCCGGTATGCCCAGTGTCCCTACGTTTGTTCCAATCTGTTCCGGAGTGACCCCCAGTTTTTCTGTTGAGGAAAAGATGGACATGGTGTCCGGATCCCCGACGGGAATATCCATCGCGTTAATACCGGTGAATTCTTCCAGACGTTTGATCATCGTCGGGTCAACATGACCCAGAATATCCAGTTTTACCAGGCGATCGTTGATGGAATGGTAATCGTAGTGCGTCGTAATAATATTGCTGTTTTTATCATCGGCAGGATGACTCATAGGGGTGATATAGTGGATATCCATATCCCTCGGGATAACCATGATTCCCGCAGGGTGCTGCCCTGTTGTACGTTTTACCCCGTTCAGGCCGGCAATAAAACTTTCCACATAGGCCGGATGCGCCGGAATATTATGTTCTTCAAAATATTTTTTTGCATAAGACCATGCGGTTTTCGGTGCGATCGTAGCAATGGTTCCGGCCCGGCAGACATTATCACGCCCAAACAGTTCTTCCGTATATTTATGGGCCCTGTGCTGATATTCATCAGAGAAATTTAAATCGATATCCGGAACTTTGTCACCATGGAATCCCATAAATACAGCAAAAGGAATATTGTGACCGTCACGGGCCATATCGGTTCCGCATTCCGGACAGTTCTTGGGAGGAAGATCAAATCCGCTGGCATATTCATTGTGTTCAAAAAATTCAGTGTGCCGGCATTTCGGGCAACGGTAATGAGGTATTAAGGGATTGACTTCCGTAATGTCCGTCATGCAGGCAACAAAGCTGGAGCCCACAGAACCCCGGGAACCAACCAGATATCCTTCATCCATGGAATGCTTTACCAGTTTATGGGCAATCTCATACAAAACGGCATACCCGTGACCGATGATTGCATCCAGTTCCATCTTCAGCCGGTCTTCTACAACCTTCGGCAACGTATCTCCATAATAACGATGCGCTTTCTCATAACTCTTTCTTTCAATTTCTTCTTCGGCACCGGATATGGCAGGAGAATACAGCTGGTCACGGTCCGGAACCGGTTTGAGCCGGCAGATCTGGTCCGCAATTTTATTTGGATTGGTCACACAGATTTCGTAAGCGGTTTCTTCATCAAAATACGTGAACTCCGCAAGCATTTCTTCTGTTGTGCGGAAATACAGGGGCGCCTGCATATCCGCATCATTATATCCCTGGCTGTATTGCAGGATGGCGCGCGTCTTGGCATCTTCCGGGTTAAGGAAATGGGAATCACAGGTTGCCACACAAAGTTTTCCCAGTTTCTTTGCCAGCCGGTAAATCAGCTTATTGTGTTCGATCAGCTGGTCATGGGTAAAACGCCCTTCCCGTTCCAGAAACGCGTTATTGCCCAGCGGCTGTATTTCAAGATAATCGTAAAAGTCAGCAATTTTCAGTAATTCTTCTTCTGACTTTCCCTGTTCCACCGCCTGATAGAGTTCACCGATCTCACAGGCACTGCCTAACAGAAGGCCGTCCCGCAGTTCTTCCAGTATGCTGCGGGGAATTAACGGACGGGCCCGAACCCCTGTCCCGTTCTGATAACTCAGATGAGACAGCGTAACTAATTTGTATAAATTACGCAGCCCGGTATAGTTTTTTGCCAGAAGAATAATATGATTGGAACGGATTTTTTGCGTATGCGGCAGCCCTTCCCGCAAAATTTCTCCGTTTTCATCACTGGTCAGGTAACCTTCACAACCGTAAATAAGCTTAAGGTCACTGCCGGCATCCTCTACCGCATCCTGACAAAACGGAAATGCCTGTATCACACCATGATCTGTAATGGCCAGCGCTTTATGACCAAATCGGATCGCAGTCTTAACCAGGTCTGCCATTGGCGTGATAGCATCCAGCTTGCTCATTTTTGTGTGGCAATGCAGTTCCACCCGTTTGACAGGGGCATTATCTTCTCTTTGCCGGACTTCTATCTTCTTAATGGCAATCGGTGTAAACGTCATGGCCTCATGATTATACTGATCCGGTTCTGCATTTCCCAGCAACTGCAACTCTGTGCCGGCTTTCAGCTGTTTTTTAAACTCGTTCCCTTCCTCACGGTCATCAAAGAAAACTTTTACATAGATGCCGCCGTCTGCATCGATAATATTAAATAAAACCAGTAAACGGGAAGAATCTTTATTCCGTCCCCGAACTTCCCGTTCAGCAAAAGCGACAAGTTTATCATCTTTATCCCGCTGTGTGCCGATATGTCCCTGAATCACAATGTGGCGGCGGGCTTCCGTCAATTCGTTCAGCGGAATGACAGTATCCGCTTTAAAATTTTTACCAAACAGGCATCCGTCCGCAAACTTTTTCCCATACAAGGCATTGTAGGCCTGCATATAGGTTTCGTCTTCTTCGATATTAGAATCAAACCCGCAATCTGCATCCGGAGGCGGTTCTTCTGCAGGAACATCCGGGTAATATCCTGCTTCCGGCGCATTTCCTTCGGCAGTCGGATTGTTATCCTTCTGTTCAGTTTCTATGGCAGTGGGATTGTTATCCTTCCGTACTTCCGAATCAGGAAGCGGGACCGAACCGGTTTCCTGTTCCGGTTTCTTCCAGCACAGATTTTTTAAATTGAAATAATTAATAATTTGGCCCGTCAGCGCATCCGTCAGCCGGGAATCTATCGATTCTGAATGAGTATACTCCAATTCCCAGCTGTTATCTGCTTCATCAATCCAAATTTTACTGATACTGATTTTTTTCAAATCAGCAATCAAATCCTCATGTAAAGAAAAAGTGCGGAAAAAAGACCGCATTTTTTCCGCATCAGGTTCCAAATAAAAAGAGGGTTTCATATGTCTTCCTCATAAAAAACTATCCAACATTCTCAATTGATTGGATTCCTTCAATCTGCTGCAGTCCGTCCATAATCATTCCCAAATCCAAATCTTTATTGAATTTAAGATATAATTCCAGTACAACTTTATCACTTAAGGTACTGTTCTGGACATTGATGGTTTTGACTTTTACGTCATTTTGGGCAAGAAAGGTTGCAACCCGCGCAACGGTCCCAGGGATATTAGCTGTGACAACCCGTATATATTTCCTGTCGGATTTACTGCTGGCAACAGCAAACCGTTTTTCAACGCTGTGAAATGTGGTCAGCGTGATAAACGTAATCAATGTAGCTGCTGCTCCTATGGAATACATGCCGGCCCCGGTAGCCAGGCCTATGGCGGAAATCATCCAGAGACTGGCGGCTGTAGTAAGTCCGCGCACCGTGATTCCTTCGTGCAAAATTGTACCGGCGCCCAGAAAGCCGATGCCGCTTACCACCTGTGCGGCAATTCGGGCGGAATCACGGTTTCTGGGATACTCAAGAGGAACAACATCATAGCCTTCAAAGCCATACATGGACACCAGCATGATCAGGGCAGACCCCGCACATACCAGAATATGTGTACGAAATCCTGCCGGCCGGTCGCCGCTGCCCCGTTCCATACCGACGACACCGCCAAATAAGGCGGCAAGCAGGAGGCGAATTACCATTTCACCCTGGATGGTGTTCACAAAACTACTCAGCCAAGTATCCATTTCTATCACCCCGGTACTCATTATTACAAGTATTTCAGTAAAAGCTTCAGGAAACACGGATTAATTCGTCTGTATGAATCAGCGTCTCCTTTATTCCGATTTTTTCAGTTCTTCCAGCACAGTCCTGATTCCGTCAACAAAATCATCTGCAGGCAGCATCTGTACATTTCCGGTCTTGCGGGCCTTTACTTCAATCTGCCCGTTATCCAACGTCTTTTTGCCGATTACCACGCGAACAGGATAACCGATCAGGTCGGCATCTTTAAATTTGACGCCGGGACGTTCGTCACGGTCATCCAGAATCACTTCGATACCGGCTTTCTTAAGTTCGTTGTAAATCGCAAACGCTTTTTCTTTAACGGCTTCGTCTTTGATGTTGATAGGTACAACAATGACATGGTACGGTGCGATTTCCACCGGCCAGATAATTCCGTCCTTATCGTTATTCTGTTCTACGGCAGCCGCCATGGTACGGCCCACACCGATGCCGTAACAGCCCATGTACATCGGATTTGCCTTGCCGTTTTCATCCAAATAGGTCGCGTTCAGTTTTTCGCTGTATTTTGTGAACAGTTTGAATACCTGTCCTACTTCAATGCCGCGCGCTTTGGCAATTTTTCCGCCGCACCGCGGACAGGGATCCCCCTCCTGCATCAGACGGATATCGGCAACAAACGCCGGTGTGAAATCACGTCCCGGGTTCACATTAATAAAATGATATCCCTCTTCATTGGCGCCGCAGCAGAAATTGTGCATCTTCATTACGGACTGATCACAAACAACAATGGCCTTTTCCGGATCGATTCCGCAGGGGCCCATGTAACCGCCTGCAGTTCCTGCCGCTTCCAACAGTTCGGCGGGAGCCATTTCCAGTTGGTTGACGCCGCAGGTGTTGATGACTTTGA